>ERZ772889.2814-NODE-2814-length-12944-cov-10.441074_pt1 | contig 12944 bp, 10 predicted proteins | sample MGYA00512127_ERZ772889 | MGnify/ENA primary metagenome ERZ772889 (study PRJEB29015, sample SAMEA2737689) | human gut metagenome | biome: human gut; feature: human-associated habitat; material: faeces | place: China | collected 2012 ...
GACCCGCGCCGAAAAGGCGCACATGCGCTTCATCCGCCGTGTCCGCCGCGCGCTGGAGGAGGAAGCGGTCGCGTCTCTCAAGCGCGCCAAGCGCGGGCATGACGCACTTGAAGCGCTCTACCGCCCCTGCGTGGACTTCGACGCGGTCGGCGCGCTGTGCGACGCGGAGATCGCGCGCATCGGCGCCTACCCGGTGTGACAGAAAAAAGCCATAAGGAAAGGAGCCTGCGCGCTGCGCAGGCTCCTGCTGTTTTGATTTGACATTATACCGCGATGCGGCGGGCGCTGACATAGCCGGTGGTGTAGTAGGCGTCAGAAAGGTTGCTGACGATGACGCCGACGCCATAGTCCGAGGCGTGGACGAACTGACCGCTGCCGATGTACATACCGACGTGCGTGACGGGCTTCGAGGTGGTGCTGCCGGGCTTCTTGAAGAACACGAGGTCGCCGGGGGCAAGCTCGTCCCACGAAACGGTAACGCCGTTTTGCAGCTGAGCGGAGGCGGTGCGGTTGATGGAGTAGCCGAGCTGTGCGCAGGCATACTGCACAAGACCGGAGCAGTCAAAGCCGACGCGCGGGCTGGCCCCGCCATAGACGTAGCTGTAACCGACGTACTGGAGCGCGATGTTCGCAAGCTCCTGACCCTTGCTCGAAGCGGCGGCGGGAGTGTAGTCCGTCTCCTCCACATAGGCGGCGCTGACGTAGCCCTGCTCGATCTGATACCAGCCGCTTTGGACGGACACGACCTTCACGCAGCGGCCCTTGGCGAGGGAGCCGACCTTGGAGTAGCCGGTGCCGGGGCCGGAGCGGATGTTGAGCGGACCCTGCACGACGCGGATGTAAAGCTGCTCGAGCGCCTCCTCATAGGTGGCGGCCTCGGTGTACGCCGCGTCGATGTAGCCGCTGCCGATCTGATACCAGCCGTCCTGCGCGCCGAGGACCTTGACGACCTTGCCCTGCGCGAGCTCGTCTGCGACCGCATAGTCGGTGGACGGACCGGTGCGGACGTTGAGCACGTCTGCGGTGACCTTGACATAGGTGCTCTCACTCTGCGCGGCAGAGGCGCTCACCGCGCTGACTTCTGCCGTGACGACGGGGGCGGCTTCCTCAAGCAGCTTGATGTAGCTTGCGGAGACGTAGCCCTTCACGCTGCCGAGCCGGATGCCGTACCACCCGTTCGTCGCGGTGTCCACGATCTCGACCTGTTTGCCGCTTGGCAGCTGATCGAGAATGGCGGAGCCGGTGCTCGCGGTCTTGCGCACGCGCAGAACGCTGCCGCCGACGTCCACAACGCCGGTGAGCGCGAGGGTGGGGGTGGTCAGGCAGACCGCCAGCAGCAGGCCGGCAGCCGTGCCGCGGAGCGCGTGGCGCAGTTTCATAGGGCATCCTCCTCAAAATCTCATGAAAAAGCGGCGCAGACGGGGCGCGCCGCCGAACGGTACCAAAGGTTACAATTTGTAACTATTGTAATGATACCATAATTCGACGGCGGATGCAAGGTTTTTTCACCCGCTTTTGGTCAAACAATGTCGGCCCGAAATTGTGCAGAATGCACGAAGTGCGCAAAAAATCCGTTTGCCGGCCGTGGAGCGGTGTGGTATGATAAGGCAAACACGGAAGGAGCGGAGGAAATGCCATGTTCCGGAATGAAACAAACTATGTGCTCACAAACGGCGTGCTGCTCGACGGCACGGAGAAAATGACGCCGCAGACGGGCAGAGATATTTATATTGAGGGCGGGCGCATCGGCGCGGTCGCCGATGCCGCGGCGCGCCGCGAGGGCTATGAGGTCGTGGACCTCGGCGGACAGTATGTGCTGCCGGGGCTTATCAACCTGCACGTTCATCTGCCGGCCTCCGGCAAGCCGAAGAAAAAGGCGAGCGACCCGAAGAAGCTCGTGAAGCTCATCACCGCCAACGCGCTCACGCGCCGCATCGGCGTGAAGCTGTGCGAGGGCTACGCGAAGACGGAGCTTCTCAGCGGCGTGACGACCATCCGCACGGTCGGCGGCGTGGCGGACTTCGACACGATCATCCGCGACCTTGCCGCGCAGGGAAAGATCCTCAGCCCGCGCGTGGTGGCGTCCAATATGGCGGTCTCCGTGCCGGGCGGGCACATGGCAGGCTCCCTTGCCTACGAAGCAAAGACACCGGAGGAGGCCGCGGCTTATGTGGAGCGGATCGCGGCGGAGAAGCCGAACCTCATCAAGCTCATGATCACCGGCGGCGTGCTCGACGCCGAGGTCGTCGGCGAGCCGGGCGTGCTGCGGATGCAGCCCGCCCTGGTGAAGGCTGCCTGTGATAAGGCGCACGCGCTTGGCATGAAGGTCGCCGCACACGTCGAAAGCCCCGAGGGTGTGCGTGTGGCGCTGGAAAACGGCGTGGACTCCATCGAGCACGGCGCGCAGCCGGACGCGGCGATTACCGCGCTCTACAAGGAAAAGGGCGCGTTCCAGGTCGCGACGCTCTCGCCCGCGCTGCCCTATGCGCTTTTTGACCGCAGCGTCTCCCACGCGACCTATGAGCAGCAGGAGAACGGCAAGGTCGTCTTTGACGGCATCATCGCCATGGCGCGGGAAAATCTGGCAAACGGCATTCCGGTCGGCCTCGGCACGGACACCGGCTGCCCCTATATCACGCACTACGATATGTGGCGCGAGCTGTGCTACTTCGTGAAATACTGCGGCGTGACGCCGACCTTCGCGCTCCACACCGCGACGCTGCTCAACGCGCGGCTTGCCGGCATCGACGGCGAGACCGGCTCCATCGAGGCGGGCAAGGCGGCTGACCTGATCGTCTGCGCGAAGGATCCGCTCGCGGATCTCTCGGCCCTGCGCACGCTCTCCATGGTCATCAAGGACGGCTATCGCGTCGAGCATCCCGCGACGAAGAAGCTGTCAGAGGTCGAGCGCGAGCTGGATAAGTTCCTGTGACCCATACCTATTATAATGTACAAGGGAAAAGCACGGGGAGCCCCGTGCTTTTCCCTTATGGCGTTTTATGTTACAGCTCCACGAGCTCGTATTCCCACGTGCCGAAGCCCAGCGCCGCCGCAGATTCGACCGTGCGGACACCGTTGAGGCTCTCAATGCGCTCTACGAGGTGGTCGCGGCCCGGATCGTCGGAGGCGTAGACCAGATCGAGGCAGGCCTGATCGACCGCGATGGGGTCGAGCGAGGCGAGGATGCCGATGTCCGCCATGCACGGGTCCTCGGCCACGGCGCAGCAGTCGCAGTCCACGGACATATTCTTCATAACGTTGATGAAAACGGTCTTGTCCTTGAAATATTCCGCCACGGACGAGGCGGCATCCGCCATCGCGTCGAGGAAGCTGTCGAGGTCGGCGGTCCAGATCTTTTCGGGCTCGCCGGCGCCGTGGATGTAGGCCTTGCCGTAGGAGGACGCGCAGCCGATGGAGAGCTGCTTGAGCGCGCCGCCGAAGCCGCCCATCGGATGCCCCTTGAAGTGGGAGAGGACGAGCATGGAATCGTAGTTGGCAATGTCCTTGCCGACGAAGTTCTTCTGAATACTCCTGCCGTTCGGAACGGCAAGCTCCAGATCGGGGCCCTCGGCATCGAGAATGTCCACGTCGAAATTCGTGCTCCAGCCGTGCTTGATCATCGTGCGGCGGTGCTTCTCGGTGGTGTTGCGCTCGCCCTCGTAGGCGGTGTTGCACTCGACCACCGTGCCATGCACGGCCTCGATCATCGGCCGCCAGAAGTCGGGGCCCAAAAAGTTCTGGTTGCCCTGCTCACCGGAGTGCAGCTTCACGGCGACCTTGCCCGGCAGCTCGCAGCCCACGGCACGGTAAAGCGCCACGACCTTCTCGGGCGTGATCTCACGGGAGAAATATACCTTAGCTTTCATCGCGTTTCCTCCTTGCACGGAAAATATCACCTGAATTATAACCCATCGCATGAAATAATGCAACTCTTTGGGGGATGGGACCTGTCTGCGGACGGATCATGTCAAGGATGTGTCAAAAAACGGCGAAAAATGCTGTGCAGATATCCTAAAATTCCAAAAAAGTGATGTTTACGATTGACTATGCTATCGTAATAGCGTATAATAAAACCTGCTGATTTGGTGGGATATAGCAGATAACAAGAAGAAAACGGCAAAATATTGATGTATAGAAGAATGAATATTCATACAAAAGCATTTTGCGTGTGATCCGCTGCTCTCACGAAAACGGCTGCGCGCGCTTAACGGACTCCTTACGGCGGAAAACATCTCCTGAACGCCCCAGATACAGGGGGAGCACGGGCGCGAAAATGCGGCAGAATATGAAGTTTTTACGGCGAAATTTGAATTTTGCTGAAAAAACAAAAGAAGAAAGTGTCTAATAGCACAAAAAGAAAGAAGCATTTCTGTGCGGAATGACAATGACCAGAAAATTTCATCGAAAAAACAGGAAAATATGCTTGTGAAAGACTTGACAAGACGAGGATGAATGAATTATAATCCGTCCATAAAAAATGAATAAGCTGTGAACGTACCAAACATACCGCACGAGGGTGCGGCGTACGCGAAAAAGACCATGTGGTCTTTTCTCTGTTCCGAGCCGGAACAGAGAATTTAACTTTTTTGTCGTATTCGGCGCAAGCCGGGTATATAATTTTTGAAAGGAAGATATCAGCATGAAAAAAGTATTGTCTCTGATCCTCGCACTGGCAATGGTTTTCGCTCTGGTCGCCTGCGGCGAGAAGCAGCCTGCCTCCGACGGTGACGCCTCCGGCGACGGCGATAAGCCCGCCCGCGGCAACGTCATTATGACCTTCGGCACCGCCGACACCGGCGGCTCCATGTACCCCGCCGGCGCGGCCGTCTCCCAGGTTTGGACGAACAACGTCCAGGGTGTGAAGTGCAACACCCAGACCTCCACCGGCTCCTTCCAGAACTGCCAGGACGTCTCCACCGGTGAGGTCGACGTCGCGGTCGCCACCTCCGACGTCGTTCTCAACGCCTACAACGGCACCGGCAAGTTCGCCGACATCGGCAAGCTGGACAACCTGCGCGTCATCGGCGCGGTCTACACCTCCGTGCTCAGCGGCGTGGCGCTTAAGAGCTCCGGCCTGACCTACATCCATGACCTGCTCGGCAAGCGCGTTGCCGTCGGCCCCGCGGCCTCCGCGACCGAGAACGCCACCCTCGCCGCCTTCGCAGCGATGGACATCACCAAGGACAACACCAGCCTTGAGAACCTCGGTCTCGGCGACGGCGCCGACTCCGTCGGCGACGGCATCCTCGACGCGGCCTTCGGCTTCGCGGGTCTGCCCATCGGCGGCCAGCTCAACCTCGCTGCCACCAAGGAGATCCAGGTCCTCGACATGACCCAGGAGGAGATCGACAAGGTCCTCGCGGGCAACGCTGCCTACATCCAGACCACCATCCCCGCCGGCACCTACACCGGCCAGACCGAGACCACTAACACCTTCGGCGTCAAGTGCCTCATCATCGTCACCGCCGATATGGACGCGGATCTCGTCTACGATCTGTGCAAGGCCATGAACGAGCACACCGAGGAGTTGGCTGCCGGTAACGCCCTGCTCAAGGACATGACCGATCCCAGCTTCCTCTGCACCCAGATGCCCATTCCTCTGCACGACGGCGCCCAGAAGTACTACAGCGAGCAGGGCCTCATCTAATCGAGGAATTCTGAAAACTTGATCAAAAGGACGATCTGACCGTCCCTGCGAAGAGCATTTTTGGCCGGAGTTGGGACATCCCAACTCCGGCTCCCCCTTTTCATTAAGGTTTCGTTAAGACCCCCCACTTAACAGAAAGGATGCGTTTATGTCCGATAAGAAAGAAATCAAAGAGATCGACGTCGCCTCGCTTGACAGCGAACTGGCAGCAGCGAGAACTCTCGAAGAGGGTAAGGGCGACAAGTTCATTATGATGGCCTCCGTCGTCGCCTTCCTGATGACCTCCTTCCATATTTATACCGGCTTTTTCGGCCTGTTCGACTACTCCGTGCAGCGCGGCGTGCATCTGGGTTTCGCCCTCACGCTGATCCTGCTCACCCAGCCTCTCTACAAGCACGTTTTCAAGGATAAATTCGCCGGCAGCAAGGCCTTCCGCGCCGCCTGCCGCACGTTTGATATGATCCTCGTCATCCTCACATGGGTCTCCGTATGGATGGCGCAGGACGAGGTCCATCACCTCACCGAGCGTCTGAGCAAGACGACCTGGATGGCGACCTTCGCGGGCGCCTGCCTCGTCATCATCGTCCTCGAGTGCGCCCGCCGCACCCTCGGCTACATCATGCCGGTCCTCGCGCTCATCTTCATCGCCTATGCGCTCGCCGGTCCGAATCTGCCCATGGCTATCGCGCACCGCGGCTATTCCCTCGAGCGTATCTGCAAGTTCCTCGCTACCGACCTGGACGGTCTGTTCGGCACGACCATGAGCGTTTCCGCCACGGTCATCTTCATGTTCGTTATGTTCGGCGCGTTCCTCGAGGCCTCGGGCTGCTCCGACTTCATCAACGACATCGCCATTTCCCTCACCGGTAAGATCAAGTCCGGCCCCGCGCTCAGCGCGGTCGTCGCCTCCGGTCTGATGGGCTCCATCAACGGCTCCGCCGTCGCCAACGTCGTCGGCACCGGCACGTTCACCATTCCTCTGATGAAGTCCCGCGGCTACAAGCCCCAGTTCGCCGGCGGCGTTGAGGCCGTTGCCTCCACCGGCGGTCAGATCCTGCCCCCCGTCATGGGCTCCGGCGCGTTCCTGATGGTCGCGTTCACCGAGCAGAAGTACATCGCCATCGTCATCGCAGCGGTCATTCCCGCGCTGCTCTATTACTGGGGCTGCGCCGTCGCCGTTATGTCTCAGACGGAGATCGCGCACGTCACCCTCATGGACCCCAAGGACATTCCCAAGAGCCGCGAGGTCATGAAGGACGGCTGGATCTACCTGCTCATCATCGCGGTCCTGCTCTACTGCCTGCTTGTCGCGCAGTATTCTCCGCTCTACTCCGCCCTGTGGGCGACCTGCGCAGTGCCCGTGGTCATGCTCTTCGATAAGAAGAAGCGCTTCACCCTCAAGACTATCCCCAGCGCCATGGTCAAGTCCGGTTTCAGCGCCATGTCCATCGTCATCGGCTGCGCCTGCGCCGGTATCGTCGTCGGCATGGTCTCCATCACCGGCATCGGCGTCATCTTCGGCGACATGATGATCCAGGCGGCACACGGCCTGCTGTTCCCGTCCCTGCTCTTCACCGCCATCACCTGCATCGTCCTCGGTATGGGCCTGCCCACCACTGCGGCCTATGTTATCGCGGCGTCCATCCTCGCTCCGTCCCTCATCAAGCTCGGTCTTGCCCCGCTGACGGCGCACCTGTTCGTGTTCTACTTCGCGTGCCTGTCCGCCATCACCCCGCCGGTCGCCCTCGCGGCCTATGCCGGCGCCGGCATCGCCAAGACCAACCCGATGACCACGGCGGTCGAGGCCTGCAAGCTCGGCTTCGCCGGCTTCATGGTGCCCTTCGCGTTCTGCTACAACCCGGCAATGATGATGCAGGGCAGCGTCGGCGAGATCATCTCCGTCGCCATCAGCGCGATCATCGGCGTTGCCATCATGTCCGCCGGCTTCCAGGGCTGGCTGCTGTGGAAGCTCAACTGGCTTGAACGCATCGTGTTCATCGCCGGCGGCCTGCTGATGTTCATCCCCGGCACGCTGACGGACATCGCCGGTCTTGTGATTGCGGTCGCTCTGCTTCTCGTCAACGTGAAGAAGTGGGAGAAGGGCCCCAAGTTCATCATGGACAAGCACAAGGCCAAGCAGGAGCAGAAGTAAGCTCCGCTGAACCGGATACGGAATATGAGGGCCCCGAAAAGGGACCCTCATATTTTTTCATTGACCGCGCCCCCGGCGCGCGGTATACTGTAGCGTAAGAATCCAAGCGAGGAGAGAAGAATCATGGAAGCTCAGGAGATCCGTTACCGCGTCAATAAAAAGGTGTTTCGGCAGGCGTCGCTCTACGCCATGTTCCTGCGAAACCGCAATACCTTCCGCGTGGGCATCGTCGTTGTGCTGGCGGTGGCATTTTACACCGTGCTTGCCGTGCAGGGTACCTTTCCCCTGAGCTACCTTCCGATCTACATCGCGGCGGCTTATCTTGTCTGGATGCTTTTGCTGCTCGGACGCGAGGAGCAGCGCGTGCTGCGCTACCTCAAAAGCGACGAGTCGCTGCTGGGGACGGAGTACGTTCTGCGCTTTGACGCGGGCAAGCTTTCGGTCGAGATCCCCGAGAAGAAGCTCCGCAACACGGTCGCGCTCGCGAAGCTCGCCTCGGCCATCGAAATTTCGAGCGTGTTCATGCTCTGCCTTACGGCCGATCAGCTCTACCTTGTGCCGACCGCAGCCATGACGGACGAGCAGCGCACGGCGCTGCGCGGCCTTCTGAGCAGCCGCCTCGGCGAGCGCTTTTATTCCAGTATTCTGGCGCGCGAGAAAAAGAAATGAACAAGGCCCGCCTCCGACATCGCTTCGGAGGCGGGCTTTGCTGTGCTATACCGGACGGCCGTGCTCCACGCGGCAGTCGCACTCGCTGCGCCACGACTGCGATTGCAGGAAGCGGCGCGCGGCATCGACGAAGGCGCGGGCGGCGGGCAGAAGGTGGCGCTTTTTCTTGTAGACCACGCTCAGCGGGTGGACAAGGTCGGGGGAGTCGAGGTCGAAGAAGAGCAGCTCGCCGCGGTTCGGCGCGTTGTGGACGGCGGTCTCATTGACGAAGCAGAAGCCGTAGTTCTCCGCCGTCAGATTCAGCGCCGTGGTGGCGTTGGTGGTGTAGAGAGCGTTTTCGACGGTGATATGCTCCCGTTCGAGAAAGTTGTTGACGCGCATGGCGAGCAGGATCTCGGGGTAGAGCAGGACAAAACGCTCGTGCTCGAGAACGGAGAGCTCCGGCTCCCGTCCCGCGCGGCAGGCCTCCGCAAGCGCCTGCGCGGCGCGGTTGCCGCGGTTGCCGACCAGGAGGATCTTTTCGTAGAGAATGGTCTCGGTGGTCAGGTAGTCGGGCGTATTGAGATTGGTGTTCATGATGGCAAAATCCACCGTGTTGTCCGCCACCAGACGGAACATCTCGCTCGTCGGGCGCTCAAGCAGTTCAAGATGGGCCTCGGGGTGCTCCTGCGAAAAGGCGGGCAGGATGCTCGGCAGGAGCGTGCTGGCGCGCCAGTTGCTCATGGCGACGCGGAGCGTCTGGCGGCGGCTGGCGTTCAGGCGCGTGAAGTCCTGCAAAAGCTGCTCGTAGAGCTGCGAGCTGTCCTCGAGATAGTTGGCGTAGACCTTGCCGGCGGCGGTCAGCGCCAGCGGCGACTTGGTGCGGTCGAGCAGGCGGACGCCGAATTCCTTTTCCAGATGGATGACATATTGGCTCAAATAGGGCTGCGAGATATGCAGCCGCTCCGCGGCTTTCGAAATGCTTTTCTCGGACGCAATGGCAAGAAAATATTCCGGATTTCGGTCCTGTACCATCCAGATCACCTCGTTTTCCTCTTCGATTATAGCAAAAAATACGGCGTCGTCAAGCATGGTATAGTAAAAATGCTATAGGGATAGTCACATTTAAGTCTTTGACCTTTTCGCGGCGATGCACTATGATAGAGTCAAACAGGGAAATCAAAAAACCATCGGAAAAGAGGGAGATTATGCCAAGGTTTGAAGCATCTGCGCTGCGGGGCTACTGCGTGTCGGTCCTGACGGCCTCCGGTGTTGAGAGGAGCTGCGCGGAAGCGGTGGCTGACGCGCTGATCGACGCGGAGCTGACAGGCGTGTCCACCCACGGTGTGAGCCGTCTGGCCGTTTATATGCAGCGCATGGACGCGGGCGTGATGTCGCGTGAAAACAACATCCGCATCGTGCGGGAATCGACCTCCACGCTGGTCGTGGACGCGGGCAACTCGCTGGGCGCGGCGGCGGCAAAATTTGCGATGGAGCGGTGCATCGCCAAGGCAAAAGAGACGGGCTGCTGCTTTGCAAGCGTGCACAGCTCCAACCACTTCGGCACCGCCGCCTATTACACAAGGCTTGCTGCCGCGCAGGGTATGATCGGATTTGCCTGCACCAATCTCAAGGGCAAGATCGCGCCCTTCGGCAGCGCTGAGCCCTACATGGGCACAAATCCCATCTCCGTGGCGGCTCCGTCCGACGACCTTCCGGTCGTGCTGGATATGGCGCCGAGCGTTGTGGCGCTGGGCAAGCTCATTCTGGCGCAGAAGCTGGGAAAGTCTATTCCCGAGGGCTGGGCACTGGATAAGGACGGCAGACCCACCACGGACCCTGCGGCCGGTCGCGCCGGCTCGCTCGTGCCGATCGGCGGCGCGAAAGGCAGCGGCCTCGCCATCATGGTCGATGTGCTTTGCGGCATTCTCGGCGGCGGCCCCTACGGTCCGCATCTGCATGACCTCTATGTGATGGACGAGCCGCAGGGCGTCAGCCATTTTCTCGGCGCCATCGACATTGCGCATTTCATCGAACCGGCAGCGTTCAAGTCGGCTCTTTCCGCCATGTCACGGGAGATCAAGGCGCTGAAAAAGGCCGATGGTGTGGAGGAAATTTTCCTGCCCGGCGAACGCTCCGGCCGCAAGGCGGAAGAAAATGCTGCAAACGGTATTGAGGTGCCGCAGCCGGTCTACGAAGAGCTGCTGGAGCTCGGCAAGCCCTACGGCCTGAGCCTGTAAAGGAGGAAGCATCATGGCAAAAATTCTCATCACCGAATCGGTTCACCCCATCGGACCCGAGCTGCTGACTGCGGCGGGCCACACTGTCGTCTACGCCGACCGCGACATGGATGTCATCCGCCGCGAGATCGTGGACGCGGACGCCGTGCTCGTGCGCATTATCGAGCTGCCCGGTTCGCTGCTCGCGACGGCGAAGAACCTCAAGATCGTCTCCAAGCATGGCGTGGGCTACGATAATATCGACCTCGACTACTGCAAGAGCCACGGCGTCGCCGTGACCATCACCCCGAACGCGAACAGCCTTTCCGTCGCCGAGCACGCCTTCACGCTGATGCTCACGCTGGCGAAGAATATCATTCCCGTTTCCAACGAATACCGCGAGATCGGCTTTGCCGCGAAGAACCACGCCCCCGGCATTGAAATGACCGGCAAGACGCTGGGACTGATCGGCATGGGCCGCATCGGAAAGCATATCCTGCATATGTGCAGGGACGGTCTGGATATGCATGTCATCGTCTACGACCCCTACATCAGCGAGGTCCCCGAGGGCGTCGAGAAGGTGGACGACCTTTCCGAGCTGCTGCGCCGCGCCGACGTCGTGACGCTCCATTGTCTGCTCACCGACGAGACGCGCAAGCTCATCGACCGCGAGCGCCTCGCGCTGATGAAGCCCACCGCGCTGCTCATCAACTGCGCCCGCGGCCCCATCGTGGACGAAGCTGCGCTCATCGAGGCGCTGGAGAACGGCAGACTTGCCGGCGCCGGTCTTGACGTCACCGACCCCGAGCCGGTCGCGCCGGACAGCCCGCTCTTTAAGCTGCCGAACGTCATTGTCACGCCGCACTACGCGCCCACAACGGTCGAATCCGCCACGCGCGTTTCCAAGATCGCAGCCGAAAACATCAATGCGGTGCTTGCCGGTCAAGAGCCGGTGGGCCGCATCGTCTGAACAAGATTAAGAGGAGGAAAGCAACCATGAGACTCGCAACGATCAAGCTGCACGGCGCGGAGATCGCCGGCATCGTCACCGGGAAGGGCATCCTGCCCGTCGCCGCGCTCAACGCCTACAAGGGCACGGGCTGGAAAGAGGACATGATGAGCCTCATTCAGGCCAATCACATCCCCGGCCTGACGAAGTGGTACAACGAGGGCGGCAAGGAGGAGCTTGAGACCATCCCCGGCGTCGTGCCGGCGGAGGAGGTCGTCTACGCCCCGCTCTACCGCAACCCCAAGCGCATCTTCGGCATCGGCCTCAATTACGCCGACCATGCCAAGGACATCGGCAACGCCGCGCCCACGGGCTTCCCTGGCAGCTTCTTCAAGATGGCCGATACCCTCATCGGCCCGAATGACGACATCCTGCTGCCCAAGCTCAAGGAAGCGCAGAAGACCACGGCGGAGGCCGAGCTCGGCATCATCATGGGCCGCGACTGCCGCGACGTTCCCGAGGAGGAGTGGGAGAGCGCCATCGTCGGCTACACCACGATCCTCGATATGACCGAGGAATCCATCCTCAAGGGCAACGACTTCGTGCCCGGCAACCCCCGCTACCTGACCATCGTCAAGAACTTCCCGACGTTCTTCTCCTTCGGCCCCCAGCTCGTCACGCCCGACGAGGTGCCCGACGTGCTCAAGTTAGAGGTCCAGAGCGTCCATAACGGCGAGATCCACGCGAAGAACACCGTCGATCACATGACGCACGTTCCGTCCCGCCTCGTTTCCCTGCACTCGAGCATCCAGGGCTGGTACGCCGGCGACGTGCTCTCCACCGGCACCCCGCGCGCGTTCCACATTCAGGACGGCGACATCGCCGAGTGCCGCATCGTCGGCCCCGACGGCTTTGAGATGGAGCCGCTGAAGAACCCCGTTGTGGATCTCAAGCTGCACTGAGAAAGATCAAAAATTTTAAGATATCAGGAGGAAATTATCATGGATCTGGGTTTGAAGGATAAGGTCGTCGTTTGTATGTCCAGCGCGTCCGGCTTCGGCAAGGGCATCGCGACAGAGTTCGCCCACGAGGGCGCGAAGGTAGTCGTCTGCACCAGCGAGGCGTTCAAGGCGGAGCTCAATCAGGCGGTCGTCGACATCGAGAAGGAGACCGGCAACCGTCCCTACCCCTATATGTACGACGTGCTCAACAATGAGAGCATCGCCGCGATGATCAACAAGGTCGCAGAGGACCTCGGCGGCATCTACGGCCTTGTCAATCATTGCCCCGGCCCGAAGGCCGGCACCTTCGAGGCGCTGACCGAGGCCG
>ERZ772889.2817-NODE-2817-length-12934-cov-10.359578_pt1 | contig 12934 bp, 10 predicted proteins | sample MGYA00512127_ERZ772889 | MGnify/ENA primary metagenome ERZ772889 (study PRJEB29015, sample SAMEA2737689) | human gut metagenome | biome: human gut; feature: human-associated habitat; material: faeces | place: China | collected 2012 ...
GGTCGCAGGTTCGAGTCCTGTCTCCGCAACCAGAAAGTCCTGATTTCTTGCGAAATCAGGACTTTTTCCGTACTTTTTGCCCGATAACTTACTTGCCGTTTTTCCCGACCCAAACGCTGACCCCAACGGGACGGGTAGCGGAAAGCATCAGACAGCACGGGAGAGGATATTGCCCATTGTTTGCGCCGTTTTGAGTTGGGCATCGGTGGTCACATGGGCGTAGGTGTCCAGTGTGAAGCCCGCCGAGTAGTGGCCGAGCATACTGCTGACGGTTTTGACGTCCACGCCGTTTTGCAGGGCCATGGTCGCGAAGGTGTGGCGCAGGTCATGGAAGCTCCCGCCTCCGGCGTCACCGCTTTTGACCGCGCAAAAGCGGCGAGAAAACGCGCACGGGCTACGCCCGTGACCCACTTCATTGCAGGCTCGCGACAGAACGACTGCACGCGCTGCGCAAAGAAATACCCGCCATTTTTGTTGCCGCTTTCGATTTGACCTTCGTCTATGTCCGCTTGGCCGCTGCCCCTGTGGGGGTTCAAATTTTTTTGCAGCGACTGCTGTACTGGCTCCGCAGCAGCGGCTGAGCGGAAAGAGAAGCACGCCAAATCGTTCAGAAGAAAAACCAAACACACGGTTGCTGAGATGGTGATTTAATATGAGCAGTTCGGGGGTCAAGGGGCGGCAGTCCCTTGCGTTCTCTTGGGGTTTCAAAGGGGCTATTCTCTACGGTAGAGAATAGCCCCTTTGTTATGCGCCGCGCGATGCGCGGCATGGCGAGGTTGTACGCCGAGCCGATCATCTGGTGGATGTTTCGCACGGTTTTCGGTGCCAAACCTTTCGGCTTTTTCTTGGCTTCGATGCGGTCAACCCGACCGCCGTCCAGCAGGTGCTTGTAGAACCGCTGTAAGTCCAGAGAAGTGCAATCTGCCAGCGAGATGCTGCCGATCTGCGGCTTGATGTGATTCTCGAGAAAGCCTTGGCTGGTTTTGAACGTGGACGGCCTGAGTTTTACTTTTGCGTAGTTTTCCATCCACACTTCCAGCCAACTGCCCACGGTGTAGGCCTTGGCTTTGGGCAAAGCCCATGAGCTGATACCCGATGCACAGGTCGGTGGCGCCGGAATAGGTCAGCGCGGAGAAGCGGATGGTCATGCGCCGGGCGTCGCTGCCGAGCGTCAGCCGCTCCGGGGACTCGTAGGTCCGGTCGTCCACGCGGATGCTGTTGATGACCAGCGGCGGCATCGGCGCGGAGATCTCCCGGAAGTCAAACACGCTGACGCCGTTTCGTGTGGCCAGATACAGGCTGCCGTCCGGGGCCATATAATTGCAGGTGTTCACCCGCAGGGAGCCGGTGAGCCCGCGGGCCGTTCCGCACTGGGTGGCGTGCGGCGTTTCTCCCGCTAAGATCCGCGCCTTATCCAAGGCGTAAATGCCGCTGTCCTGCAGCAGCCACAGCTTTCCGTCCCGCTCGTAGAGATCGAAGATCGAGCCGGGACCGATGCGCAGGCCGTCCAGCCTGCGGAAAGTCCCGTCCGCCCAATAATACAGGTGGCTGCCCGCGCTGACAAAGGCGCTGCGGCCGTCCTCCTCCTGCAATACGCGCAGCACCACGCCGTCCTCCAGCCCCTGTTCGTAGCTGAATTTCGTGATCGAGCCGTCCTGCGCCAGCGCGTAGATCCCGCTTCCGGCGCTGCCCGCCAGCAGCGTGCCGTCGGGAGCCTGAACGATGCAGAGGATCGACTGCGTCTCCAGTCCGCTGTCCTTATCATAGAAGGCGGCGACCTCATCGCCCCGAATCAGGGCAAGGCCGTCCTGCGTTCCCACGGCCACCGTACCGTCCCGCAGCTCGAAGGCCACGCGGATACGCGTGCTCCCCAGCCCGTTGCTCTGATTAAAGAAAACAATCTCTCCGCCGCCCGTGTCATAGCGCACAAGACCCAGCTCGGAGTAGGTCCCGCACCACAGGCGACCGCGGCTGTCCACCATAAGGCTCTGCACCGGAACGCCGTCCAGCGCCCGCGTCAGAGCGTTCTGCACCGGCTGCCAGTCGCTGTCAAAGGCCAGCAGTCCCTGGTTCACGGCGGCATAGTACCGTCCGCACGCCGCGGTCACAGCATTGATATCCAGGTCCGTCAGACCCTCCGCGAGGTTGGGCGAGGCATAGCAGCCGGGGCTGTAACGGACCAGGCCCTCGTTGGAGGAGGCCAGCCAGACGTTGCCCTCGGTGTCCAGAGCGGCGCAGTTCACCGCGTCGGTGCTCGTGCCCGTATGGGGATCCCGCTGCGTACCGTCGGCGGTGACCCATGCAAAGCCCTGCTGGCCCGAGACCAGTATATCTCCCTCGGCGGTAACGTCGATCCGGTTGTGGTTGGCCGCTTCCGTCACCTCGTAGGACTGCACTATAAAGGCCGTGCCGTCCAACCTCTGACCGTTGCACGCGACCTTCGCCAGCGCCGAGCCGTTGGTGCCCAGATAGATGTTGTTCGCGCGGTCCGAGGTCAGGCAGCTTATCACGCTGCCGTCTTCGAAGAACAGCTCCGCGTCCAGCATGGCCAGCACACGGTCGTCCTGCATGACCGCGCACTTTCCCGTGCTCATGGCGCACCACAGGCGGCCATAGCGGTCGATCCCCAGCGCATAAGCGGTTTCGCCCGTTATGTACGGGTTGCTGTAGGGCACCAGAAGTCCGCTGCGGACCCGGCACACGCCGGAGGTGGAGGCAACGTAAATGATGCCTCGCGTCCCTCCGCGAAATCGCGTATGCTCAGATAGCTGTTCTTTTTCGTACAGGGCACGGCGGTAAAGACGCCGTTTTCGTAGACGAACACCCCGGCGTCGCAATGGCGCCCTTGGTGCTGAAATTGTGGAATTCGGAGCCGTCGAAGCGCAGAAGGCCGCCGTAGCTGCCCACCCACGGGTAGCCGTCCCTCGTCTGCAGGACGGCGTTTGCCTCGTCGGTCGGCAGGCCGTTGGTCTGGTCGAATACCGTTCGCACATAGGCAGGCTCCAGCTCCGCCGCCCGCGCAGGGATACCGCACAGCACCGCCAGCAATACCGCCAGCAGCCATGCTCCTTTTCGATTCACTCAGCATCCCTCCCGGTCAAATGCTCCATGCCGGTCTGTCTCCGGCGCGGTCGGCGGCAGGGTCTTTTCGTGCCGCCGGTCGGGCTCAGATCCTTGCCACGCCGCTCCTGCGCGCGGCTTCGGCGACCGCCTTCGCCACCGCGGGGCCGACGCGCGGATCAAATGCCGCGGGGATGATATAGTCCTCGCTGAGCTCATCGCCCACAAGACCCGCCAGCGCTTCCGCCGCCGCGACCTTCATCTCCTCGTTGATGTCACTGGCCCGCACATCGAACGCACCGCGGAAGATGCCGGGAAATGCGAGCACATTGTTGATCTGGTTGGGATAGTCGCTGCGGCCGGTCGAAATGACCCTTGCGCCGCCCGCCTTTGCCGCGTCGGGGAAGATCTCCGGCGTCGGGTTCGCGCAGGCGAAGATAATCGCGTCCTTGTTCATCGTCTTGACCATCTCGGTTGTGACGGTATTCGGCGCGGAAACGCCGATAAACACGTCCGCACCCACCAGCATATCGGCGAGCGTCCCCGCCTTGCGGCTCAGGTTCGTGACCTCGGCCATCTCGGTCTTGATCCAGTTCAGCCCATCGCGGCCCTGGTAGATCGCGCCCTTGCGGTCGCACATCGTGATGTCGCGGAAGCCCGCGGAGAGCAGCAGCTTCGTGATGGCAATGGCCGCCGCGCCCGCGCCGGAGGTCACGATCTTCACGTCCTCCTTCTTCTTGCCCACGACCTTGAGCGCGTTCGTCAGGCCCGCCAGCGTGATGACGGCGGTGCCGTGCTGGTCATCGTGGAAGATGGGAATGTCACATTTTTCCTTCAGCTTGCGCTCGATCTCAAAGCAGCGTGGCGCGGCGATGTCCTCCAGATTGATGCCGCCGAAGCTGCCGGAGATGTTGTAGACGGTCTCCACGAACTCGTCCACGTCCTTGGTCTTGACGCAGATGGGGAAAGCGTCCACATCGCCGAACGCCTTGAAGAGCACGCACTTGCCCTCCATGACGGGCATACCGGCCTCGGGGCCGATGTCGCCGAGGCCCAAGACGGCGCTGCCGTCGGTGATGACCGCCGCCATGTTCCAGCGGCGCGTGAGTTCGTAGCTCTTGTTGATGTCTTTTTGAATTTCCAGACAGGGCTGCGCGACGCCGGGGGTGTAGGCAAGGGACAGATCGTCCTTCGTCTTGACCGGCACGCGGGTCACCATTTCGATCTTACCCTTCCACTCCCCGTGCAGGCGGAGCGATTCTTTTGCGTAATCCATAGCGTTCTCCTTTTTATTGGCAGGCTTTCAAACCATCCGCTCGGGGCGGACGATGCGGTCAAATTCCTCCGGCTGCAGAAGCTCCAGCGCAGCGCAGGCCTCGCGCAGCGTCAGGTTTTCCGCGTATGCCTTCTTTGCGATCTTCGCGGCGTTTTCATAGCCGATGTGCGGGTTGAGCGCCGTGACGAGCATCAGCGAGCGGCGCACGTTCTCGTCCATCCTCTCCCGATTTGCGCGGATGCCGGACGCGCAGTTTTTGTCAAACGAAGCAATGGCCTCGCTCAGCAGACGGACGGACTGCAGAAAGTTATAGGCGCACACGGGCATAAAGACGTTCAGCTCAAAGTTCCCCTGCGACGCCGCTATGCCGACGGCGGCGTCGTTGCCCATGACCTGCACCGCCACCATCGTCACCGCCTCGCACTGCGTGGGGTTGACCTTGCCGGGCATGATGGATGAGCCGGGCTCGTTGGCTGGAATGGCGATCTCCCCCAGCCCCGTGCGCGGACCCGAGGCGAGCCAGCGCACATCGTTCGCGAGCTTCATCATGTCGCACGCGAGCGCCTTGACCGCGCCGTGTGCGAACACCAGCTCATCCTTCGACGTGAGCGCGTGAAACTTATTGGACGCGGTGACAAAGGGCTTTTCGGTCAGCTCCGCGATGGCTGCGGCGACCGCCCGGTCAAAGCCATCGGGGGCGTTGAGTCCCGTGCCGACCGCCGTGCCGCCGAGCGCCAGCTCCCGCAAGGGGGGCAGCGCGGCGGTGAGCAGCTCACGGTCCCGTGCGAGGCTCGTCCGCCAGCCGGAGATCTCCTGCGCGAAGGTGATGGGCGTCGCGTCCTGCAAATGCGTCCGCCCGGATTTCAGCACGTCGGCGTTCTCCGCCTCCAGATGCAGGAGGGTCTGCTCCAACGTGGAAACAGCAGGGAGAAGGCGGTCCTCCACCGCAAGACAGGCGGCAATATGCATCGCCGTGGGAAAGGTGTCGTTCGAGGACTGCGACATATTGACATCGTCGTTTGGGTGCAGGAGCTTTTTCCCCGCCAGCTCGTTGCCGCGGTTGGCGATGACCTCGTTGACGTTCATGTTCGACTGCGTGCCCGAGCCCGTCTGCCACACAACGAGCGGGAAATGTCCGTCCAGCTCACCGGCGAGGATCTCGTCGCAGACGCGGCCGATCAGGGCGCATTTTTCCGCGCTCATCCGCTCGGGCAGCAGCTCGCGGTTGGCGATGGCCGCCGCCTTTTTCAGCACGGCAAACGCCCGGATGATTTCCGCGGGCATCGTTTCGATCCCGACACCGATGGGGAAATTCTCATGCGAGCGCTGCGTCTGCGCGCCCCAGTAGCGGTCCGCGGGAACGCGGACCTCCCCCATCGAGTCCCGCTCTATCCTGTATTCCATACGTTTCCTCGCTTCCGTTTGATCTATTACCTCCATAGTACACGCCGCGGCGCTGTTGTCAACAGGAGATTTTACGTCCGGGCGGCAGGCAGGCGAAAAAACGCGGGCGCTGCCCGGAGAAGCTGCATAACGCCGCTTTTACAGCAAAAGGGACCGTTCTCTTCCGCAGAGAACGGTCCCTTTTTCCCATCTCTTTACTTTGCCAGCTCCGCGTACTCCGGGGCCTCCGCCGTGGCGGGGGCGATGGCGGAGCTGGTATCCCTCGCCCACTCGAGCGCGTGCTCGCAGAACATCCGCGTGATGGTGGACGGCTGCGCCGCCGCGCTCGTGGCGATGGCAATGTCGCGGTAGTACGGCTCGTCGAGCGGCTTTTTGATGATGCCGTGGCGGTTGGGGTGCAGGATCAGGTCGTGCACCACGCTGATGCCCAGCCCGCACTCGACCATCGCGAGGATGGCGAAGTCGCTGCTCACCTCAAACTTGATGCGCGGGGACTGCCTGAGATGTTCGAGGAACAAATTGATCTCGTAGTCCTGCTCCTCCATGAGGCTGATGAAATCCTCGTCCGACAGCCGACTGACGGGGAAGCATTCCGCGTCGCGCAGCGGGTGGTTCGGCGGCAGGATGACCGTCAGCGAGTCGCGCAGCAGGAAGGTCGTGTCGAACTCCTTGGCGCAGGGGAGGGCGAGAAAGCCGCAGTCGATCTGCCCGCGGCGCAGCCATGTCGCGATTTGGTTGTACTCGCCGTTGAAGATCTGAAAGCGGATATTGGGGTATTTTTCGTGGAAGGACTTGATCATCAGTGGCATCCAGCCGGTCGCCATGCTGGTGAACGCGCCCACGCGAATGAGGCCGCTCTGCAGTCCGTGCAGCTCGCCGACGGCAAAGCTGAGCTCCTCCTGCCCCTTGACGATGGATTGAAGGATGGGCAGCAGCTGCGTCCCCTCCGAGCTGATCTCGATGCCCGAGCGATTGCGCGTGAGCAGCGGGACGTCCCAATGCTCCTCCAGGTCCGCGATCATGCGGCTCACGGCAGACTGCGTGTAGCCCAGCTCCGCGGCGGCCTGCGTGATGCTGCCGGTCTCGATGGTCTTGAGGTAGGCCAGATATTTGTGGATCATGCGCTCATCTCCTTGTTTGCATCGGCATTAAGGCCATGATAGCCGAATGTGAATCATCTGTCAAGCATTCCATTTTGGAATGTTCAGCAGAACAATGATTTTCTTGTGCATTCCGCATTAAAACTATATACTGTATGCGTAGATAATTAAACACTATCGCGAAGCGGTTTGCAAGCCCACGACGGCGTTGTTGCAAATCGCAGAAAATTTTTGAGGAGGCTATCACCATGATCCATTATTCCTGCATCGGTGCGACCGGCTATGTCTGCGGCGAAGTGCTGCGCATGATGGTCAACCATCCCGACGGCGAGCTCGTCAACGTTCTCGATACCTACGGCGTGGGCGACGCCATCTCCACCCATCATCCCGCCCTGCGCGGCTTCTATGACCAGACCATTCTGGATCTGACCGAGGAGAACGTGCGCGAGACCGCCCGCAAGAGCGACGTCGTGATGATCCAGGTCCCCTCCGGCGCGGTCGCCAAGTGGGCGGAGATCGTTCTCGCCGAAGGCTCCCGCATCATCGACATCGGCGCGGACATCCGCTTCCGCGATGTGAAGGTCTGGGAAAAGTGGTACGGCGACAAGCACACCAATCCCCAGATGACCCATGACGCCGTCTACAGCATGCCCGAGATGAACCGCGAGCTGGCCAAGGGCAAGAAGCTCATCGCCAACCCCGGCTGCTATCCCACCGCCTCCACCCTCGGCCTCCAGCCCATGCTCAAGACCGGCCACATCGTTGAGAACACCATCGTGATCGACGCCAAGAGCGGCTACACCGGCGCCGGCCGCCGTCCCGCCCTCAACAAGCTCCTCACCGAGGCGGAGAACAACTTCTGTGCCTACGCCCTCGGCGGCGGTCACCGCCACACCCCCGAGATCGAGCAGAACATCGCCTACATCACCGGCAAGGATCTGATGAAGCCCGAGACCTGGCAGTACATCAACTTCCAGCCGCACCTCCTCCCGCAGATCCGCGGCATCGAGGTCACCATCTACGCCACCTGCGATAAGGACTTCACCAACGAGGAGGTCTACGAGCTGTACAAGGACTTCTACAAGGACGAACCCTTCGTCAAAGTCTTCCCGGCCAATCTCCCCGTGCAGACCAAGTGGGCCTACGGCACCAACTTCGTCGAGATGACCCCGACCTTCGATTCCCGCACCCACCGCCTGATCGTCTCCTCCGTCATCGACAACATCGGCAAGGGCGCCGCCGGCCAGGCCATCCAGAACATGAACCTCATCATGGGGATCCCCGAGACCACCGGCCTCATGATGCCCCCGATGTATCCGTAAGGAACTGATTTTATATAAGGTAAGAATAAGAAAAGGAGAACAACACTATGGAATACAAAGTGATCGAAGGCGGCGGCATCACCTCCCCGAAGGGCTTTACCGCGGGCGCTGTGTACGTCGGCGTGAAGAGCCGCAAGACGCAGAAGCCCGACGTGGCCGTCATCTACTCCGAGACCGAGGCCTCCTGCGCGGCGGTGTTCACCACCAACAAGTTCTGCGCCGCCCCCGTCATTCTCGACCGTGAGATCCTCAAAAACGGCAAGGCCCGCGCCATCGTCATCAACTCTGGCAACGCCAACGCCGCCACCGGCACGCAAGGCATCGAGGATGCCAAGACCGTCGAGCGCGAGGCCGAGAAGCTCCTCGGCGTGGGCGAGAACGAGGTCTTCGTCTGCTCCACCGGCGTTATCGGCCAGAAGCTGCCCGTCGAGAAGGTGCTCGATGGCGTCCGTCAGATCATCCCTGCCAAGCTCGACGCCGCCAACGGCTCCGACGCGGCCTACGCCATCATGACCACCGATACCGTCCGTAAGGAGTCCGCCTACGAGCTTGAACTCTCCTCCGGCACCATCCGCATCGGCGCGATGGCCAAGGGCTCCGGCATGATCCACCCCAACATGGCCACCACCCTCGCCTACGTCACCACCGACGCCAAGTGCGACTCCGCCGACCTGCAGAAGATGCTGCACAACGCCATCGACAAGAGCTTCAATATGTGCACCGTCGACGGCGACACCTCCACCAACGACACCATGATCCTGCTCGCCAACGGCGCCTCCGGCGTCGAGGTCAAGACCGAGGAGGACAAGGCGGCTCTCGCCGGTCTCATCGAGCACATCTGCATCGACATGGCCCGCCGCATCGCCTCCGACGGCGAGGGCGCGACCCATCTGATCGTCGTCGAGTCCTACGGCTTGCCCACCGAGCATGACGCCCGTCTGGTCGCCAAGGCCATCGCCGGCTCCACCCTGTTCAAGGCCGCCGTGTTCGGCCGCGACGCGAACTGGGGCCGCATCATGGCCGCCGCCGGCTACTCCGGCGCGGATGTCGATCCCACCAAGGCGGACTGCATCATCAAGAGCAGCGCCGGCGAGGTTCAGGTCATGAAGGACGGCTTCGGCACCAACTTCAGCGAGGAGCTGGCCAAGGCCGTGCTCACTGAGCATGACATCACCGTCATCGTCGACTTCCACAGCGGCGACGGCAAGGCGGTCGCCTACGGCTGCGACCTCACCTACGAGTACGTCAAGATCAACGGCGACTACCGCACCTAAGGAGGGCTACCCATGAGCGACGTTGCGAAGAAGGTAGAGACCCTGATGGAGGCCATGCCCTACCTTGAAAAATATCAGGGCAAGGTCATCGTCATCAAGTACGGCGGCAACGCCATGATCAACGACGAGCTCAAGGACGCCGTGCTCCACGACGTCGTGATGCTCAAGCTCCTCGGCCTCAAGCCCGTGCTCAGCCACGGCGGCGGCCCCGGCATCAACAAGATGCTCGAGAAGCTCAACATTCCCGTGCAGTTCATCAACGGCCTGCGCTACACGTCCGAGGACATCATGCGCGTGGTCGAGATGGTCCTCGTCGGTCAGGTCAACACCGAGCTGGTCGGCAGGATCAACCAGATCGGCGGCAAGGCCGTCGGCCTCTCCGGCGTGAGCGGCGACATCTATCACTGCCACAAGCGCAGCGAGGAGCTCGGCTTCGTCGGCGACATCGACTACGTCAACGCCGACGCCATCAACGCCATGCTCGACGCGGGCTTCATCCCCGTCATCGCCCCCGTCGGCACCGACGGGCAGGGCAACACCTACAACATCAACGGCGACACCGCCGCAGGCAAGCTCGCCTCCGCTCTCGGCGCGGAAAAGCTCGTCATCCTCACCGACATCGAGGGTCTGTGCAACGACATCAAGGTGCGCGACGTCATCAGCTACCTGAACATTCAGGACGTGAAGCCCCTCAAGGACAAGGGCACCATCGCCGGCGGCATGATCCCCAAGGTCGACTGCTGCGTCGAGGCCATCGAGGAGGGCGTCACCAGCGTCCACATCATCGACGGCCGCAAGCCCCACTCCGTACTCTACGAGGCCTTCACCACCGAAGGCACCGGCACCACGATCGGCACCGCACAGCCGAGCGTTGGCATCAAATGGTAAAACATACATAAAATTTTAACAGGAGGACTCTACCATGATCGAAAAGTTCAAGACCAATGCGGAAGTCATCGAAAACGGTGACAAGTACCTCTACGGCAACCATGTCCGTATGCCCATCTCCATGGAGCGCGGCGAGGGCGTCTACGTCTTCGACAAGGACGGCAACAAGTACCTCGATTTCGTCGGCGGCATCGCCGTCAACGGTCTCGGCCACTGCCATCCCGCCATCGTCAAGTGCCTGCAGGAGCGTGCGGAGACCATTCTCCACTGCTCCAACTACTTCTACAATGAGCCCGCCGTCCAGACCGCGAAGCTCATCGTCGAGAACAGCTGCTTTGATAAGGTCCTCTTTGCCAACTCCGGCGCCGAGGCCAACGAAGGCCAGATCAAGCTCGCCCGCAAGTACGCCAAGGATCACGGCCATCCCGAGCGCTTCGTCGTCATCACGATGAAGAACTCCTTCCACGGCCGCACCCTCGCCACCTGCACCGCCACCGGTCAGTATGCCGTCCACCGCTACTTCGAGCCCCTGCCCTCCGGTTTCCGCTATGCCGAGTTCAACAACCTCCAGTCCGTCAAGGACATCATGGATGAATACGTCTGCGCCATCCTGACCGAGCCTGTTCAGGGCGAGGGCGGCGTGTGGCCCGCTGATGAAGACTTCATCAAGGGCATCCGTGCTTTCTGCGACGAGAAGGGCATCCTGCTGCTGCTGGACGAGGTCCAGGCTGGTTGGGGCCGTTGCGGCGACTTCATGTGCTACATGACCTACGGCATCAAGCCCGATGTCGTGTCCATGGCTAAGGCAATGGGCGGCGGCATGCCCATCGGCGGCATCGCCTGCACCGACAGAGTTGCTACTGCTTTCGGCCCCGGCACCCACGGTTCCACCTATGCTGGTCACCCCGTCTCCTGCGCTGCTTCTCTGGCAGTCCTGCGCGAGCTGAAGGCTGGCAAGTGGCCCGAGAACGCCAAGAAGGTCGGCGACTACTTCGCAGCTGAGCTGGCTAAGATGCCTCACGTGACTGCTGTCCGTCACCGCGGCCTGTTCGTCGGTGTTGTCCTGGAAGACGGCATCAGCGCTGCCGAGGTCAAGCGTCACTGCATCAAGAACCACTTCCTGGTCACCGCTATCGGTTCCAGCATCATCCGTATGGTTCCTCCTCTGGTCATCCGCGAGGTCGACTGCGACGAGGCTGTTGCTCGCCTGTCCAAGTCCATCAACGAGGTTGCTGAGGGCAAGTAATTTGACCCGGTCAAACTAACTTGATACATAGAAGCTCCCCGCCTTCGGGCGGGGGGCTTTTTTGCGCCGTTGGATTGACAGCAGATATCAACATCAGATAGTTCCCATTTGCTATCGCTGATGAATTTCTTTCAAGTCCTCAATGGTATCGAAGGGGTATCCTATGAAGGGTATCCCTCACGGCGGTAGTTTCTGCAAATATCATTGGCAAGGGGAAGTAAGAAAGGCACCACCTGCTTTTGGCAGGTGGTGCCTCAAGTTTTATTTAGGGATACGCGCTGGTGCTCAGCCCTCTGCGTTCTCGTCCAGGATGAAGGAGATCAGCAGGTCCTCGGTGTTCACGCGGTCGCCGGGGGCCACGTAGAGCTTATCGACCTTACCGTCGACCTTGGAGACGAAGGTGGTCTCCATCTTCATGGCCTCGACGATCATCAGAGGCTGGTTGACCTTGACCTCGTCGCCCTCCTTGACCAGAACGGTCTCCACGGTGCCGGGGATGGTGGAGCCCAGGTGGCAGGGGTTGTTCTTGTCGGCCTTGAGCTTGCGGTCTTCCAGGACCTCCAGGGTCTTGTCCAGGACCTTCAGCTCACGCAGGATGCCGTTGACCTCGAAGGTCAGGACGCGGTAGCCGTCCTTGTCGGGGTCGGACATACCGACGAACTTGATGAGGATGTTGCGGCCCTCGCTGACCTTCAGCGTGGTCTCCTCACCCTTGCGCAGGCCGTAGAAGTAGACGTGGCTCTCCAGGGTGGTGACGTCGTTGTAGGCCTCGAAGTGGGTGCAGTAGTCCTCGTAGACCTTGGGATACAGGGCGTAGCTGACGGCCTTCTGCTCCATCTCGAAGTCGGAGAAGCCTTCCATGTTGAACTTCTCGCGCAGGTGCTTCTTGATGTCCTCGAAGTCCACGTCGGGCAGCAGGGTGCCGGGGCGGACAGTGATGGGCTCGATGTCCTTCAGGACAATCTTCTGCAGCTCGGCAGGGAAGCCGCCCTCAGGCTGGCCCATCATGCCCTTGAAAAAGTCGATGACGGAGTCGGGGTAGGACAGGGAAGCGCCCTCGGTGAGGATGTTGTCCTTGTTCAGGCCGTTCTTCAGCATGAAGATGGCCAGGTCGCCGACGACCTTGGAGGAGGGGGTGACCTTGATCAGGTTGCCCAGCAGGTGGTTTGCCTGGCTGTACAGGTCCTTGATCTTCTCGAACTCGTCCTTGGAGCCCATCTCGGTGACCTGAGCCAGCAGGTTAGAGTACTGGCCGCCGGGGATCTCGTACTTATAGATCTGGGCGTTGGGGGAGACCATGCCGCTCTCGTTGGACTTGTAGACCTTGCGGACATGCTCATAGTAACGGCTCAGCTCGTCCAGAC
>ERZ772889.2822-NODE-2822-length-12900-cov-3.555625_pt1 | contig 12900 bp, 9 predicted proteins | sample MGYA00512127_ERZ772889 | MGnify/ENA primary metagenome ERZ772889 (study PRJEB29015, sample SAMEA2737689) | human gut metagenome | biome: human gut; feature: human-associated habitat; material: faeces | place: China | collected 2012 ...
ACATAAACATCTCCGCTAGTACAGGGATGCCGAGGCCTTTTCCCACCATATCGTCCAAATTCCAGCGAACGCCGTTTTTGGAGATGCCCAGCTTATCGGCAATTTCCTGATAGGTAAAGCCCTTTATATAAAGGCGTAGGATGTCTAACTGCCGGGGCGAGAATACATCGGACATCGTACCCTCCATCTCAATGGCAGGAGCGGTATCGGGGAATACCTTTTCCCCTGCCAGAGTGCGCTTTACCACGCTCATCAGCTCCTCTGTTCCGTGGTCCTTATACCACAGGCTGTCGGCAGCACCCATTTTGGCTCTTTGCAAAACTTCGGGATCGACAAGCGAGGTAGCCACAACGATCTTGATTTGCGGAAAAGCCTTTTTGATGCGCTTTGCGGCGGCAAGACCGGAATGTTTATGCTGCGTCTGCACATCCATAAGGACGAGCTTTACGGTGGCGTCGCAGTGCTTTTCCGCTTCAAAGGCGTCACGGAAAACGCCGACAAGATGAAACTCGCCGTCTGCCGAAAGACGATCGACAAAGTGCTTTTGGATGTATAGATCATCTTCTACAAGTATGGTGTTTATCATAGGCTCATCTCCTTTGCGGGAATCGTAATCAGAAGAGCAAAGCGTGGATTGTGCGAAATATGCATTTCACCGCCGGAGCTTTCAATACTGCGGCGAAGCGTTGACAGGCCGCTGCCTTCCTTTATCGGTTCTTTGGGTATTTTGCCGTTGTTGGTTATGGTAACATCATAGCGTTCGCCGCGCTGGGCAATGCGGATATATACCTCATTCCCGTCTGCGTGCTTGATGCAGTTGGTCACGCACTCCTTGGCGGCAGCAACGGTCAGCTCCTCGGCTGCGGTATCACGGGGCAGGTAGCCGTCGATTTTTACAGCCACGCCAAGCTGCTGTGCGGTTCTTTTTACCTCGTCCATTGTGCTGACAGAGGTGACACGGTTGCTTGCCAGCATACCGATGGCATTTTGCAGCGCCTCAAGCTTTCGCTCGGTATCCTCTCCGCTGTCTATGATGTCACGGATGGTCAGGAGGCTTCGCCCGATGGTATCGTGAATATAGACCTTTAGATCAAGGCTTTCCTTCTCTTTGACATCGTTCTCCATGCGAGCGTACATCTTCCTGAGCTTTCGATTGACTTCTGCCAGTTCTTCATTTATTTCCTCTTGCTTTTGGTAGCCGTTATACAGCTCGGTTACATTGTGCGCCGTTATCTGCTGCCAGCGGTCATCGCTGTCCACGGTGATATTTTGTGTGCGAAACTGCCAGACGGTCTTGTCGGGCAGGATGTAGCAATCATCCTTGACGGTTACGGATCTGTCCGGCGCGCTCAGGGCATTTTCCATATCGCTTTTGATTTGCAGCTCGTGGCCACAAAGGGCAAAGGAGAGCCTGCGCATACGGTTGTTGCACAGGATGATCCTGCCGTTCGGGTCGGCAAAGCAGATGCCCATAGGCAGCTTATCCGTTGCTTCCTTAATGGAGAACGGTGAGAGCTCGTTCTTTTTTCGGCGGTATTCCTGCGGCAGAGCAATGGCAAAGTGAACTGCCGCAAGGAAAATGGCAGCGGCAAATATCAGCCACGGTGCGTCCAGCAGAAATGCGTCCCCTATATTATCGGGATCTGCCTGAGAAACGGAGAATAGCAGCGGGATCATCACCGCCATGACCGCCAGACTCAGCAGGCTGCGCACAGGCTTATTGCTGCGAAGAAGCTGATACATAAACAGCCCGATCTCAAGGACGATCTCCACAAGCATGATAAACGGCAGCATGGTCTGCCAAAATTCAGAAAGGGAAGAAAATGCACTCATTTTCTGTCACCTTCTTTCGCTTCAAATACAAGGTGCTGGTATTCCTCGTCGTCCTCTTTTTCACAGCGGATATTGTCTCCGCTTACCAAAGCGGAAAGGTCGGCTTTGCAGCACACATTCAGTGACAAGCGCAAGCCGTTTGCCTTTATGAGGCTTACCTGTATGCCTGTTAAATTCAAAATGTCGGCTTCAATAACCGATTCATAAAAATCAAATACAGCAGTCGCTGTTTTGCCGGAGAGCATGGAAAGAGACTCGTCCACATAGAGCGAGCTGCGGACGCCCAACAGCTTCAGCGTTTGGAGGGACTCATTGAAGGCACGGTGGAGTTCCGTTTCCGCTATTTTAATATCACGGTCGGTAAGGAGCGTCAGATGCTTGCGGCGTTTAATATAGCTGCACAGCACGGCGATCTCGGCAAGGAGCGTTTTGGCACTGTCGGGATCGGTGCTTGATATTCGGCGGTATTCCTTAGTGAGCTCTGCAATGCGGTCGATCTGCGTCTGTGTAGCGGAACGCAGGAGATCATACAGGCGGTTTTGCTCCTCCACCTTGCGGCGCTTGGCTTCACGCTTGTATTCATAACGGAGCATTTCGTTCCTGTCGGCAAGCTCGTCTGCAAGAAGCTCGGAGTCCTCCTTGATGTCACGCAAAGCCGACACATCCTCTGTCCATACGGCATAGCCGCCATCAATGGGCATGGTATGAACGGTCAAGCCGCCCATCGTGACCGGGCTTTGCTCGGCTTTTTTAATCGTTTCCTTTGAGATAGGCGCAGTGTTTACAGCTGCATACCGAACGGTAAAGTCCTTGTCGGTGATCTCTGCCGATGTGCCGACAGAGGAGGCAAACAAGTCCACATAACGGCTGTTTGAATGTATATATCCACAGGCGATGCAAAGCTCAAAGGTCAGAATATACATCACACTTTGGAATGCGGCAATATCGCCGAACAAGTGGAGCAGCAAATCCGCACCCGCATAGTAAAGCACGCTGTAAACGATCGTCAGCAGCATAGGAACAATGGGCAGAAAGTGGAGCCTTCCTTTTTGCACACGGCATTTGAAAAACATAATTACGAGTGCGGCAAAGGCACACAGCACCTGCCAGCCTACAATAATGAAGTAGCCTATCGAGTAGCCGTTGTTTTTGTCTGTCCACACGGCGGCGTCCTTCGGAAAGGTAAATACGAATTGGTGCAGGTCATTTGTGAGCACGAGCAGAAGCAATGTGCCGGAGATGATCCACAGAATCGACATTCCCTTGGGGAATTTGTATTCGTCCGGCTTTCCCAATGACATGGCGATCAGCAGCGCCAGCACAGGCACAAACAGCATGGGCAGATAGAACAGATACCACAGGTAACGGACGGCATCCGGCTGCCAGAATATAAAATACTTTGCCGAACGGACTACCATCCATATGATGAGCAGTACGGCGGTGACCGTCATAAACCTGCACACCTGCTTTTGCACGATCCGCTGACGGACGGAGAGCCCCCAGGCGGCGAACAGACCGATATAGATAAAGCTGCGCAGATAGGAAAACAGCATCGGGTAGAAGCTGCCCCTGCCCACAATTCGGAAGCAATATGCCAGTATCACGGCAAGTACAGCGATGCCGCTTGTTATGATAGTATTCTTTTTCTGTTCGGTCATAAACAGACCCCATTTCGCCTTCATTCGTTTTTTTTACCTTTGGGTAGCAAAAAAGCCCGATATATTCGGGCTTTTCGCAGGAGACATCTTTTTTTGTCACCACATTATGGCGTTCCCGAGGTGATTCGAACACCCGACCTACCGCTTAGGAGGCGGTCGCTCTATCCAGCTGAGCTACGGAAACACATTACAATCGTTATTATATCATAGTTTTGCAATTTTGTCAAATGTTTATTTGACAAAAAAAGTTGACCCGCCATAGCAACAAGTTCGGCTCAAAATATAAGAGCAAGGCAGAAACAGCAGGCGGCATTATACTCGTTTTGATCGGGCTGAAGATCTTTCTTGAGGGAGTTGGCATACCCAAATAGCATAAAAACAAGGGCGGAAGTTTTCAAACTATCCGCCCTCTTGTTATGTCTGTTAGTCCCGTCGACTATGATGTTTACGCTTTTGCGTGTACATCTCACGATCTGACGCTTTCATAAGATCATCGATCTCTTTCAATGTTTTCGGCTTTCCCACCTTGTAGCCACAGCTTATCGACACATCATATGGCGACTTGCTTCTGCGATTGTATTCTGCAATGCTGCGGGATATCTTTTCGTAAAAGCTGTCTGCACCGTCTGTTTCAGCGATAACAGCCACAAATTCATCACCGCCGAAGCGTGAGCATATCCCACCATCTACAGTGCATTTTGTCATCAGCGACGCCACTGCCTTTATCGCCTTGTCACCCTCGTTGTGACCATAGAGGTCATTTATCTTTTTAAGGTTGTCCATGTCAATAGAGAATACCCATACGCCTACGCCCTGTTTCTCAGCCTTTGAAATAAGCTTTCTTACGTTCTTGTAAAAACCCCTGCGATTATATATCCCTGTCATGGGGTCAAGCATATGTATCCTTGCAAGCTCTGCATTTGCCCTTTCAAGCCGCTGGCGGTTTTTAAAGCTCTCCATTATCTGATTGGTGTTGTTTATAAAACGCCTTGTGTTCTGGAAAAGAAAATATATAGGATTATATGAATTTGCCGCATAGCCTATGACCTCGTCCTGAAAATGAAGCGGCGAGAACATTAAGCAGTTATGGCGTCCAAGGACTTGCTCCATATCAGGCAAAAGATCCTTGGTGTCAAATACTTCACCGGTCTTGTATTTGTTGTCAAAAGTCTGCATGAAAACTCTCATCTGCTTTGTAAAGCTGTTATTAAAGCGTTCTCTCTGCCTCGTGTTTGACAGAAAATCAGAGTTTGTGCATACCCAGCTATAATAATCTCCCGAACGTGCCATTACCTTTGCCATTTCTTCTACGGTGTGACATTCCACTGTTTTTGCAAGATAAGAGAACATATGCTGTTCGTGACCATCAGAATTGTTCATTCTGTGGTAAAGCTCAAGGATCTTGTCGCCTACTTCTCTCGGGTCTATTTTCTTACAGCCGCAAGACTGGGATATCCTCATGGTGTAGTTGACCTCTATTTTTTCAGGAAGAGGAACTCCGTTCATCATATGGTCTATGGCGTTTATTATCTTTTCGCCAAGCACATCATTGTCTGCAGCCGCCGTTGTAAGACGAGGGCTGTTATACTGTTCAAGCTCGATGCCGTCAAAGCCCGTTACAATAACGTCTTCAGGCACTTTTATGCCGCGTTCTCTCAGTATGCTGCAAGCTGTTATCGCCATAGCGTCGTTTGCACATATTATCGCCTGCGGAAATTCCAAACTGCTTTCTAAAAATTTCTGCAATACTCCTTTTGTTGGCATATCCCAGAAGTCACCATAGCCAAGACGCTCAGGCTCAAATTCTATGCCGTTTTCTGCAAGCACCTTTTTGTATGCTTCTATACGCTCTTCTGAGAAAGCATTGCCCTTTACGCCAGCAATGAAATTAACTCTTCTGCAGCCGTGAAATTCGATCACATGGCGAACTATCTTTTCAAAAACGTTAGAGTAATTGAATGTCACACTGCAGCAATTATCCATTGTACTGTCAACGCATATGACAGGAACACCGTGTTCATGGGCACGCTTGCTTATCTCGTTGGAAATGCTGTCTCTTTTTATTGCCTCTGGCATTATTATAAGTACGTCAAGAATGTCATAATTTATAAGATCAAAAATGCTTGCTTCACCATGGTTGTAGGAGCTGTTGTGATAAAGGTCGCAAAAGGTGTTGAAAAGAAGCACCTTGTAGCCCTCTTTTACACCCTTTCGGCTTATGGAAGATACTATCTCTCTCACATAGTCAGATTGTACGCATGAAGTGCAGATACCTATTATTTTATATTTCGCTGTATCGCTTGTAAACATAGCTTGCTCCTTCGTCAGGGTCATGACGACCCACCACTATCTATATAAAATAATTGCTTTTTTGCTTTGATATGTGATTGCTATTAGAAAATATTCACACACCGTTAATGTTACCATATCCGCACTCTAATGTCAATAGAAAACCCACAAAATTCACAAAAATCTTCTTTTTGAAAGCATTTATGCTGTTGCAAAAAATAACAGACCGACTTTCAGCTTTTTTTCGCTGGAAGTCGGTCTTTGTTTATCGTAAAACATATCGAGCAAGGGGCGAACAGAGGTCGCTCCTACACAAAATAGCGTATTTTATGGGCTTTTTTTATTCAGCTACCCACTGTTTTAAAGCCGCAGAAAGTCGTCTGTCGATATCCTTTCTTGTCTGCTCGCACTCCTTAGGATAGTCCTTTGCAGCCTTGAAAATAAATTTCATTACGAATTTAAGTCCCACAGGAAGTGCTTTTCTGAGCATTGTCTCAGGAAGCACAAAGTGCGTTCCATGCTCGTAAGTCAGGGCTTCGTAATCGCACTCGTGAGGGCGTTCTTTCAAGCGCTTATCCATGCGGCGGACGTATTTTCCTGCCTCCCAGAAGCTGTCGTCATCAGCACCCACCATTATAAGCTTGCCCTTGATGTTCTCAACCTTTATCATTTCTTCCTCTGTATGTTCTCTTGCCTTTTCAGAGTCAATAAAAAGGTGCGTGCTTCGTGTTATATCTCCCGAGCCTTTGGTTTCTTCTTCTATTTTGTGATAGTATTCAGGGTGGGCATAAACGAACGGCATATAGGCAAGCGGCTTGCCCTGCCATGAAAGTGTGGAAGCGTCAGGGATAGGCCATTCCTTGCAGCCGTCTTTTTCGCCCTGCTCAAAGCCCTGCCATACAAAGTCGCTTGGCGTAAGACCGAAAGTGAGTGTTATGTCAGGGAAATATGAAGCTGCCACAAGGGAATCCATTCCTGCCGTACTCATTCCCATTATGCCTATCTTCTTGTTTCCATGGCTTTTGAGCCACTTTATAGCGGTCTCTATCCTTTCAAGCGGGAAGTTTACATGGCCGTAGTTCTTCACGTCAGGTGACATACACATAACGTTCACGCCATTTTTGTGAAGCCATTTTGCTCCGCACTTTGCCATAAAGTCATTAGGATCGTCGCCGAACAGACCTATCATTGCACAGTTTGCACCCTTTGGGTTTTCATAATATGTACCATAAAAACCGTCTTTCTCATTGCTAAAAAATTGTTTCTTCATAATACCGACCTTTCTAAGCTGGTTTTCTTTATAAAGTTAGATTAAACTAACTATATCTCAAAAAAACAGGGTAGATAACTTCGCCCTAAGCTATATTATATCACATTTTTGATTATTTGTCAGGTGTATTAACGAAAGAAGTCAGATGTATTGTAAATTTTTGATTTTCTTAGTATTGCTTATATATTAATAAAATAGCGGAGAACGCATTTTATTTGCAGTTCTCCGCTATTTTTATGCCTTATTTTTTGCCGCATCTGCTGTGACAGTGTGAGCAACAGCCACAGCATTTACCTTTTTTCTTTTGCTTTGATATACTTATTGCCGCCGCCACTGCCCATAAAAGCAGAAGTATCACCACTATCCAGTCGGCTGTATTCATAATAACGCTCCTATCTGATATACCGCACAGCCGCACAGCCATGCCACCATGCACTGCATTATCACAACTCCAACTGTCTGTATCCTTGAATCAAGTTCTCTCTTTATGGTCGCCACCGCCGCAACACATGGGGTGTAAAGCAGGGTGAATACAAGAAAGCTCAGTGCGGAAAGGGTAGAGAATGCTCCCGAAAGAGCAGTGCCAAGATTTGCAGTGCTTGTGTTCATCAGTACCGCCATTGTGCTTACTACCGCCTCTTTTGCAGTGAAGCCCGAAATAAGCGAGGTGGTCACTCTCCAATCTGCAAAGCCCAAAGGCTTGAATATTGGCGATATAGCCTGACCGATAAGAGCGAGCAGGCTGTCAGAGGAGTCTTTCACAACGTTGAGCTTTGCGTCAAAGGTCTCCAAAAACCATATTATGATAGTCGCAAAGAATATTACTGTGAAAGCTCTTTGTATAAAGTCCTTTGCCTTGTCCCAAAGAAGAAGTCCTACGCTTTTTGCCGAAGGAAGACGATAGTTTGGAAGCTCCATTACAAACGGCACAGGCTTGCCACGGAAAGCTGTATTTTTCAGTATCAGTGCAACTATTATCCCAAGCACTATGCCCGTTATGTATAAGCCTATCATCACAAGCGCCTGATATTTTTTGAAAAATGCTGCACAGAAAACTGCGTAAATAGGTATCTTTGCCGAACAGCTCATGTAAGGGGTAAGAAGTATGGTCATTTTTCTGTCACGGTCTGATACAAGCGTCCTCGTTGCCATTATGGCAGGCACTGAACAGCCGAAGCCTATGAGCATAGGCACAAAGCTTCGTCCCGAAAGACCTATCTTTCTAAGAAGCTTGTCCATTACGAATGCCACTCGTGCCATGTAGCCCGTGTCCTCCAGTATGGAAAGGAAAAAGAACAGCGTCACTATTATAGGCAGAAAGCTTAGAACGCTTCCAACGCCTGCAAAAACTCCGTCTATTATAAGGCTGTGTACAACAGGGTTTATGCCGTAGGCTGTAAGCCCTTTGTCTGCTAGGTCGGTGAGCTTGTCTATACCAAGGGAAAGCCAATCGGAAAGGGTCGAGCCGATAACATTGAATGTGAGGAAAAATACAAGAAACATTATCCCGAAAAATACAGGCAGTGCAGTGTATTTTCCCGTTAGTATGCGGTCTATTTTTACGCTCCGCTTGTGTTCTCGGCTCTCGTGGCATTTCACAACGCTTATGGCAACGACTTTCTCGATAAAGTCGTATCGCATATCTGCAAGCGCCGCATTTCTGTCAAGCTTTGATTCGTCCTCCATTTCCACTATGCAGTGTTCGAGAAGCTCCAGCTCGTTTTGATTAAGCTCAAGCTGATCCTCAATGTTTTTATCACCCTCAATAAGCTTTGAAGCACAAAATCTCGGCGGTATGCCTGCACGGTTTGCGTGATCCATGATAAGATGAACAACTGCGTGTATACATCTGTGCACAGCGGAATCGTCTGAGCAAAAGTCTGTGACAACAGGCTTTGTCTTGTTTCGGGCGGTTTCTACAGCCTTGTCGATAAGGTCTGAGATACCCTCGCCCTTTGCCGCACTTACTGGTATAACAGGTATGCCAAGTGCGTCGCTCATCATTTTTACGTCTATTGTTCCACCGTTGGCTCTTACCTCGTCCATCATGTTTAAGGCAAGCACCATTGGCACACGCAGTTCAAGAAGCTGTAAAGTGAGATACAGATTTCGTTCTATATTGGTGGCGTCAACAATGTTTATAATGCCGTCAGGCTTTTCATTTATTATGTAGTCACGGGTGACGATCTCCTCCTGCGTGTAAGGACGCAGTGAGTATATTCCCGGCAGATCCACCACAGTGCAGTTTTTCTGCCCCTTTATGTCACCGACCTTCTGCTCGACTGTTACACCGGGAAAGTTTCCAACGTGCTGATTAGACCCTGTAAGGGCGTTAAAAAGCGTGGTCTTTCCACAGTTCTGATTTCCTGCAAGGGCAAATCTCATATATGGTCATTCTCCTCTGTTTTTTCTATCTCTATGTTTTTTGCGTCCTCTATCCTGAGCGTCAGCTCGTAGCCTCTCAGCACGATATCAAGAGGGTCTCCCATTGGCGCACGCTTTAGCATTTTCACCTTTGTTTTGGGTATAAGTCCCATGTCGAGAAAACGCAGCCTGAGCGCACCCTCGCCGCCTACCGCTTTTATCACGGCAGACTCACCCGTTTTAAGCTTATCAAGAGTCATTGTCTTTTCCTCCATAGCTATATTTTATTCTTATGTTTCATCTAAAAGAACTTCACAAAATAAGTTTACCATGGCTAACTTTACTTGTCAATAGCATATGTCATATATTTTATTCGATTGTTATCTAAAAAATTTATTCAAATAGATAACTTCCAATTGACAACGCCAACAAATCGTGCTATCATAATGTAAGACAAAGTACACTTTTACATTACGGGGGTGTTTTATGGATACCCGTGTGGCAATACTTGCTATAATCGCACACGATAACGGTTCTGCGCAGGAGATAAACGCAATTCTTCATGAGCATGCCGAGTATATAATAGGACGAATGGGTCTGCCATACCGAGAGCGTGGCATGAACATAATAAGTGTGGCAGTTGACGCTCCACAGGACGTTATAAATTCTCTTGCAGGCAAGATAGGCAGGCTTGAGGGAGTGACCGCCAAGACCCTTTATTCGCCACAGTAAAAATCTAATAAATATTTGTGACCCTGACGCCGAAAACGAGTTTTCTCCTTTAAGGCGAAAGAATACACATCAAGCAGAAAAAGTAAAAAGCAGATAGAAAGCCCTATCTCTACTCATGTAGGGGCGAACAGCGTTCGCCCGTGGATTAGGTTTTTTATGAGCAAGCATAGCCTTTTTTGTTATCAAAGCTGTATCCTCAGGGGTATGGCTTATTTTTTTGAGAGGAGCTTTTGCAATGGGACTTAATGACGCACCAAGCGGAGAACGTATACATATAGGATTTTTCGGCAGACGAAACGCAGGAAAATCAAGCGTTGTGAATGCAGTAACAAATCAGGATCTTGCAGTGGTATCCGATACGAAAGGCACTACCACCGACCCTGTTACAAAGGCAATGGAGCTTTTGCCCCTCGGCCCTGTTGTAATAATAGATACCCCAGGCTTTGACGACGAGGGCAAGCTTGGAGAGCTTCGTGTGAAGAAAACTAAGCAGATACTAAACAGAACAGATTGCGCAGTTCTTGTTACCGATTGCACCTTGCCCCTTGGCGACTGCGAAAAACAGCTTATCTCAATATTCAAAGAGAAAAACATACCTTTTATCATAGCCAAAAACAAAGCCGACCTGCTCACTGATATTCCAAAAGAGGAGGGCGCAGTGTACGTCAGCGCAAAAGAGAAAACAGGCATAGAGGAGCTTAAAAACGCCATTGCAGAGCTCACTGAAACAGACACCATGACAATGAAGCTTGTGGGCGACCTTATAAAGCCTGACGATATGGTGGTGCTTGTCACCCCTATCGACAGCGCCGCACCAAAGGGCAGGCTTATCCTGCCACAACAGCAGGCCATAAGAGATGTTCTTGAAGCAAACGCCTGTGCAGTGGTGGTAAGAGAAACTGAGCTTTCAGGAGTGCTTGGCAGGATAGAGAAGCCTGCACTTGTTATAACGGATAGTCAAGCTTTCTCAAGAGTTTCAAAGGATACTCCCGAGGATATCCCTCTCACCTCGTTTTCTATCCTTATGGCTAGATATAAGGGCTTTCTTGACGCCGCAGTAAAGGGTGTGAAAGCTATCGACGATCTTAAAGATGGTGACAAGGTGCTTATTTCAGAGGGCTGTACACATCACAGACAGTGCGGTGATATAGGCTCTGTGAAGCTTCCGAACTGGCTGAAAGAATACACAGGCAAGAATCTTGAGATAGTGCTTTCATCAGGTCACGGCTTTCCAGAGGAGCTTTCAGATTTTGCGCTTTGCATACACTGTGGCGGCTGTATGCTAGGCTCAAAAGAGCTTACCTACAGAATGAAATGTGCTTGTGACGCAGACGTGCCGTTCACAAATTACGGCATTGCAATTGCCTATATGAAAGGTATTCTCAAACGTAGCATAGAAGTGTTTCCACATCTTGTAAAGGAGCTTGAAGATCACAATGGCGGTCAGAGAACTTATTGATAAACTAAACTGCGAGAAAAAGCTTTCCCACGATGAATGGGTGAAGCTTATAAAAGAATATGACGAGAGCGACAGAGCCTATGCCGCAGAGCTTGCAAGGGGCATTTCGCAGGAGATGTTCGGCAAGGATATCTACATAAGGGGCATAGTGGAGTTTTCAAACATCTGCAAAAACGACTGCCTTTACTGTGGCATAAGGCGTTCAAACGGCAACGTGAGCAGATACAGGCTCACCGCTGAAGAGATCTTGCAGTGCTGTGACGAGGGCTACGGCTATGGTTTCCGTACCTTTGTGCTTCAAAGCGGGGAGGACGCTTTCTATGACAGAGAAATGCTCTGTGGTATCGTCAGCGAGATAAAAAAACGCCACTCTGATTGTGCGGTAACGTTATCCCTAGGTGAGAAAAGCCATGAGGACTATGAAGCCCTTTTCAATGCAGGTGCAGACCGGTATCTTCTCAGGCACGAAACTGCCGACGAGGAGCATTACAAAAAGCTCCACCCAGCTGAAATGTCTTGGAAAAACCGAATGGAGTGCCTTTCAGATCTAAAAGAGATAGGCTATCAGACAGGCTGTGGAATGATGATAGGTTCGCCTTATCAGACGGTGGAGTGCCTTGCTGAGGATATGGAGTTTATGTGCGGTTTCAAGCCCGAAATGATAGGCATTGGACCTTTTCTCCCACATAAGGACACGCCTTTCAGAAGCTGTCCGCAAGGCTCATATGAGCTTACGCTTTTTATGCTGAGCCTTTGCAGAATAATGCTCCCCGACGTTCTTTTGCCTGCCACCACAGCCCTTGGTACTATAAACCCCAAAGGGAGAGAACAAGGGGTGCTGTCAGGTGCGAACGTAATAATGCCGAATTTGTCCCCTGTGGCAGTGAGAAAAAAATATATGCTCTATGACAACAAGATATGCACAGGTGACGAGTCTGCACAGTGCAGGGCTTGCCTTGAAAGACGAATGGAGTCCATAGGCTATAAAATAAAGATATCAAGAGGAGATCACAGATAATGATAAAGCTTGCTTTTTACGGAAAAGGCGGAATAGGAAAGTCAACGGCGGCATCAAACGTCAGTGCTGCACTTGCACAAAAAGGGCTGAAAGTCATGCAGATAGGCTGTGACCCAAAGGCCGACTCCACCATATTTCTCCATGGGGGAGAGAGAATACCCACCGTTCTTGACCTTGTGCGAAAAGGCGAAAGCTTTGACCTTGAAGATATGGTAAGGGTAGGCTATAACGGTGTTGTGTGCGTTGAAGCAGGCGGTCCGGTCCCGGGGCTTGGCTG
>ERZ772889.2836-NODE-2836-length-12873-cov-24.844906_pt1 | contig 12873 bp, 17 predicted proteins | sample MGYA00512127_ERZ772889 | MGnify/ENA primary metagenome ERZ772889 (study PRJEB29015, sample SAMEA2737689) | human gut metagenome | biome: human gut; feature: human-associated habitat; material: faeces | place: China | collected 2012 ...
AAGTCAGAAGCACCCCCAGCAGGTAAACCATGATGATATTGGCATTTGCAAAGCCAAGTCGCAGAAAGGCCCATCCGATGACCGTCGCAGTTGCCAGAATCCCAATGGTCAGAAGCAGATCCCAGGCGGTCGGAAATGCCGGACGGATGGTAAGCAGCCGTTTCCCGTGGTAGTTCTTATAGGCTTCCACATCCGGAATGATATGAATGTCTACCTCTGGTGCAAGCGTAATGAGCCGTTCTGTCAACGTCGGTTCACTCCAAAAATGCCGCCGCTGTACGCCGCTTCGCCCAATCACAATTTTGGTCACATCAGAGAGCCGCACATATTCCGCGATCTGTGTTGCCACATCTTCACCATGCGTTGTGACGATCTCTGCGCCAAGCTGCTGAGCCAGACGCATATTCGCCTGCAAGCGAACGGTATCTTCCGCATTCATATCAGCGTCTCCGGGTGTCTGCACGTAAAGCGCGGTAAGGCTGCCACTAAATGCCTGTGCCATTTTCCCTGCCATTCGCACAATGCGTTCATTGGATGGAGACGAGGACAGGCACACAAGAATATGCTCTTTTGGCAGTTCGCTTCCTTTGTTCTGCACATTTTCACCACCCCTCTTAAACGATATTATAGCACCAAAATGTGAAGGTTTCTACTGCGCCCAATCGGATTCGTTGTTTGGAAATGAAATTTGCTCTGAATCATAGATCACGACTTCTACATGGGCATGACTGCTGCGAAACCGGGAAAGCGTTTCCTCAAGTTCGTCGGGAGAAATATCTCCGTTCAGCCAAACACATGGCTCCGGCTGCTGTTGTTCGGGCGCTTCCTCGATTCGCTTCTGATTTTCATCCAGAAAGCGATCCAGCCGCTTCATCAGAAACCAGCCAAGCAGGAATATCAGAGATGTTCCGACGATCAAAACGACATCTTCCACATACCCTCACCGTCCGTTCAGATTCGGAAGCACTTTTGCAGCGCTTTGTATTCACCCAATGCTAAAATCGTCATTTCCCCGGACAGCACCGTATCTGGCGTAATGGATACGTCGGTTTTTCCCGAATGCTTGATGCCAAGAATGTTGATTCCAAACTTTCTGCGGATATCCAGTTCGCCAATGCTTTTGCCGATCCACCCTTCCGGAACTTCTACTTCAAAAATGGCGTGCTGCTCGTCGATCTCTATGTAATCGAAAATATGATCGGCAGTATATCGGATTGCCGCCCATTTTGCCACCTGCTTTTCCGGGTAGACTACATGGTCTGCACCGTTGCGAAGCAGAAACTTTGCCTGCACATCACGCTCGGCACGCGATACCACGCACTTTGCCCCCAGCTCCTTCAACAGCGAGGTGGTTTCCAGCGAGTTCTGAAAATTACCGCTGATGGTCACGATGCAGACGTCAAAATTTCCGATGCCAAGAGAGCGAAGAAACTCCGCGTTTGTACTGTCGCCAATTTGTGCGTTGGTGACATATGGCAGCACATCATTGATTCGTTCCTCGTTTATATCGACCGCCATGACCTGATGCCCCAACTGAGAAAGCTGTACTGCAATATGCCGTCCGAAGCGGCCTGTGCCAATCAATAGAATGTTTTTCATCTGAAAAGGCTCCTTATCCAATCATAATTTTTTCCTGCGGCAGCCTTGCATTCCCCACTTTTTTGCTGGAAAGTGCCGCATAAATGAGGGTAAGACCGCCGACTCTGCCCAGATACATGAGCGTGATCAGCACCATTTGCGATGGAATGCGCAGCTGCGGTGTAATACCAAGTGTCAATCCCACCGTCCCGACCGCCGATGCCGTTTCATACAGGCAGGCAGACAGCGGAAGATTCTCATATGCGCTGATAAAGACAGCACCGCCAAAGAACAGCACCAGGTACATCGTCAGAATGGTCGCGGCGGTCTTGACGGCACTGCAATCAACTCTGCGTCCGAAAAACTGGGCACTATCGCGCTGGCGGAAGGTCGCAGTGGCATTGGCAATCAAGACCGCCAGCGTCGTTGTTTTCATGCCGCCTGCTGTAGAACCCGGAGAACCGCCGATGAGCATCAAAAGGATCATCACACCCTGCGACGCACCGGACATCGCGGATAGATTTACCGTGTTGAAGCCCGCTGTCCTCGGCGTGACGGACTGAAAAAAGGATGCCAGCAGCCGGTTTCCGACGGGAAGCGCGGAAAAATCTGAAAAGAAGAAAAACACAGCAGGCAGAAAAATCAAAAGACCTGTCGTGACGAGAATCACCTTGCTCTGCATTCGGTAGCGATGAAACCGCCACTTGTTTTCGAAGATGTCATCCCACGTCAGAAATCCAATGCCGCCAATCACGATCAGCAGCATAATCGTGATATTGATTACCGGGCTGTCCGCGTAGCCGGTAAGAGATGGATAGCGGTTGCTTTCTGTCCCAAGAATGTCAAACCCGGCGTTGCAAAAAGCAGATATGGAATGAAATACCGCCATCCAGACGCCGCGCCATCCATAGTCCCGGCAGAATACCGGCAGCACGGCAAGCACCCCCAGCAGCTCAATCAGAAACGTCCCTCGCAGGATGAAGCGTGTCAGACGGACGATTCCGCCGACCTTTGGTGCTGAAATTGCATCCTGCATGGTGCTGCGCTGCATCAGAGAGATTTTTCGCCCGGACAACAGCGCAAACGATGCTGCTACGGTTACGACACCAAGACCACCTATTTGGATCAGCGCCAGAATAACCGCCTGCCCAAAGGTTGACCAGTAGCTGCCTGTATCCTGCACCACAAGCCCTGTCACGCAGACGGCAGAGGTTGCTGTAAACAGCGTTTCATTGAATGGAGTTACATTCCCTCCAGTCGTGGAGATCGGCAGCATCAGCAGCAGCGCTCCGAGCAGAATGACCCCGGCAAAACCTAATATGATAATTTGAAAAGACGAAAGGCGGCGCTTTCGACGAATGATCTCTTCCGGCATAAAGGCAGCTCCTTATTTCTCTGATGGTTATATTATACAGCCGGAGATTTTAAGAGCGGATAAGGGACATTTGCGACGTATTAAGATTGAATAAAGATGAGCAGATTGCTTGTGCAGATTGGGCAAGGCGAAAGTCTTGTCCAATTTTTTGTGTCCGGCTTTGCCAAATCGCCCGCGTTCAACTGTATTAGTGGTGAGCAGCGGGCAGGATGCTTTATCGCAAACGCTTCATTTGCAGAAGTGGCCAAAAAGCGTTTTTGAGATTGCAGTAAGGGTAGAGGAGGAAAAACGCTCCGGTCGAGCCTTACTAATGGTAACGCCAATGTCACCATGACACGCCGCACCGCAGCCGTGTTGTCAAGACCCGCATGGCCGAGGATGAATACGCCGATTTTGCCGCCCGCCTTGCGCCCTACGGCATCAGTCAGTCCGAGTTTATCCGCAGAGCCATTCAGGGCGCAAGCATTCGCCCCGTTGTCACGGTTTCCCCGGTCAACGACGAGCTGCTTGCCGCGCTTGGGAAGCTGACCGCCGAATACGGCAGAATTGGGAATAACCTCAATCAGATCGCCCGTGCTATCAATGATTGGCACAATCCCTAGGCGCTTCTGGGATACTCCCGGAGATTTCACCGGGCACAGCCTGTCCGTCAGCGACATCGTTGCTTTGAGGCAGGCCGGTGCGGTATCCTACCACTACTGCGACAGCATCGGCTTCCAAGAGCTTCCCAATTTCAGGTCGGAGAACTATCTGAAAACAGCAGAGCTGTCCACAGAAGATGATTACGGCATGATTGACGGGATCATCAACAACGGCAAACAGCCCACAGTAGCTGAACCCGAAAACCTGACAAAAAAGCCCTCTGTCCTGGGAAAGCTCAAAGCGCAGCCAACGCAGCCCGCCAGGAAGCAGAAACCAACCAAAACCAATGAAAAGGAGATTTGACTATGGATTTTACATTTGAAAAACAAGAGCTTATGGCTATCTACAACCCCGGCACCCGTTTGGGGCTGATTCAGGCCCTCCAGGAAATGCGCACCTATCCGGATGCGGACGAACGGGAGCTGTGAAGCCTTACCGACAGCGCCATCTATAAGCTGGGCCGTATTACAGACGATGACTTCGAGAAATTGGACCTAATCCCGGAGTTTGCGACTTAAGCATTTGTAAATTTTTCTTTTTGTATTGCAAAATGATATACAAGTGGATATCATAGAGCGTGAAAGGTGGTATGAACGATGGCAAGTAAAACCGCAAACGTAGTGGCCCGTGTGGAGCCCCAGGTAAAAGAGCAGGCCGAAGAAATCATGGATATGCTGGGCATTCCCGTTTCTGTGGTCATCAACACGCTCTATAAGCAAATCATCATGACCCGCAGTATTCCTTTTTCCCTTTCTGTCCCCAAAGTACCTGTTGCGCGGGATGAACTGGACGATGCCGCTTTTTCTGCCATGATGGAACGTGGCCTCAAAGAAGCAAAAGCCGATCAGTCCCGTCTCGCCTCGGATGTATTCGCAGATTTGAAACGGGAGATACAGTAAATGCCGGAAAAGTACATTGTAAAGCTGACCCAGTAAGCAGAAGAGAATCTTCGTGAAATCGCTGATTATATCCGCTTTACCCTCCAAGCTCCGGGCACGGCTGCAAAGATGCTGGACACCTTGGCGGAAGAAATCTTTACTCTGGACCAATTTTCCTATCGTGCGCCGTTGACGAAAGAAGAACCCTGGCACAGCCAAGGCGTTCATGCTCTGACCGTCAAGAATTTCCTCATCTATTTTTGGGTAGATGAGGAAGCAAAGAAAGTTCAGGTCATGGGCATTGTCTATGGACGCAGAGATCAGCGCCATCAGCTTTCGGGCCTGGATTTGTTCTGTTAAATACGCCTTGGATGCACATTTATCTTTTGTGAGTGTCTACTTTCATTTTACAGATGCAGTCCGATTCCATGTCCTACCTGCTTTGTTTTATAGTTGAGGCCCTGAAACCCGCTTCCCAGCGTAAAAAAATAACACCAAATAATGGTGTGCCCAGCTACTTTTGGTACCTTCTGAAAAGTTGTGGTTTCATTCAAAATCGTCATGTTATCATCGAATCAGAAGCAGCCACAAATGTTCAGTATTCTCCGGGTTTGCGGAATAATCAATTTTTCCTGTCCTGTTGCGTCTATTTTTCGTCCAAAATAAAACACCTCAAAAAAGTTCGGAAAATCCGGTTTTTCAAAATCCCGTTTTTTCAAAAATTTGAATCCTTCAAAAAAATAACGCCAAATTAACGCCAAGCCAATTTCAGGGTCTTTCAAACCACCCTAAAAAGTTATAAAAACCGCCGTTTTCGTGGTGAAAACGGCGGTTTTTATGGAGCTAGTGACCTGACTCGAACAGGCGACCTTCTCATTACGAGCGCGAGCCAAAGCATTTGACAGCGTTTCGTAACTTGTGGAAAGTGCTTGTATTGCAAGCACTTTCCAGCCTTCTGCGTTTTGTCTCGTCCCGTCAATTAGGGTATCTTTCAGCCATTTTTGAGAAAAAATAACGCCAAATTAACGCCAATCTTTTGATAGATTCTGATTCTGAAAAAGTTGCTACTGTTGACAATCTTGACATTTCAAGCTTTTGAATCTAGTTTTAGACATGATTCTTATAAGTTCAAAAAAGCAAAAATTCAAACTTTTCCATATTCTACGAAGATAATCCCAATTTTCCTATTCCATATTAAAACCATGTGTTACCCCGGTGCACAGTCGATTGTGTTCTTCTCGACTATACCAATGTTTGCAGAACAAGTTTGAGTACAAGTAAGTGAGTTTACTTATAATGAATCAAGGATTGATGACACCCTTTTTTTGTTGTTAATTGGTATTTTTTCTGTTTTTCTAAGGATCTTTATTGCAAATTCAACTTGATTTTCAAACCATCCTAGAGTCTCTAACAACACATCTTCATCAACATTTTCTATCGCATTATCAAAAGGAATATCCCCCCTACGTCTTTTCCTTTTATCAATATTTGACAATTTTTCGATAACGATCTTCTCTTTTTCTGATACTTCTTCGTCGTAGGGATAATCATTCAGTTTACAAGTAAGAATTATCACTGAACAGAGATAATTATCGTCAATTACTAACGAAATAGAGCCATTAGGTTTCGATGTGCTAGGTTCTCTTAAACGTACCCCGCAAAAAAATCTTTTCAAAAAATTGAGAGTGAATCCTTCTTCAGTATAGAATTTTTTAATTTCTCTTATTCCAGGAGCAAATGCAAGCTTATTTACTTTATCTGCTTGCATATTAAAAAGCATTTCTAAATAGGAATCCGATCTGCATGCAGTCGACTCCCTCATCCAAGTAACAAGTAATTTTTTCTGTACTTCATCGTCAAGTTTACATGTATATAGTGCCGCAAAATATTCCTGAAATGATCTGTGAGAAAATCGATATGCAAGTCCCTCCTTTACTAACATGCACACACTCAGCGTTAAATCTTCTTGGAAGTCATCTACGGTAAACTTTATACTAGGAAACATTTCCTTTGCCTTTTTTATATGCTCACGCAACCTTGGCTCCGAAAACTCAAATTCCCCTCCAAAATATGACTTAAAACAAATATACGAAAAAATTGTCTTAAAATCTTCACATCCAAGTCCAGAGCGAATATCCCTAACATAAGATTCTTTTGTCGCATCATGCATATTAAAGAGAGTAAAAAAGGCTTGTTCATAAAAGTCATTCAGTCTTTCCGGAAATACAGCATGATCGTTATAGGTCAAAAGCATGATTGTCAGCAACAAGGGGTTAGATGCAAATGATTGATATTTATCGTACAGTTTTTCGTCTAGTTCCTTGTAGAAGTTCTCTTTTACACTTGCGTCAAATTCTATTTTATGGATTAAGCTAAGTGCTTGGCTTTTTGTCAAAGATTGCGCTGTCATCTCTGTAAACTCATTCCACCCAATAAAGCCCTCTGAAGGCCTGGACGAAACCATATAGTAGTTTTCACCGTATTGGCTACACACTGAACGTATTCCTTCAGCAATGGGCCGTACTCTATCTCTATTCACTTCGTCAAAACCATCAAAGAAAATAACATAGCCCCCCATTTTCATACTGTACTCGTAGTATTCCTTACTAAGAGTAAACCCATTCTCAACTAAGTTATTATAAATAGCTTCCCATACGGAAATATCTTTCAGCTCTATGTTATTAAATCTTCGAAGTTCCAAAAGCACTGGAATTTGGCAAGTTGTTTCTATTGTATTTAAATACAGATGCTTAAATAGGGTTGACTTGCCTATTCCGCCTGTCCCAGTAATGATGATTTTATTACTCTTATCCAACAAATTGTTTACATCGCAGGTGTCAATAGTCTCCTTATTGCAGCGCACACCAACACATTCATAAAAAGAGTAAAGGTCCTTAGGGACCCTTCTATAAATTAGTGTTTTTATTTTACTATACTTGTTCTTTGTATTTGTTAGGTACTCTTCATATGCATCCCCGTAGTCAATAGCCTCTCTTGCATTTGCATCATCAAAAAATTTTTTCACCTTATTCCATGCGGCTTTTAATGTATCTTCAACTACGTTCGCTGCAACCTGTGCCACAATTTCTTGCTTAACCGTTTCCATTATATGTTTCCTCCAAATTTCTATTTATAGAATACAGCATCCATATTTTCCCAATTTTTCTGCATTTTTATCAGCAACTGCCAGGCATGCATTTATACTTACAATATTGTCGAATATACATAATAACCAAAGGCCTCGAGTTGCCCCGATACATAGTCGATTGTGTTCTCCTTGATTATATCCTCTATCAATTATTATTTCAAGATGAATTTAGCGCCCATGTAGGTGCTTTTTTCATATACACTCTTACGAAAGGAGCCTCACTTTATCCCTCGCAAATCCCCCGAATCAATAGGCAGCATCTACAGCATTCCCATCGACCAACTCCATCCACACCCGGACAATCCCTTCGGTATCCGGGACGATTCTTCTATGCTGGAACTCATTGAGAGCGTGAAGAAACACGGCGTTCTCGTTCCAGCGATTGCCAGGCCGAAGCCAGATGGCAGCTATGAGTTGATTGCCGGTCACCGCCGCCAGAGAGCCAGTCAGCTTGCCGGGTTGGACTCCATGCCGGTGATCGTTGTAAATCTTGACGACAACGACACCATCATCCAGCTCGTTGACAGCAACATTCAGCGCGAAAACATTCTTCCCTCAGAACGTGCAAAAGCCTATAAACTCCGCATGGAAGCCATCAAAAAGAAGGCCGGAAGACCCCAAAAGGAGGAAAATCAAAATTCGCCGAAAATTTCGGCGAATTTCCGAAGTGATGATTCCATCGGAGGATTGGCTGGTGTCAGCGGCGATACGATTCGCAATTATATCTCCCTGACAAATCTGATCCCCGAACTCATGGAAATGGTGGATGAAAAGAAAATCGCACTCAGCCCTGCCTATCAGATCGCCGCACTCCCCCAGGAAAGTCAGGATCTGCTCCTTGATACCATCGAAAGTGAGCAGGCAACGCCCTCTTTATCCCAAGCACAGCGTATTCGTAAGCTGAGCCAATGCGGGAAGCTCGACGAGGATTCCATGCTCCAGATTATGATGGAGCAGAAAAAGCCGGAACGGAATGACATTACCCTGTCCGGCGAGAAGCTTCGCAAGTATTTCCCACGATCCTACTCCCCCCAAAAAATCGAAGAAACCATCTTCAAGCTGTTGGAGGCCTGGATGCGCAAGCGCCAGCGGGATAACAGCAGATGACAATTCCATATTCCCCCAGCCTGACAAGCCCCCTTGTCAGGCTTTTTTCATTTCCAAGCAAAGGAGACAACACCCTGCATTGTATATCCGAAACTACACCTATTCTGCCGAGGATGTGGATTGCAAGTTCTGCACAGAAGTTGTCGGACGAAAGGAGTGCCGTCAGAAAGTCTGCCCCTATTATGCGGAGCGGATTGAAGCCGGTGTCATTTCCTACGCAGAAGCAGTCCTTTCGCTGATTCCATCCACAAGCAGTATCCGAAACCGTCTGCCCGGATTGATTCACGGCTTTCCCGGCTTCCTCTGGGCAGATGAAAAGCACAAAACCAGAATGAAGGTCTTTAACAACCGTCTGGGCTACATCAAAAGCAGAAACACCCCCAACTATTACGCAGCCCTGTACCTTCTGACCTCCAACGACGCCCTGTATCGGCGGACAGCCAACTGCTTTTACCACGGCGGCATTGACTTTTCCTATGCCGTTCTTCGCGGTATTTCTCCGCACAACTACGCCCTGTTCTGTGCCGCTAAGGGGCTGCGCCATGCCGGAGGCGTGACAGAATCAGAGCTTGCCGATCCTATGACAATCGATGATGAAGCGTTCCGATTGATTATGAACGCCATGCTGATTGCCAAGTACGGCATCGCCGCATTCAATTTGAAAGGAGGCATTTCCCATGAGCCGTGATTTTGGCGTTACTGACGGTCACCCCCTCTATTCCCTCCATCGCTACCGCAGCGATGTTCGTCACATGGTCATCTTCGATGATCTGGTAGAAAAGGAGTTTCACCGGATTCGGCTCTATGTTTCGGCCCCGGTTTACGAAATGATCCGTCAAGCTGAAACCAACGGGTTTCTTCGGATCGTTCACCACGAAGAAATCGTGGAAGGCTGTTCCGAGCCGGATTCCCCCTGGCGCAGAAAGCACAAGCACAAATAATCATTGATTCCAAATCTATCAGGAGGTTTATTTCCATGAACAAAATTGAAAAGCTGCACGAAAGCATCCGCGCCCTCTTTCGCACGGAGGGCGAGAAATTCTGCTACACTCCCGGTGAGATTGAACGGCTGGTATGCAGCCTGAATTATAAGCGGCTGTGCAGTGTCCTGTGCGACACAGCGGAACCGGTCTATATCTGCTGCGCCGGGGGCGGTATCTGTGATTCCCACCAGTATCACAGCACTAAGCTGTTTCCGGCGAATGCAACGCTCATTTGGAGTGACGAGGGTGAGCCGCTGGGCGATGATAATATCTCCACTTCCTACTCCAACGAGCTTTGGCTACTGGAGGACATGACCATCGCTGCCGTCTCCTGCTTCCGTGTTCTCAATTCCGCTGCCAGCTATATCACCGAATACCGGGAATACAAAGGGGACGAATGGCCCGCCCACCTCGTTCCTGTGAACATTCTGGAGCTGTGGCAGTCGCTGATCGACAAATACCAGGACTGCGGCGATGAAGAACTTGACGCTGCGCTGAAGGCGATCATCTACGAGCCTTAATACATCAGCACCGACCCATCATCAAAATTTAATAAGATTGGAGCGCAGAACGCTTAGAAAAAAGCTTTGCATGGGAGGGCATGGACACGAGTTCCTGCCCTCCGTGCATTTTGGAGGTAAATCAAATGGCTGTATTTCGCATTGAAAAGAACAAAAATTATACGGTGATGGCAAACTATCACCTTCGGGATATATCTCTTTCGCTCAAAGCCAAGGGGCTGCTGTCCCTGATGCTCTCCCTGCCGGAGGGCTGGGACTATACCACCAAGGGGCTTGCCTGCATCTGCAAGGACGGTGTGGACAGCATCTGTTCCACGGTCAAAGAGCTGGAAAAAGCCGGATATGTCCAACGCAGACGGCTCAGAAATGAGCTGGGACATCTCACAGAGATCGAGTATACGATTCTGGAAAAGCCTGTCCGCACAGCATCTTCGGAGGAATCCGCGCTGCCCGACAGTTCTGCAAAAGCCGGGACCCCACCTAAACGGGAAAAGCCAGTTTTGGATTATCCTGTTTTGGACAATCCTGAACTGGCTTTTCCAGAACAGGAGGAACCTGAACAGGAAAATCCCGCCCAATTAAATATACAAGAATCAATTACAGAAAAATTAAATACTGATCTATCAAGTAAAGATTCATTCTTTCCTTCTGGGGCACTTCTGGAAAACAGACAAGCTCCGCTGACAGACGGAAGGACAGAAAGAGAAAAGATCAGAGAGCAGATTGATTATGATATTATGCGGGAACGGTATAGCCGGGAGCAGCTTGACGAGTTGGTGGAGATCATGCTGGAGGTTTCTATGAATCGCAGTCCTACTATTCGTATCGGAAGGGATTCGGAATATGCAACCGCCTATGTTCAGGATCGGCTGTCCAGAATCACTGCCATGCACATTGAGCGTGTCTGCGACGGTATTCAGGACAACCGCACACAGGTACGAAATACCAAAGCCTATCTTCTGGCAGCACTGTTCAACGCAGTTTCTACGCTGGACAGTTACTACACCATGCAGGCAAACAGCGATTTTGGCGGCTCGTTCTGAGCCGCTTTTTTCATGCCCGGACACCGTGAGAAAGGAAAATCACAATGCAAAACAGCAAAACCATTGCCCAGCGGATGGAGGAAGCCCGGATTCAGGCCGGTGCCCAGAATTACAAGGGGCATGACTACATGGACTTGGCCCGGTTTGATACAAACACCCGGCACATGATTATCTTCCATGTCCTGACCCATGATTCCCCGGTGGGTGACAAAGGCGACAGAATGCGCCTGTTTCTCTCCGACAAGGGCTATCAAAAAGCTCTGGCGAACGAAAAGGACGAAAACATTCAGATTTTGTCCCATGCAAAGGTCATTCGGGGAAATCTCCTCTATGACCGCAAAGATCAGATACGATAAGGAGGCTCCATGAATCTGAAAATACTGCTACACCGGCTGGTGGTTCCGCCCTAGCAGGGATTACCTTCTCCCTGCAAATCCACAGAAAGGAGATGAAGTCCCATGCAGGAAGAAGTGGAACAGAGGGTTGTCACCCTCATCGTCAACTGCTCCAAGCTGACAGAGCAGGAGCTGAGAAAAGCCCTGGGAAAACTGCTTACGCACCTGAAAACCCAGCACCAAACCAAACAGCCCCACGGGAAAATGACCGTCAAAAAGCTCGCCGCCCAGAATCGGGGCTTGCAGAGCGTGGAGGTCACAGACCAAAATATCGGCTCTTTCAACCGTATTGCCAGAAAGTACAGCATTGATTTTGCCCCTTTCAAGGCAAAGGGACAGGATCGCTACCTGATTTTCTTCAAAAGTCAGGATGCCGATGCCATGACCGCCGCTTTCAAGGAGTACACAGAACAAATTGTGAATAAGAAATCCCGCCCCTCTATCCTTGCCAAGCTGGAACAGTTCAAGGCGCTGATTCAGTCCGCCGTGGTGGATCGGACAAAGAAAAAGGAGCTGGAACGGTGAAACAGGTAAACTGGAAGAAAGCACTTCTGCCAAATCTGCCCTATGTGTTCATTGCGTTGCTCTGCGCAAAGCTGGGGCAGGCCGCACGGCTGGCAACTGGTGCTGATTTCGCCGGGAAGTTCCTGCACTTCCTGGAGGGACTGTCCGCCGCCTTTGCCACCGCTCTGCCCAGCTTCCATCCCACTGACCTGTGTGTGGGTATTACAGTGGCAGCCGCTATGCGGCTAGGTGTCTATGTGAAGGGCAAAAATGCCAAAAAATTCCGCAAGAACATGGAATATGGCTCCGCACGGTGGGGCACAGCAGAGGACATCCGGCCCTATGTTGACCCGGTGCTTGAAAACAACATCATCCTCACACAGACAGAGAGCCTGACCATGAACAACCGCCCTGCCGACCCTAAGACAGCACGGAACAAGAACGTGCTGATTATCGGCGGCTCCGGCTCCGGCAAGACCCGGTTCTGGCTGAAACCCAATCTGATGCAGTGTACTTCCCAAAAGTACCCTGTCAGCTTTGTGGTGACTGATCCCAAGGGCAGCATCGTCACCGAATGCGGAAAAATGCTTCTGCATTTTGGCTATCGGCTGAAAATTCTGAACACCATCAACTTCAAAAAGTCCATGCACTATAATCGTGCGACTCGTTCGCATACAACCGCTATTCTGTGAGGCAAAC
>ERZ772889.2848-NODE-2848-length-12828-cov-3.642840_pt1 | contig 12828 bp, 9 predicted proteins | sample MGYA00512127_ERZ772889 | MGnify/ENA primary metagenome ERZ772889 (study PRJEB29015, sample SAMEA2737689) | human gut metagenome | biome: human gut; feature: human-associated habitat; material: faeces | place: China | collected 2012 ...
ATGCCAATATAGAACTTAAAGATTATAATCCAAAACAGGAGGTCTATATGGCAGAGGCAAGAAGAAAGACAACCAAAGAAGAACGAGAAGAGATTGTTGAGTATTGCTTAAATAATAATCGTGATTATAAAAATACAGCAGTTAAGTTTGATGTTTCTTATAGTCAGGTATACAACTGGGTAAGAAAATACGATGCTTGTGGTTTAGAAGGGTTGACTGACAAAAGAGGACATCATAAATCTGATGATGAGGTCGATGAATTAGAACGTCTTAGAAGAGAAAATCTTCGCTTAAAACGTCAGCTAGAAGAAAAGGACATGGTTGTAGAATTGTTAAAAAAAGTGAAAGAATTCGAAAGGATGTGAGATTAGGGAAAACACGATACGAATCAAAATATATGGCAATAAAGGAATTACACACTGAGAAAAAATGGAGTATTGAATGGATGTGCAAGCAGCTAGAAATATCCCGTGCTGCCTACTATAAGTGGCTTAAGCACGAAATGCCAGAGGCTGAAATTGAAAATATCAAACTTGCAGAGTTGATTAAAGAATACGATGAGCGATTCAATCGCATCCTAGGATATCGAAGAATGACATCTTGGATTAATCATTTTAATCATACTAATTACAGCAAAAAAAGAATCCATAGAATCATGAAAAAACTTGGGATACATTCGGTAATAAGAAAAAAGAAGGCGAAATATATATATTCAAAACCTGATGAAACAGCAGAAAATCTTCTTCAACGGGATTTTTATGCTACCGCACCAAATCAAAAATGGGCTACAGATGTAACTGAGTTTAAAGTTCCTGGTGATAAAAAGAAAATATATTTGAGCGCCATCATAGATTTATATGACAGATATCCAGTAGCATATGTAATTAGTGGACGAAATGATAATCAATTAGTTTTTAAAACTTTTGATAAAGCGATTATGGCTAATCCTGATGCCAAGCCTATTTTTCACTCTGATCGTGGCTTTCAATATACAAGCAAAACATTCAAGAAAAAACTTGAAAAACAGAAAATGACACAATCCATGTCACTTATAGGACATTGCATAGATAATGGTCCGACGGAAGGATTTTGGGGAATTATCAAATCTGAAATGTATCATATGCATGAAATAACTGACGAAAAGTCATTGCGTACGGCAATAAGTGACTATATAGGATTTTATTCCGAAAAAAGACCTCAAGATAGATATAACTGTAAAACACCACTAGAGGTGCGTCAAGAAGGTCTTGCTTCAGACAATCCAACAGAATATCCTATACCTGAAAATAAACGTATAAACAAATACAAAGAGAAATGGTGTGCATAGAAAAATACCTACACTTCAATCGAAATGTAGGTATAATCTGTACTTATTTTTAGATATTTCATCTGTCTACTTGACAGGGGGCATATCAATCATCCAGGGTGGTAAAAAATTTTTTTAATAGTGATATACTTTTCTTTGCTTTATAAAGAATGTAGCTGTGAAGCATAGTGTAAGAAGTTCAGCCATTGCCACGGCAATCCATATTCCATTGATTCCAAAGATTGCAGGAAGTATAAGGATTGCTGCAATCTGGAAGATAAGTGTTCTAAGAAATGAAATGGTTGCTGAAATAAGTCCATTGCTTAGTGCAGTAAAGAAAGCTGAACCATAAATGTTAAAGCCGTTAATAAGGAATGTTATACAGTAAATTCTAAAGCCATGTCTTGTAAGTAGGAACAGGTCGTGGTCGTAACCTACGAAAATTGTTGCCAAAGGCGTTGAAATAACCTGAGCAAGAACAAACAGACCAACAGCCCAAATGCTTATAAGAGACAAACTCTTTTTGGACATGTTTTGTAATTCTTTATTATTTCCGGAACCGTAATTGTAGCTAATAATTGGCGCACTACCAATAGAGTAGCCGATGAATATGGCAACAAAAATAAAACTTACATACATAATTGTTCCGTAAGCAGCAACGCCGTCTTCTCCTGTAAACTTCAAAAGCTGAATGTTATAAAGTGAGTTAACAACTGAGCTTGAAAGGTTTGTCATAAGTTCGGAAGAACCGTTGGTGCAAGTCTTAAGAAGAATTGAACCATTAAATTTGGTTCGACCAAGTTTAAGCAGGCTTGAGTTTTCCCTTGAAAAATAAAATATAGGGAAAAGTCCGCCAATAAGCTCGCCACAAACAGTTGCAATTGCAGCTCCTGCAAGACCGAAACCAAGCACGGCAATAAAAAGATAGTCAAGAACCATATTTGTTACGCCGGCAGACACAATAACCGCAAGTCCTAATTTGGGTTTTGTGGCAGTTACAAAAAAGCTTTGGAAAACATTTTGAAGCATAAAAGCTGTCAAAGAAATAAAAGTAATACGTCCGTAAAGAACACAGTTTTCCAACAATTCACCTTCAGCGCCCAAAAGAATGCTGACAGGACGAACCAAAAACATTCCTAAAATGGAAAGGATTAGTCCACCAATAATAGTTGTGTAAACGATTAATGAAAAATATTCGTTGGCTTTTTCAGGTTTTCCTTCACCAAGAGTTTTTGCAACAATGGCGCTGCCACCGGTTCCCATCATAAATCCCAAAGCGGTAAGCCCCATAATAAAAGGCATAATAAGATTGATTGAAGCAAAAGCTGTTTTTCCAACAAAGTTAGAGACAAAAAGTCCATCTACCACACTATAGATAGACGTAAAAATCATCATAACAATAGATGGAAAAACAAACTTAAGAAGCTTTGTGTAAGTAAAATGTTGTGCTAATTTAGTATCCATAAAATCTCCATTCGTAAATTAAAGTTCCTTAAATTTATTTTTCAATGCATTATTATACTTCTCGTAAAGTTCAAGCATTAAACGGCATTCTTCATCGGTCATACATAGAAATGCTTCGTTTTCTTTTTTTATAATAGGATAAATTTTTTCATCCAAAAGCCGCCTGCCCTTATCTGTAAGAAAAATCTGCATAACCCTGCCTTTTCCCGGTTTAAAAGTTAAGTAGTTAAGACTTGCCATTTTTTTAATGGAAGAATTAACAGTCTGCTTTGAAAGGCATGAATATTTGCAAATATCACTCTGGGAACAACCATCTCCCAGGTCAACAATAGAATACAAAATGTCAAAGGCGCTGTCTGAAAGCCCCATTTTCAGAGTGTCTTCGTGATAAATTTCATTAAACTCTTTGTATATGTGGTTAAACATAGAAAGAGCAGGACTCATTTTATTTTCAAAAGATTTATTCATAATAAAAATAAGCGATGAAAAACATCGCAACCTCCTCGTGTTTATAGTCCGAAATCATACTTAAAAGAGTATAGTCCGAAATCGGACAAAAGTCAAACGATTTTTAAGAAAAAATAAATTGCCTTTTTGTAGTTAAATACATATAATATAAGTACAAAGGGGTATAGCTTGCACAAATAAATTAAGAGAAAGGAATGAAAACATATTAAAGCAATACTTATCCCGTTAGGAACGTTAATATATGAACAAAGATTTTTTTTCAAAAGAGAGATTTAAATACATAATAATTTTGGCACTGTTCAATTATATTTTTCTTGGAACAGAATATTTATTTGATAATATTGTGGGAGACATAAAGCCACAGTCAGTTGTTACTGCGCAAAGCTACATTTTGGGTGCAAGTGTATTGGGCTTTTTATTTTTTGCCATTATAAAAAAATATATAAATAAAAAATTAAAGTATGGCTTATTGTCAGCGTTTATCGTAGTGGAAACGTTGCTTTTTGCGCTTATGGAGTATAGTGAAAGTTATGGATTTGTGGTAATCACAGGTTGCGTGATGTTTGCATTATTAGGAGTAATGGGCAGCGCAGTTTATTATATTGCATCGGTTTATTTAAAGAGTAACAGAAATGTTGCAAGCACAATAGGTTTGGCGTATGGTCTGGGAATAATGTTTCAGTTCGGTGACAATAATATTGTTGCTTCGAAAATTGCAAGATTGATAATTTTTGCGATTGTGCTTGTTGTATGGATTGCCATAATATTAAACTTATATTTAGAAGAAAATGCAGAATCCCAAAATGAAAAATCGAGAAAAGTGAAATATGAAAAGACAGAATCAAAAAATATTGAATGTAAAAACACAGCTTCAAAAAATGCAGAATATAAAAACAGCCGTATAACAGCAATTGTTCTTATAATTACAATAATGCTTATGGCATGTATTTTTTCAACCCTTGACAATATTGTCACATATTATCATTCAAAGGGAATAATGGATATTGGGCAGTATCCAAGACTGCTTTTGGCAATTAGCGGCGTTGTGGCAGGAGTTTTATTTGACTTAAAAGAAAGAAAACTAATGTGCCTAATAATGTATAGCGTAACGTTGCTATCAACAATATGTATGCTGGTAATAACAATGGGCGAGCCTTTTATAATCGGATTGGCTGTGTTTTACTTATCAGCAGGTTTCTTCTCTGTATTTTTCACTACAGCTTTTGTGAATTTATCATTTGAAATGAAAACCCCGGAACTTTGGGCAGGAATGGGAAGAGCGACCAACAACCTTTGCGCGGCATTAATGGGAACGGCATTTTTCTCATTATTTAATTCAACAAATATGCTTAGCAACAGCATTGTCATAATTATTTTGTTTGTTTTTGTAAGCATTTTTATGGCAATTTATTATGGAAAAAATTCGAAAAAAAGTTACGTTGCGGAAAGTTTGGAGAGCGATGACAACAAAATGGAAAATTTTGTACAGCAGTTTTCTTTGTCAAAAAGAGAGTGCGAGGTGCTTGAAACTTTGCTTAAGTCGGACAAAAATGTAAAAGAGATTGCGCAGGAACTTTACATTTCAAGAGCGGCTTTGTATAGGCACATATCAAATATGAACGAGAAGACTGACACAAAATCAAGAGAAGGTCTCATAAAATTCTATTATCAATGGGAAAAAAGTGGGAAAAATTAACTTTGAGACATATGCAAACTTAAAATAAAAGCCTAAATATGGCACATTATTCATAGATTCTATTGGAAAAGTTTGAAAGGAGTAATCTATGAAGAAATTTTTAAGTTTATTGTTAAGTATTGGATTGGTTATAGGAATGGTTCCTATGAATGTGATGGCACAAAACGGACCGTGCCAGGATGAGTACCCACCGGCGTATATTGAATTTTTTGACGGTGAGAATGGAACTTATATTTATTCTACTTTTTCTCAGGATCAGATTGGAAAAATTAAAGGTGTAAGTTACGACAAGGCAAGCAACACTCTTACATTAGACAATGTAAAAAGAGACGAAAAGCTAATTACGAATGTAATGGGCGACGATTTCAAGATTCTTTTAAAAGGTGATAATTCCCTTAAGTCGATTATTGTCTGGGGTGACGGTTATGGTGGAAATCTTACAATAACAGGCGATGGCAAACTTATTCTTAATAGTGAAAAAACAGAGAACATGGCAATAACCATTCAGGCTGAATATACTGAAGGCAAGGTTAAAATAGAGAAAAATGTTCATATGGAGATGTATGCCAAAGAAGGTTATCCTATTATTGAAATTGTAGGTGCGAACAATTCTGATAAAGACAAAGCAGTTGTAATTGATGGCAAGGTAACACAAAATTATGAAGTGGAACAACATATTACCGAAGTGACAAATAATGTGTATGTTGTGGCAAAGGATTCAACAGCCAGATGTTATTTTACTAAGTTTGAAAAAAACGGCAAATATTATGGTGGACGCAGCAAATTTGATGATAATTTTAAACTCACAGGCCGTTACGATATGTTTGAAATAATTGAAGATGAAGAGTTGGGCTATGTTGCAAGGCAAATTGAAGACCAAAGTAATATTGTGCCTGAAGAAAATGGCTACACAATTGTAATGAAGGATGAGTATAACGAAGATAGTTTCACGGACACGCTGGAACTTGACAAATGGAAGTATTCATATGAAATTTATACTTATGATGGAAAAGAGTATGGTGTGTTGGAAATGACTGTTACTTCAAATGGTGCAACAAGACATTTTTTCACTGTAGTTAAATTTATTGATTTTGAAGACTATGGAAAAATAGCAATTCCAATTGAAGGATGGGAAGAATTGGACGCATTGCCTGATGGTTTTGTAAGAAAAACATCTGATCCTTACAATCTTTATGGATATACAATAATGCAGCAGACATTAAATATAAATAGGGATAATAGTAACCCTGGCACAACAGAGCCTGGAACTACTGAACCGGGTGGAAACAATTCAGGAGTAAATAATCCTGGAACAAATAACTCTGATGCAAATAATTCTGGAACAAATAATTCAAGTACCATTAAACCGGGCGCAGAAAATAATTTAGTTCCGGGCAAGGCTAAAGCACCTGCTGTAAAGAAAGCAAAAAAGAAGTCTGTAAAATTAGTTTGGAGAAAAATAAAAAATGCTAAAAAGTATCAGGTTCAGTATTCTTTAAACAAAAAGTTTAAGAAGGGTAAAAAATACGGAACAAAAACAGTAACAACAGCAAACATTAAAATTACAATTAAGAAATTGAATAAGAAGACATATTATGTTAGAATCCGTGGTATAAACGGAAAAAACATTGGAAAATGGTCTAAAGTAAAGAAAATTACAATGAAGAAATAATAATGAAAAATAACAATGAGTAATAAAAGGTATTGGCAAAAAACAAAAGGTACTAAAAATTTTATGAAAATTGTTTGGAAAAGGCTGGAAGTTATGATTAGGTTTGCTACAGAAGAAGATGCAGAAGAGTTACTTAGAATTTATTCATATTATGTTGAAAATACGGCAATAACATTTGAGTATGATACGCCTGCGTTGGATGAATTTAAGTATCGTATTAGAACAATAAAGGCAATGTATCCATATTTGGTTTCAGAGGTTGACGGAAAAATAGTAGGCTACGCCTATGCCAACACATTTAAGGATAGGGCAGCTTATGATTGGGCAGTTGAAACAACAATCTATTTAAATAAGGATGCACGGGGAAAAGGCTATGGCAAGGAACTTTACGAAGCTTTGGAGAAAGCACTGAAAGCCCAGAACATAACAAATCTTTATGCCTGTATTGGGTATCCTGAAGTAGAAGACCAATATTTAACAAAGAATAGCGTTCAATACCATGAACATTTAGGCTATAGATTTATCGGCACATTCAAAAAATGTGGCTACAAATTTAACAGATGGTACGATATGGTATGGATGGAAAAAATGATAGGAGAGCATAGCAAGAACCAGAAAGAAGTGATTCTTTTTAGAGAGATAGAAAAGAATTATGAATTTTAACTGAATTTTGGTAAATTATGTTGTCTTTAAGAATAGTTATAGGATTACAAAAAATTGAAAACAGTTTAATTGGTGGAGAGGGTGATTCGAACCCTCTCCTTTTTTAATAAAATTAATAGCGTTACCTATTCCCCACATTCAATTACTATAACTTCACAACTATCTAATTTAAGTGAAACTTCATTAATTTCCTTTTTTCCAATATTTGAAAGAACAACTTTTTTAACAGGAAACTTCAATTCTATAGTTTTAGCATCTTTTCCAAAGTTTGCAGCTACAAGGATGCGCTGGTTGTCTGACACTCGATAATAAGCCATTACATATTCAGTATCTTCATAGGCAGGTTCAAATACACCGTAAGTGAATACTTCTTTGTATTCAGGAGATTTACGTGTAGCCACTAACTTTCGGTAGTAATTTAAAACAGAGTCAGGGTCGTTTTCCTGATTTTGTACGTTAATGTCCTTATAGTTAGAATTAACTTTAAGCCAAGGAGTTCCTGTTGTAAAACCGGCATTATCAGAATCACTCCATTGTACAGGAGTTCTGGCATTGTCACGACTCATTTTGCTACATACAGCCAAAGCTTCTTTATCTGACAGACCGGCACTTATGGCGAGATTATACTGGTCAATTGTGTTAATGTCGTTATATTCTTTAACATCGTTCCAAACGGCATTCTGCATTCCGATTTCCTGTCCCTGATAAATAAAAGGGATTCCTCGAAGAAGTACGCTTACAGTTCCGAGCATCTTTGTTCCAAGAGGATTTCTTGCATATTCAGGCAAAAATCTTGAAACACCTCTAGGTTCATCATGGTTTTCAATAATATTAGCTTCAATACCACATTTTTGAACCTGAAGCTGTGAGTTTATAATGGTTTTACGCCAATCATTAAAATTAATATCAGGTGCATCGTACCAGCCATGGGCACCGTCGCTAAGGGTATGGGCACTAAAATCAAAAATAGTAGAGAAGTGTCCGTTTTCGCCGATAAATTGTGAAAGTTCATCTTTATGCATATTGAAAACCTCAGCAACGGTAAAGGCATCGTACTTTTCAAAAGTATTTTTCTTAAGGTCTTCTAAGTATTCACCAACACCTTCAACATTTTCAACCATTCTCCAACATCCGGCAAGACCATCTGCACCGTCAGGTTCAAGATTAGGAAAGTCTAAATCTTTTTTGATGTTAATAATTGCATCAATTCTAAAACCGGCCAAACCTTTTTCAAGCCACCAGTTAATCATATCGTAAAGTTTCTTGCGTAATGTAGGATTTTCCCAATTTAGATCAGGCTGTTCTTTGGCAAACATATGGAAATAATATTTGTCAGTTCCGGGAACCGGTTCCCAACAATTGCCACCAAAATAAGAACGGTAATTGCTAGGTGGATTGCCGTCTTTACCTTTTCTAAAATAGAAATAATCGGCGTATTCCCCATCAGGGTCAGCTAAAGCTTTTTGGAACCATTCGTGTTTATCTGAACAGTGATTAATAACCAAGTCCATAATAATATACATATTACGTTTTTTAGCTTCTGCCAGCAATTCGTCAAATTCTTCCATTGTACCAAATTCTTCAGCAATAGAATAATAGTCAGAAATATCATATCCCTGATCTACAAAAGGTGATTTGTAAATAGGAGAAAGCCAAATAATATCAACTCCTAAATCCTTTAAATAATCAAGCTTAGAAATAATACCTCTTAAATCTCCGATTCCATCTCCATTACTGTCTAGAAAACTTTTTGGATATATCTGATAAGCTACTTTGTCATGCCACCACTTTTTTTTCATTGCTTTTACCTCGTTATTGCCATATTAATTAAGGCAAACTCTTTCTTTTGTATTGATTATTTGATTACACGGATTATTCCATGCCTTGCAATCTCACAATTCTTTAATTATAGAATCATATTGTGAAACATTGCTTTGTGTATTATACTGCTATTATAAAATAAAAAAAACTATAATTCTTGCATAATTTTTACAAAGTATAACACAATACTGCTTTTAGAGGAGAGATTTATGATAATGTTTAAAAATTAATCTCTGGCACCTTTTCTATATTTACCCGGTGTAATTCCGTATTTCTTTTTGAAACACCTGTTAAAATAGGACAAATTATCAAAACCGGTATTTATTGCAAGATTAATTATGTCATCAGAAGTTGTGGTAAGAAGTTTTGCTGCAACTTCGAGTCTGTAATCGTTAAGATATTGTACAAAACTCATCCCCATGGTTTCTTTAAAGAACTTCATAAAATATGATTTACTATAGAAGCAATGACCGGCAATTTCTTCTATGGAGATATTATCCTGAAAATGTTCAGCAACATAAGAAAGAATTGTTTTTATTTTTTCAAGAGCTTTTTTGCTAATTGGTTTAATTTCATTTCGCCCACAATTGGATATCAGAAGGTAAAAAATCTGAAAAAGATAAGATTTAACAGCTAGCTGATATGCATAAGGACGTTTGTCACACAATTTATCTATTTCGTTAATTAAAGAATAGAGAGAGTCGTGAAAATCAAAGTTACTATTAATAACAGGATATATATTTAGATTTCCTGAAAGTAAAGGTTGAATAAACTTGTCATTGCACAAATCATAGCCTGAAGATTTAAGAAGACTTGATTTAAAAAGAATATTTTCATATTCCATAATACTATAATCTTTTTGGCTAATAGAATGAAGTTGTCCCGGAAAGACGAAAACAACATCACCGGCGTTAACAGTATACGTTACAAGATTAACATTAACTACCCCCTGTCCTTTTTTGATTACAATTAGTTCAACTTCGTTATGCCAGTGAAGATTAACTGATTTGAAATCTAGTGGAATAGAGCACAAATAAGTATTATAAGGAAAATCATTGGGCGTATGTTTTTTGTTTTCGTGGTAAATTTCGTATTGATTCTTCTCCATAAAGTACCTCCTAAAATCAAAAAAGATAGTATTGTGCAAAAAAACAAAACTATAATGCAATATTTTTAATGATAACAATATTATAATATAGTCACAAATATAAAACCACATTTTTTTAGGAGGTATTAAAATGAATCTTTCGGAAATTATTAAATCAGAGTATAATAAGTCAATTTCAGAATGTACAAACGAGGAAATTTACAATGCTTTACTTACTTTGGTAAAAACAATGGCAGAAGGAAAAAAGCATAAAAATTCAAAGAAGAAATTATACTATATTTCAGCAGAATTTTTAATAGGAAAGCTTTTGTCTAATAACCTTATTAATCTTGGAATTTATGATGATATAAAAGAAGAACTTGCAAAAAATGGTAAGGATTTATGTGAAATAGAAGAATTTGAAAAGGAGCCATCTCTTGGAAACGGAGGACTTGGAAGACTTGCAGCTTGCTTTCTGGATTCTATTGCAACATTAGGACTTAATGGTGACGGAGTAGGATTAAACTATCATTTCGGATTATTCAGACAGGTATTTAAGAATAATGCACAGACTACAATTCCAGATCCATGGCTTACAGAAAAAAGTTGGCTTACAAAGACTGATGTAACATATACAGTTAAGTTTAGAGATATGAATGTTACTTCAAGAATGTATGATATTGATGTGACAGGTTATGACAGCACAACTAATAAACTTCACTTATTTGATATTGAAAGTGTAGATGAAAATATTGTAGAAGACGGAATTAATTTTAACAAAGAGGATATTGAAAAGAATCTTACACTATTCCTTTATCCTGACGACAGTGATGATGCAGGTAGAATTCTTAGAATTTATCAGCAGTATTTTATGGTTTCCAATGCAGCACAGTATATCATCCGCGAGTGTGAAGAAAAGGGATATGATCTCAGAAAGCTTCATGAGCATGTGGCGATCCAGATCAATGATACACATCCTTCTATGGTTATTCCGGAGCTGATCCGTCTTCTTGTTCAGAAACAGATCGACTTCAATGAGGCGATTGAGATCGTACAGAAGACCTGCGCATATACCAATCACACCATCCTCGCAGAAGCACTGGAAAAATGGCCGGTTGATTATCTGGAGCAGGTTGCACCACAGATCGTTCCGATCATCCGTGATCTGGATGCAAGAATTAAGGGAAGATATAAAGATCCGAGAGTCCATATTATCGATGACCAGAATCGTGTACACATGGCTCATATGGACATCCATTATGGATACAGTGTCAACGGAGTTGCTTATCTTCATACAGAGATCCTGAAAAATGAAGAGCTGAAACCGTTCTACGACATTTACCCACAGAAATTCAACAACAAGACTAATGGTATTACGTTCAGAAGATGGCTGCTGCACTGCAACCATGAACTGACTGCATGGCTGGATGAGAAGATCGGACCGGATTACCGAAAAGATGCAACAAAGCTTGAAAAACTGCTTGATTATGTAAATGATGAGGAAACTTTAAAGAGCCTTCTTGTAGTAAAACAGAAAAAGAAAGAGGATCTGGCAGCTTACTTAAAAGAAACACAGGGACTGGAAATCAATCCAAATTCAATTTTTGATATTCAGGTAAAACGTCTGCATGAATACAAGCGTCAGCAGATGAATGCATTATATGTGATCTACAAATATCTGGAGATCAAGAGTGGAAAGAAACCGGAGACTCCGATCACGGTAATCTTTGGAGCCAAGGCTGCACCGGCTTATATTATTGCAAAGGATATCATTCATCTGATCCTCTGCCTGCAGGAGCTGATTGATAACGATCCGGAAGTTGCACCGTATCTGAAAGTGGTTATGGTAGAAAACTACAACGTGACACTGGCAGAAAAGCTGATCCCGTCCTGTGATATTTCTGAACAGATTTCTCTTGCATCCAAAGAAGCAAGTGGAACAGGTAACATGAAATTCATGCTGAACGGGGCTGTGACAATGGGAACAGAAGATGGAGCCAACGTAGAAATCCATCAGTTTGTAGGGGATGAAAATATCTACATCTTCGGAGAATCCAGTGAACAGGTTATTGAGCATTATCGCAAGATGGATTATAATGCAGTTGATTACTATATCAATGATGAAGAGATCCGCAGACTGGTAGACTTTATCATCAGCCCGGAACTTCTCCGTATCGGAGATAAATACCTGCTTCTTGAACTGCATGCAGAACTGATTCGTAAAGACTGGTTCATGACACTTCTTGATGTGAAAGATTATATCCAGAAGAAAGAACAGGCTTACGCAGATTATGAAGACCGCATGGCATGGGCAAAGAAGATGGTTGTGAATATCGCAAAAGCAGGATATTTCTCATCTGACAGAACCATTGCTGAATACAACAGAGATATCTGGCATCTGTAAAATGTATATGTAAAAAACAGAAGTCTGTCCTGAAAAAATAGAGACAGACTTCTGTTTTTTGTGCAAAAGTGTATTTTTATACGGTTTCTGCGGGAACTTCCTGTATTTCCCTTATTGCGGGAAAAGAGAAGGATATGCTATGATAAGGAGAAATATTGCTGTTTGTTTTCCGGATATGGAAAAGTTTTGAGGAAGATCCGGGGAGCAATAGGAGCAGATGAGAGGTGAAAGTATGGAAAAAAGAAGA
>ERZ772889.2859-NODE-2859-length-12806-cov-4.376833_pt1 | contig 12806 bp, 8 predicted proteins | sample MGYA00512127_ERZ772889 | MGnify/ENA primary metagenome ERZ772889 (study PRJEB29015, sample SAMEA2737689) | human gut metagenome | biome: human gut; feature: human-associated habitat; material: faeces | place: China | collected 2012 ...
AGGTGTAGGTTATATCTGTGGTGTGCAGGTATCAAGCTATCTTTTTGCAGGTGGTGTGCTATCTTATCTTGTATTAATTCCTGCAATTGCTTATTTTGGCGGAGATTCTTTATCAAAAGTTGTCGATGAGACAGGAAAAGCACTTGCATTTAATCAGTTAGGTGCAAGCCAGATCTGGAGTAACTATGTCAGATATATTGGTGCCGGTGCAGTAGCAGCTGGTGGTCTGATCAGTCTGATCAAGACATTCCCAACAATGATCAAGACATTTGGACATGCTATGAAGGGATTCGGTAAGAAAGGTGACAGCCAGTTAAGAACACAGCAGGATATTTCTATGAAAGTGGTTCTTGGAGGAATCCTGATCATTGCAGTTTTAATCTGGTTATTACCAGAGATTCCAGTAAGCTTCTTGGGAGCAGTGATGATTGTTGTATTTGGTTTCTTCTTTGCAACGGTATCATCTAGAATGGTTGGTATTGTAGGAAGTAGTAATAACCCAGTATCAGGTATGGCGATCGCGACACTGATCGTAACAACATTTATCTTAAAAGCAACTGGGAATACAGGAGCAGCAGGTATGGTATCAGCAATTTCTATTGGTACTGTTATCTGTATCGTAGCAGCTATGGCAGGAGATACTTCACAGGACTTAAAGACAGGTTATATCGTAGGTGCGACACCTAGATTACAGCAGATCGGAGAATTGATCGGTGCGATCGTAGCAGCATTTGCGATCGGAGGAGTTATGTACCTTCTGAACGCAGCATGGGGATTCGGTTCTGATCAGATTCCAGCACCACAGGCAACATTGATGAAGATGGTCGTTGAAGGTGTTATGGGTGGTACATTACCATGGGTATTGATTTTCATGGGTGTGTTTATCGCAATCGTTGTTGAAATCCTTGGAATTCCAGTGTTAGCATTTTCAATCGGTCTTTATTTACCAATTTACTTAAGTACACCGATCATGGTTGGTGGACTGATTCGTTGGTTTATTGACAATAAGAGAAAATATGACAGTGATGCGGCAAGAAAAGACGGATCAGATCGAGGAGTCCTTTATGCTGCAGGTATGATTGCAGGAGAAGGTATCGTTGGTATCCTTCTGGCTGTACTGGCAGTATTTGGTGTTGCAGATAAGATCAATCTGTCATCTGTATATGGAGCTGCCTTCCAGAGTGTAGGTAACTGGGTAGGTTTAGCAGCTTTTGCAGTATTGTTAGCTACATTATTCTACTTCACAAGAAATAAAAAGACGATTGAAGTAGACGCAAAATAATAAAAATAAATATGTATTTCAGTGAGAAGAAAGCACTGCTGCGATTCTGCAGTAGTGCTTTCTAAATAAAAAGGTGCATTATGAAAGAAAAGAAGAATTATATTGACAACATCCCGAAGATCAATGATATGAAATGGGATGTGTCAGAAGATGGAATTGTAGAAATTACAGTAGAAAATACTGGATTTTATAATACGATCGCGCAGAAAATATTTAAAAAGCCACGTTACAGTTTTATCAAATTAGATGAATATGGAAGTTTTGTGTGGCAGCAGATTGACGGCAAAAAAAGTATATATGAAATTGGAAAAGAACTTGGAAATAAGCATAAGGGTGCTTCAAATCAGTTATATGAAAGACTTTCAAAATATTTTGGAATATTAGAACGCAATAAATATATTGTTTTTGAAAAATAAAGCCTTAAGGCAGTGAAAAGGATAAAAAATGAAACCATCAACAGTAATTATAGGTATAATTTTATTTGCCATAGTAACAATGATTATATATGGCTGGGGAATCGTAAAACAAAAAAATCAAACAAAGGATTTAATGAATTTGCTTTTTAGCAAAGGACAGGATAAAATAAAAAAGTATTTAAAACAGAATGAATACATTACAATATCGCAAGTTGAGCAGATTTGTGATGGGCTTGAAGCAAAACAGCCTTTTTCGCAAAACAGGGCTGTTGTAAAGAATAAGCAGGACTACGCAAAGAAGCTTATAGAATATATGCTAAAGACTAACCAGATTGAAAAAGAAGGTAGCCGTTATAAATGGCACAAGAAATAAGGAGGACATTATGGCAGTATTATCAGAGTTAGAACCAAACAAAGTGTTTAAATATTTTGAGGAGATTTGTTCAATTCCTCATGGTTCAAATAATGTAAAACAGATAAGTGATTATCTTGTAGATTTTGCAAAAGCACATAATTTAAAATATAGACAGGATGATGATTTAAATGTAATTATTTGGAAAGACGGATCTAAGGGATACGAAGATTCAGAACCTGTAATTCTTCAGGGACATATGGATATGGTTGCAGTTCAGGAAGCTGATTGCAAGAAGGATATGGAAAAAGAAGGATTAGACTTAGAAATTAATGGAGATTACATTTCAGCTAAGGGAACTTCTCTTGGCGGAGATGATGGAATTGCAGTGGCTTATACATTGGCAGTTTTAGATGACGAAGAAATGGCACATCCACCAATTGAGGCTATTTTTACAGTTAATGAAGAAATAGGAATGCTTGGCGCTGCAACAATTGATGTTTCAGATCTTAAGGGACGTCTTTTTATGAATATGGATTCAGAGGATGAAGGCGTGTTTACTGTAAGCTGTGCCGGTGGTGCATCAGTAATCTGTAAGTTCCCATACAAGAGAGATCTTGTAAATGCCCCTGTAATTGAAATTAAATTAGATGATTTTACAGGTGGACATTCAGGTGTTGAAATTATTAAGGGACGTGTAAATGCAAACTGCGCAATGGCAAGAGTACTTCTTAATGTATTCCAGAATGTAGGAATGAGACTTGTTTCAGTTAACGGTGGCGAAAAGGATAATGCCATTGCAAAAATCAGCGAGGCAGCAATTGTTGTACTACCTGACTCAGTAGATAAGGCAAAGAAGATTATTGAAGATACTTTTGCAGAAATTAAGGAAGAATATAAGGCTACAGATCCTGATGCTAAGTTAACATTAAATGTAAGAGAGACAGATATGATAGATGCTTTCACAGATGCAGCTACACTTGCAACAATTATTGCAATGGTTAATATGCCTAATGGCATTCAGAGAATGAATCCTGAAATTGACGGATTAGTTCAGACATCTCTTAATATGGGAATTTTAAGAACTGAAATGTTAGAAGTTAAAATGACATTTGCAGTTAGAAGTTCAAGCGAAACAGAAAAGCAGTACTTAATTGAAAAATTAAAATCTCTTACAGAAATCTTTGGAGGAAGCGTAGAAATAGTAGGACCTTACCCTGGATGGGAATATAAGGCAGATTCAAGATTACGTGAGGTAATGGTTGATGCTTACAAGGATTTATATAATGGTGAAGAACCTGTTGTAGAAGGAATTCACGCAGGACTTGAGTGTGGAATCTTTGCATCTAAGTTACCTGGACTTGATGCTGTATCATTTGGACCACAGATGAATAATATCCATACAACAAATGAAGAATTAAGTATTTCATCAACACAGCGTACATGGGAGTTAGTAGTTAAGGCACTTGCAGCGTTGAAGTAGGCAGGAAGCGTTAATGTCAAAGCCGGGTGATTCCAGATAAATAAGAATTTTTTAAAGAGCGGATGTTTCAGTTGAGCATCCGTTTTTTTTTGAAAAAATCATCTGTAATGACAGAACTTTACAGATTTCCTTCATATGTATTTACAACTGTCTTGTCAGTTCCATATGTTTGTGCTATACTAAGTGGCAATGTAGAAAAAATATGGCAATTTAAGTCCATATAGCACATTAGGAGGAAGAAATGCAAACAGACGTTTTGATAGTAGGCAGTGGTTGTGCAGGTTTATATTGCGCACTTAATTTGCCGAAGGACAAAAATATATTAATGATAACAAAGGATATAGTAGAACATAGTGACTCCTATTTAGCACAGGGTGGAATGTGTATGCTTAAAGATCCTGATGATTTTGACAGTTATTTTTATGATACAATGAAAGCAGGCCATTTTGAAAATGATACTGCAGCAGTAGAAACTATGATAAAGGAATCACCTGATTTGGTGAAAGACCTTTTAAGTTATGGGGTTGATTTTCAGAGAGATGAAGATGGAAATCTTGCCTATACAAGAGAGGGCGCCCATGCCAGAAACAGAATCGTTTATCACGAGGACATTACAGGCAAGGAGATTACAAGCCATTTATACGAGCAGTGCAAGAAACTTGATAATCTTACAATTAAGGAACACTGGACAATGGTCGATTTGTTAACTAAGGACAATTGCTGCTATGGTGTTGTTGTAAGAAAGGATGACGGTTCACTCGATACAATAACTGCTAATTATACAGTTTTGGCTTGTGGTGGAATCGGAGGTATTTACAGATATTCAACTAATTACAGACATTTAACAGGTGATGGTATTGCAGTTGCAATTAAACATGGTGTAGAATTAAAGAATGTAAACTATGTGCAGATTCACCCAACAACTTTTTATTCAGAAAAAGAAGAGGACAGAAGTTTCCTGATTTCCGAGTCTGTAAGAGGTGAAGGTGCCAAGTTATATAACAATAGTAAGGAAAGATTTACAGAGGAACTTCTTCCAAGAGATATTCTTACAGGAAATATCAGAAAGGAAATGAAGAGGGAAGGTAGCGAACATGTATGGCTTTCAATGAAGACTATTGATCCTGAACAGTTGAAGGAACACTTCCCTAATATTGTTGAACATTGTAAAGAACACGGATATAATGTGCCTGATGAAATGATACCTGTTGTTCCTGCTCAGCATTATTTTATGGGAGGAATAAAAGTAAATCTTCAGAGTAAGACTTCAATGGATCAGCTTTATGCAATTGGAGAAACAGCCTGCAACGGAGTTCACGGAAGAAACAGACTTGCCAGCAACTCATTATTGGAAAGTATGGTTTTTGCCAAGAGAGCTGCAAAAGAAATGACAGCAGAGTTTGATAAGACTAAAACAAAAAGCTTTGACAATGTTGATTTCACACCATATGAAGACAAGAAGAAGCTTGAAGAAGAATACAAGCAGTTAATTAGAGATGAAATCGATAAAGAAAATGCAAAAATGAATGATGAAGAAAAACAGGAAAATTAATCTTCACAATGCTTAAAAATTTGAAAGATTATTTGAAAAAGACCGTGAAATTATTTGAAAAGTCGATAAATTATTTGAAAAACATAAAAAATTATTTAGAAAACTAATCGAAATTTAATACAAAAACTAGGAGGAAAAATATAAAATGTTTGATCCAATAACATTAAAATTATCAGTAGATCCACTTATTTTAAGTGCATTAAAGGAAGACGTAACAAGCGAGGACGTAACAACTAATTCAGTTATGAGAGAGGCTTGCATGGGACAGGTAGACCTTATTTGTAAAGAAGACGGAGTTATCTGCGGACTTCAGGTTTTTGCAAGAGCTTTTCAGTTATTAGATGAAAATGTAGAAGTTGATTTGTTAGTTAAAGATGGCGACCAGGTTAAAAAAGGTCAGCTTATGGGAACTGTAAAAGGTGACATCAGAATTCTTTTAGTTGGTGAAAGAACAGGACTTAATTATCTTCAGAGAATGAGTGGTATTGCAACATATACTAATTCAATTGCGAAATTATTAGAAGGCAGCAAGACTAAGCTTCTTGATACAAGAAAGACTTCACCTAATAATCGTATTTTCGAAAAATATTCTGTTAGAGTTGGTGGCGGAAATAACCACAGATACAACCTTACAGACGGTATTTTGCTGAAAGACAATCATATCGGTGCAGCAGGTAGCGTTGAAAAGGCTATCCAGATGGCTAAGGAATATGCTCCTTTCGTAAGAAAGATTGAAGTGGAAGTTGAAAGCTTAGATATGGTCCGTCAGGCAGTTGAAGCCGGTGCCGACATTATTATGTTAGACAATATGGACCATGATGTAATGAAGGAAGCTATTGAAATAATTGATGGAAGAGCTGAAATTGAAGTATCAGGAAATGTAACTAAGGAAAATATTTCTAAATTAGTAGATTTGGGAGTTGATTATATTTCAAGTGGTGCTTTAACACATTCTGCACCTATTATGGATATCTCATTAAAGAATCTTCATCGTATTTAATAGAGGTGAGAAATGGGCGGAGAAAAAAGAAGAGAGAATCTATTAAAAATTTTACAGGAAAGTGAAAGTGCAGTATCAGGAACAAAACTTGCCACAAAGTTTCAGGTAAGCCGCCAGGTTATCGTTCAGGATATAGCATTACTTCGCGCAAAAAATCACGATATAATATCAACACACAAAGGCTATGTACTTCTGGACAAAGGAAACATTCAGAGAGTTTTTAAGGTAAAACACAGTGCCGAAAAGATGCTTGATGAATTAAATCTTATAGTAGATTGCGGTGGTAAAGTGGAAGATGTATTCGTATACCACAAGCTTTATGGAGTAATACGTGTTGAGATGAATATAAAATCCAGAATGGATGCAAAGAGATATGTTGATGGCATAAAAGGAGGTGTTTCTGTTCCCCTTGAACAAATCACCTCAGAATACCATTACCATACAGTAACAGCTGACAGTGTGGAAACATTGAACATAATACAGGACCGGTTAGACAAGCAGGGTTACCTTGTGGCACTAAGAGACTACGAGCCTGTAGACTTCTGGAGTAATACAGAGGCAGAGAGTTAGAAAAATTTTCGGTTGGCAAGAATATAATAATATATAAGTGAACAACAACAAATCAAGCTGGAAATAGCATTTGTAATTGTTAGTAAATAAAATATTGATTAATATGGTTGCTCCGTTGGAATATTGGAGAATGTTCCGGCGGGGCAGCTTTTTTAAATGATTGTAGTGTGAGTGGTGTAATGGTAGGATAGGTATAGTGGTAGCCATAGAAAAGCCGGATTCATTATGAATCCGGCGTATAAATTCATATATTTAATTAGTACAATTCTAATCCAGGGATTTATTTCTGCTTTCCTTTTTCGATTGCTGCATTTACAAATCCTAAGAATAAAGGATGTGGTCTATTAGGACGGCTCTTTAATTCAGGATGTGCCTGTGTTGCAATGAAGAATGGATGTGAAGGAATTTCAATCATTTCTACAATACGTCCGTCAGGAGAGATACCTGATAACTTCATTCCCTTTGAGGTAAGGGCTTCTCTGTAATCGTTGTTTACTTCATAACGATGACGATGACGTTCATGAATTAATTCTTCTCCATATAATTTATAAGCAAGACTTTCTGTATCCAAGTGACATGGATAAGAACCAAGTCTTAAAGTTCCACCGATATCTGTAATACCTTCCTGGTCAGGCATAAGACTGATAACAGGATGTGTAGTTGCAGGATTAAGTTCAATACTGTGAGCATCATGGAAACCAACTACATCTCTTGCAAATTCAACAATTGAAAGCTGCATGCCAAGGCAAAGACCAAGGAATGGAATATTGTTCTCTCTTGCATATTTGATAGAAGCAATCTTACCGTCGATACCACGGCTGCCAAAACCACCTGGGACAAGAATACCTGAAACATCACTGAAGATTTCAGCAGCATTCTCATCAGTAACTTCTTCTGAGTCAACCCATTTAATATTAACAGTGCAACGGCTTGGATAACCGGCATGTTTTAAAGATTCAACAACACTAATGTAAGCATCATGTAATGCAATATATTTTCCAACTAATGCAACTGTAACTTCCTGAACAGGATGCTTAGCTGCGTCAACCATAGCCTTCCATTCGTCAAGGTCAGGTTCAGGACAATCAAGCTTTAAGCTCTGGCAAACAATTTCTGCAAGATGTTCTTTTTCCATTGCAAGAGGAGCTTCGTAAAGCATATCAACTGTAAGGTTCTGAACAACGTGGCTTGCAGGAACATTACAGAAAAGACTGATTTTGTCTTTAAGATTGTCGTCAATTTCGTATTCAGTACGACAAACAACTACGTCAGGCTGAATACCAAGTCTCTGTAATTCCTTAACACTCATCTGGATAGGTTTAGTTTTCATTTCTTCAGATGCAGGAAGATAAACCATAAGAGCTACGTGAATAAGAATACAATTCTCACGTCCAACATCATGCTGGAACTGTCTGATAGCTTCAATATATGGCTGTGATTCAATATCACCAACTGTTCCACCTACTTCAATAATAGCAATTTCAGTTTCTTCTGAAAGACTGCGGTGAAAACGACTTTTAATCTCGTTAGTAATATGCGGAATAACCTGAACAGTTCCTCCACCAAAATCACCATGTCTTTCTTTTTCAAGTACAGACCAGTAAACCTTACCGGTTGTAACGTTAGAATTTCTTGTTAAACTTTCATCAATAAATCTTTCATAATGACCTAAATCAAGATCAGTTTCAGCACCATCGTCTGTAACGAAAACTTCTCCGTGCTGAATAGGGTTCATAGTACCTGGGTCAATGTTAATATAAGGATCAAACTTCTGCATTGTTACCTTGTAACCACGAGCTTTCAAAAGACGACCCAAAGATGCAGCAGTGATACCTTTTCCGAGACCGGAAACAACACCGCCTGTTACAAATACATATTTTACTGCCATGAGACATTCCTCCATTTGTATAATACACTATGATGTTTAGTAGTTTTGGGGCTAAACATCATCTGAACATAAAAATTCACCTTACTAGTGTACTACAATCAAAAAATTAATTCCATAGGAATGTAAAAATTTTAAAAGTTTAAACTTTTTTTATCAAAAATTCACATTATTTACAAAGTATATGGTATATTATTAAAGTCTAAAGATATACATAAAAGATATGCAGAATGTAAAGAAAGGGAAGACTTGATGGATAATAATACTAATAGAAATACTAATAGGAATAATCCGAAAAACGATAGGGATAACAAGAATCAAAAGAAAAATCAAATAATAGGCATAGTGGTTGCACTTGTAGCCGCATTTCTTTTTACAACATTAAGCTCATATATAGTTGATTCAATGACTACCAAGGAGATTAGTTACAATCAGTTTATAGCTTTGCTTGAAAATAATAATGTGGAATCAGTTGTTTTCAATAACAATAAGATAGAAATTACACCTAAAGATAATAATGGAAACATTATAAAAGTAAGATATTGGACAACAGAATTAAATGACCCTGAACTTATTCAGGAATTAAAAGAAAAATATACACAGGTAAAATTCAAAGGAGAACAGCAGAGTAGTTCGTCAAACTTTTTGCTTATTTTGCTTGAATGGGTATTACCTTTTGTTATGTTTTATGTATTACTGACATTTATAATGAAGAAAGCAGGCGGTGGCGCAGGCGGTGGAGTTTTTGGTGTCGGAAAGAGCAATGCCAAGGTATATGTTCAGAAGGAAACAGGTGTTACGTTTAAGGATGTGGCAGGTCAGGAAGAAGCTAAGGAATCAGTAGTTGAATTGGTAGATTTCCTTCATAATCCGGGCAAATATACAGAAATCGGTGCCAAGCTTCCAAAGGGAGCATTGTTAGTAGGACCGCCGGGAACAGGTAAAACATTGTTGGCTAAGGCAGTTGCAGGAGAGGCTAATGTGCCATTTTTCTCATTGTCAGGTTCAGACTTTGTGGAAATGTTCGTAGGTGTAGGTGCTTCAAGAGTAAGAGATTTGTTTAAGCAGGCAGAAGAGAATGCACCATGTATCGTATTTATCGACGAAATTGACTCAATAGGAAAGAGCAGAGACTCAAGATATGGCGGTGGAAACGATGAAAGAGAACAGACATTAAATGCACTTTTGGCAGAAATGGATGGTTTTGATACATCAAAGGGTATTTTAATACTTGCTGCAACTAACAGACCGGAAGTACTTGATCCGGCACTTTTAAGACCAGGACGTTTTGACAGAAGAATTATTGTAGACGCACCTGATTTTAAGGGCAGACTTGAAACTTTAAGAGTTCATTCAAAAGATGTTAAATTAGATGAAACAGTAGATCTTGATGCTATTGCAAACATTACAAGTGGTGCAGTAGGTTCAGACCTTGCCAATATGGTTAACGAAGCAGCAATCAACGCAGTAAAATGTGGTAGAAGAGCAATTTCTCAGGCTGACTTAATGGAAGCAGTTGAAGTTGTAATTGCCGGAAAAGAAAAGAAAGATAGAATTCTCAGCAAAGAAGAAAAGAAGATAGTTTCTTACCATGAAGTAGGTCATGCATTAGTAACAGCATTACAGAAACATGCAGAACCGGTACAGAAGATTACAATAGTTCCAAGAACAATGGGTTCATTAGGATATGTTATACAGGCGCCTGAAGAAGAAAAATATCTTATGTCAAAAGAAGAATTAAATGCAAGGCTTGTAACATTCCTTGCAGGTAGAGCAGCAGAAGAAATTGTATTTGATTCAGTGACAACAGGTGCATCAAATGATATGGAAAAGGCTACAAAGATAGCCCGCTCAATGATTGCACAGTATGGTATGTCAGAAAAGTTCGGCTTAATGAGTCTTGAACAGGTTGAAAATCCATACTTAGGCAACAGAACAACACTCAACTGTAGCGATAAGACAGCAACAGAGATTGAAGAAGAGGTTAAGATTCTTCTTAAAGAAAAATACGAAGAAGCTAAGAAGCTTCTTAGAAATAACCGTACTAAGCTTGACAAGATTGCAAAATTCTTATACGAAAAAGAAACAATCACAGGCAGGGAATTTATGGATATTTTTGAACAGTGCGAGAGAGAAGAAGCTGAAAAGGCAGAAGCTTCTAAAACACAGAATACAGAAAATAATGCAAATGCAGAAAATTTAGATACACAGAATACAGAAGCATAGAATGCAGGTAATTTAGAAACTACTGAAATGTAGAATACAGATTGTTTGTTCAAAAACAAACAGCACAAAGATTATTACCGGATGACTATATGAAAGCTGACACCTTTGATTATTCAAAGTTGTCAGCTTTCGTAAGTTAGTCTGTAGAATAAATACGATTTTATAAAAGCAGGTAGAACAATGGGTGAATTTAATTTTGCGGAAGAACTAAAAAAAATGCCACAGACACCGGGGGTGTATTTAATGCACGATGCCCACGATGATGTTATTTATGTGGGAAAAGCTGTTAATCTTAAAAGGCGTGTAAGCTCATATTTTAGAAAAAGCACAAAAAGAACAACAAAAATAGAATCCATGGTTTCAAAAATAAGAAGGTTTGAGTATATTCTTACAGATTCAGAACTTGAAGCATTAATACTTGAATGTAATCTGATTAAAGAATACAGACCTAAATATAATACAATGCTTATGGATGACAAAACATATCCTTATGTAATGATTACAGTAAGTGAGGATTATCCACGAATTGTTTTGGCGAGAAGGATGAAGAAGGACAATAATAAATATTTTGGACCTTTTACAAGTAGTGCAGCGGTTAAAGACACCATAGATTTGTTACAGAAAATGTATCAAATTAGAAGTTGCAACAAGGCTATTGTAAGTGATGGCACATATACTGCTGATGGAGAATATAAGAATATTCCAAAGATTAATGGAAGGCCTTGTCTTTATTATCATATTGGACAGTGCAAAGGTCCCTGTCAGGGATATATTTCCAAAGAAGATTACAGGGAAAATATTAATAAAGCCATTAAATTCTTAGAAGGCAATTACACTCAGACAATCAAGGAGCTGGAGGAAAAGATGCAGGAGGCATCAGCTAATCTTGATTTTGAGAAAGCAATGGAATGTAGAGATTTGATTAATAGCATTAATCATGTTGCGGGAAATCAGAAGATTACAACTCATCAGTTTGAGGATAGGGATATTATTGCTTATGCAGAGGAAGGAAACGATGCAGTTGTACAGGTGTTTTTTGTTAGAAATGGTAAGCTTATCGGCCGTGAACATTTTTATCTTACAACTGTCCCGGGAGATACCGGCAAAGATATTCTTACAAGTTTCATAAAGCAATATTATATTGGAACGCCTTTTATTCCAAGGGAGCTTTTGGTGCAGGAAGAGGTGGAAGAGCCGGAACTTTTGTCACAGCTCCTTAGCAGAAATCAGAATTATACAGTAAGAATTGTAAATCCTAAAAAAGGAAGTAAGGAGAAGCTTGTTGAACTTGCAGCAAAGAATGCAGGCAATCTTTTGGAACAAAATAAAGAAAAATATAGAAGGGAACAAAAACGTACTGTAGGTGCAGTGGAGGAAATAGAGGAACTTATTGGTATTACGGGAATCCATAGAATGGAAGCCTACGATATATCCAATACTAACGGTTACGAGTCCGTTGCATCAATGATAGTTTATGAGGACGGAAAACCGAAGCGTAATAATTATAGAAAGTTTAGAATTAAGTCTGTTAAGGGTCCTGACGATTATGCCAGCATGAGAGAAGTTCTTACAAGAAGATTCCGTCACGGAATAGAAGAACGTGAAAAGCTTGATATGGAAGAAAAAGACTACAAACTTGGAAGTTTCAGTAACTTCCCGGATATTCTTATGATGGATGGTGGAAAAGGTCAGGTAAACATAGCTCTTGAAGTTTTGGACAGCCTTAACCTTCATATTCCTGTTTGTGGAATGGTAAAGGACGATAACCATAGAACACGAGGACTTTATTACAATAATGAGGAAATTCCTATAGCAAAGAATTCGGAAGGATTCAGACTGATTACAAGAATGCAGGATGAAACTCATAGATTTGCAATAGAGTATCATAGAAGTCTTAGAAACAAAAAACAAGTACATTCAATACTTGATGACATTCCTGGAGTAGGTCCGGCAAGAAGAAAGGCATTAATGAGAGAATTTAAATCCATTGAAGGAATTAGGGAAGCTACAGTGGAACAGCTTAGTCAGGTTGATACTATA
>ERZ772889.2864-NODE-2864-length-12779-cov-3.519727_pt1 | contig 12779 bp, 10 predicted proteins | sample MGYA00512127_ERZ772889 | MGnify/ENA primary metagenome ERZ772889 (study PRJEB29015, sample SAMEA2737689) | human gut metagenome | biome: human gut; feature: human-associated habitat; material: faeces | place: China | collected 2012 ...
CTTGATGAAATTCAAATCATTCTCGGATACCGGTACGGCTTCCTGCTGAACCTTGCACTCATCTGTCTGCCGTATTTCATCCCCACTGCCCAAAGTCTCGGCGGCAGCAGTCTCATTTTTCTCTATTTGTGCCACCACATTTTTCAGTACATATTCACGCAGATGATTCCGGGTTTCGAGGATGCTATGTACCTTCAATCTTAAAATCTCCGCACTGAAAGGTTTGGGAATATAATCGTCCGCTCCGCTCTTCAGACCGGTAATCATGGCATCGTGCGTTACTTTGGCAGTCAGCAATATAAACGGGATGCCGGATGTCTGGGGATTTTCCTTTACTATACGACAGAGCTCGTCGCCCTGGATCCCAGGCATCATTACATCAGACAGAATAAGGTCCGGATATTCTTCCGACAAACATTCCAAGGCCTTGCTTCCATCAGAAACATCTATGACCCGATAATCATGCTCGAAAATCTTCCTTAAATAGCAGCGCAGTTCATCATTATCCTCAACGATGAGCAATGTGTTAGACGGTTCCTTGATATTTTCAGCATCATCCCCCATATACTCCTTCGTATTATCTGGGGCCGGAGATATCTGTTTATGTACCGTATTATTGTCAAAAGAAGAATCTATATCGGCCTTGCGTAACGTAACATAGAAGGTACTGCCCTTGTTGATTTCAGATTTGTATGAGATTTTTCCATGCATCATATTCACCAGACGCTGAACCTGCAGCAGCCCGAATCCTGTGCCGGGCTCGTTGGTCTCTCTCGCATTAACTGTGCGATAGACATTCTTGAAGAGGTGTTTGCCTGCATCCGCCGGGATGCCGATACCGGTGTCTTGCACCTCTATCATTACATGCTTTTTATCAGTTGAAAGCGACAGGCTGATTGTTCCGTTTGCCAAGGTATATTTGCAGGCATTCGAAATAAGATTGTCAAGCAGCATTTCCATCATCTGCTCATCTGCCATTGCAAATACGTCATGCTCCGGCAAAGACATCTTTATATGCAACTGTTTCTTGTCACAATATGACTGGAAACTTACACATTCCTTCACCAACAAATCATTGATATTGACAGGTTTAAGAGTTACATTCTCCCTGTTTGTATCTATTTTCTCAAATTCAAGCAGTTGACTGACAAGTGTATGCAGCTTACGTGTATTGTTGCGCGCGGTTTCCAGCAGGTAACTTACTTCCTCCGAAAGGCCTTTTTCCTTACTGAGGTCTTCCAGAGGGGCCATGATAAGGGTTACAGGAGTCCGTATATCGTGTGCGGTTTCTATAAAGAACTTTATTTTGTCCTCATTATGTCTTTTCTGAAGCTGATTGCTCTTGTATCTGAGGATGAAATAAAATATACCGAAGACTAAAGACAAATATATTATCCATGCATACCATGAGTTCCACCACGGCTGGTCGATGTTTATTGAAAGTGCATCTTCTGAGATGATTTCTCCATTACTTTTTCTTAAACTTCTGACTTTTAGTGTGTACATTCCCGGCGATACATTGGTATATCTGACAGTTCCATTCGAGTATACCGCACTCCATGATTTTTCGTATCCTTCGAGAATATACTGATAGGCGATATCATGCTGAAAGCGATAGTTTATTGACTCAAATGTCACAGAAAATGAGTTGTGACTGTAATCAAGCTCAACTTTCTTATCCATGAGCATGTCATAAATGGCCGGACGCATCTCGACTTCCTTTTCGGGAGAGATATATTCCAATTTCAAGTCGGTGATTCTGACAGGTGCCTCGTATTTCTCAACAGCCATCGCATCAGGAGTTATGAAAATAGCCCCATTAGTACTTCCATAAGCAAACCTGCCATCAGAAAGTTTGATGCATGCCGATTTGTTATATGTCTTGTCTGTATCATGAATATAATTCAGGTTCGAAACCTTCATGTCATTCACGACTGCAAGTCCTTTACCTGTGCTTGCCCAAATACGCCCTTTATTATCCCGCTGCAGGCTGTATATGTCATCAGACAGCAAACCTTCTTTAGTGGTAATAGTCTTTATGTCACCTGAATTCATGTCATACAGATTCAATCCTCCTCCTTCTGTGCCAAGCCATACGGTACCGTCGCCGTTAAACAGCATCGAAATGATATAAGCACTGACATTCTTGTTGTTGAACTCACGGGTTGTGGCGTAACGACTGAACCGGGATGTCTGTTTTTCTACTATACAGAAACCGTTTACTGTAGCAACAGCCATTCTTACGGAATCAACTTCTTCAATGGAATGAACCCAGTTGATATCAAACTCATTTTTGCGCTTTCCTTGTTGGTCGATTATGATTAAATTTCCGTTAAGTCCCCCGATCCAAACATCTCCGCCTTTGTCCTCCTTCACCGAGAAAATATAATTTGTAGTAAGGCCTCCCGGATTTTGAGTAAGATGCCTGATCACACGTCCGGCTTTATCAATCAGATACAAGCCGTCTCCATAAGTTCCAGCCCAGATATTTCCATTGTCAGACTTGCATAAATCTACTATTACAATAGATTTTAATATATGCTTCCAGCGATGATCCGACTTGTTTCTGATACTGATGCCATCATCCGTGGCAAACCACAAGTCATTGTTGGTATTCTCTTCTACATCATTCACATTATTATTTACCAGCGACTGCGGATTCCCCCGTTCGTGTGTCATTGTGTGGATAGGATATGTCAAAGAAATAGCCACAGACACTCCGCCGGTATAACTGCCTATCCATATATTATCCTGAAAGTCCTTGGTGATGGCATAGATTCCATTGCCATATAAAAAGAACTCTCCACTGTCTTCTGTATTGACAAACAACTTTGTCTCCGAGGTATGCTTGTCTACAAAATATACTCCGCCACCGTCTATCCCAACAAGTATTCTGTTTTGATCATAAGGAGTAATGGCACGGATGGGATTTAAAAATGACAGGTGCGGGCCTTTTATTCCATGTAATGAATGATTCTTGAGGTCCAGGGTCCACAATCCGCTGTTGAAGGTACCGATCCACAATTTATTCTCAGACTCATCGAGATAAAGAGTTTGTACATTCTTGCCTTCTGCAAGTGGGCTGGAAACAAAATTGTCCTGATACGACAACCGGAAAATACCAGTCGATGTACCCACAAATAAAGAATCGCCCAAACATGCTATGTCGTTTATGTACTTGTCTTTAATCACGCAAGATATGGTACCGTCTGATTTTCTCGAGTATAGTCCTCTGCTCAGTCCAAACCAGAGCGTTCCATTTTCATCGGAAAAGATTTTAGTAAGAATGATTTCTCCCTCAATATATTCGCCCAAAAACAGATACAATTCAAAACTGTCCGTATTCGGTTGATATTTATATATTCGTCCGGTATGGTCGTATGCCAGAAGTCCCAGTTTGTCATCAAAGTAAAGCCTGGTGATTCTTCCTGCCAGATCACCGTAATAGTAATTAGAAGACAATGCATAATTTTTTACTGTACGGCCATTATATCTGTCAACTCCGGTTCTGGTGGAAATCCACATCACATTGTCATTATCCTCAACGATCGAGAAAACTCTTTCGCTGCTCAATCCATCCGTACGGTCGATGTGGCGGACACCGAACATACCGTCAAACGATTCGGCATACAAAGCAGAAACAGACAATACAAGAGAGATGGCTAATACGATATGTCTAAAATTTATCTTCATATATTGAATCACGAATGCTTACATCCTTATATTTTACAAAAAAATTACAAAGGCTAATATGATACAAATATACAAAAAGGTGAGTGCAGAGACAAACGAAAACGGAGTTTTCAAGTTTGGCTATGCCGGACCGCATCCTATCTTATTCAAATATAATGAAAACGAATGAAACATTACACAACCGCCGTCGGAAAGAAAAAAGCGGCTGAAAGGAAAATCAATCCGTTATGTGATTCTGTGAATCCGCACCGTGGTTTTATTAATCCGCGTCGCAAATTAATGAAACCGCAGCGTTAAGATGATTATCAAACAAATTGTCTGCATAATAAGAAAGGTATCCGATACAGTTTGTTCCGGGGGCTTTCAAAGAATAAACCACTGTCGCTCATGCACAAGGTGTCCGGTGAGCAGCCGTCGGTCGGATATGCAAGTTTCCAGGAAATAGCAAGTGAACCGCGCCTCTTCTTTCAGGATTTGCCATAAAAAACAAGGCGCATCTTCCTCGTTTCTTTCCGAGTCGGATGCGCCCCTATTTATGTAGTGAGCAATATTAATAACTGTATCTTCTGCCTTCCACGCCGATGCTGATGGAAGCACTTTCTCCCAGCTTGAAGTTGACCATACCTCCCAACTTGTCCGTACTGAAGTAGGGGAGGGGATAATAATAAGGCATGCGCTGCGGCATCAGCGATTTGTTTCCGTATGCATAAATACTGATCCGTTCGTTTACCTTGAAGGCCGCCACACCGGCAATCCCCACGTCCTTATAACTCAGGAAGCCCCAGTCCATGTGACTGGCATAGAGTCCTCCGGCGATACTGACACGCTTGCTGACAGGGACTGCATACATGAAGGCGGCATCCTGTCCGAATCCTACGCCCGAAGGCGCATACCGGCTGGGACTGAACGTGACGTTAAGTCCTACTGAGGCATTCAGACCCTTGTGCAGTTCCCAGGTGGCAAAGCCGTAATCAAAGGGAGAGATGCCATACATGCCGAATTCCGGAGTCAGCCGGTTGGCCGGTATGGGTGCAGCCAGGGGTACCGTGAGCGAGTCTTTGCTGTACGCCTGCGGCAGTGCGGCTGCCACGGGCTGCGCTTCTTTCTCCTGATCCGTCGTCAAGGTGGTCTGTCCTTCCTGCGAATATGCCATCAGAGGAAATCCGAGCCCCAGTATAAGGGTAGCTATGAATGTTTTCATCTTCTTGCTGTTGATTCTCTTTCTGTTCATCTTCTTTTGTCTTGTCAGTGTTTGTCCGTAAAGTCAAATGAAGCAGTCCCTTGAAGGCAAGGCCTTCCATCGGTATCTGAGGCAGGACCGCATTCTTCATTTCATATACGTGATACGCAAATATAGCGGAACTCCCAGAAACTCGTATGGCATAAAACGCAAATTAACGCAGATTTTTACAGATTTAAGAATTGAAACTTCTTGCAATCAGTAAAAAACTGCGTTAATGCAATCTCTTTTATTTCAGCCGACAAAATCAGTCGAACAGGCTTCTGAATTTCTTGAATATTTTTTCCTTCAGACTGGTGTTAGGCTTGAAACTTTCAGATTCCTGCCATTTTTCCAGTGCCTGCCGTTCCTCTTTCGTCAGTTTTTCCGGAATGTATACACTTACGTTGACCAGCAAGTCTCCCGTACCGGTGCTGTATCCGTAACTGTTGATGTTCGGCAATCCTTTGCCTCTCAGACGCAGTACCTTGCCTGGCTGTGTACCCGGCTCAATCTTGATTTTCGCCTTTCCGTCGATGGTCGGGATTTCCACCGTACCACCCAATGCGGCAGTCGGAACGCTCAGCAGCAGGTTGTATATCAGGTCGCTCTCGTCACGGATCAGTTCCGGATGCTTTTCTTCCTCAATCAGTACCAGCAAGTCTCCGGCCACTCCGTTGTGCTTGCCAGCATTACCCTTTCCGTTCATGGTTACCTGCATGCCTTCGGCTACACCTGCCGGAATCTTCACGGTTACTACTTCCTCTCCGTATACGATACCCTCGCCGTTACATTCCTTACACTTGTTCTTGATGATTTTTCCTTCACCTCCACACTGCGGACAAGCCGTCTGTGTCTGCATCATACCGAAGATACTCTGCTGTGTGCGGGTTACGCTACCGGTTCCGTGACAGGTCGGACAGGTTTCTACACCGCCGTCTCCTTCTGCACCGGTACCGTGACAGTGGCTGCACTGCACGTATTTCTTCAGTTTGAACTTCTTTTCGGTGCCGGTAGCAATCTCCTTCAAGGTCAGTTTTACCTTCACTCTCAGGTCTGAACCGCGGAATTTCCGCTGGCGTGGCTGAGCACCTCCGCCTCCGAAACCTCCGAAGCCGCTGTGGCCTCCGAAAATATCACCGAACATAGAGAAGATATCATCCATAGACATGCCCTGTCCGCCGAATCCACCGAATCCGCCTGCGCCGCCGGCAGCACCGTCTACACCGGCATGTCCGAACTGGTCGTAACGGGCACGCTTGTCAGGGTTGCTCAGCACCTCATATGCTTCGGCTGCTTCCTTGAACTTCTCTTCTGCCTCCTTGTCGCCCGGATTCTTGTCCGGATGATATTGGATGGCTTTCTTTCGGTATGCTTTCTTTATTTCTGCCTCAGAAGCCGACTTGTCGACTCCTAATACTTCATAATAATCTCTTTTAGCCATAATTTGTATTCTCCTTACTGTGCAACAACTACTTTAGCATGGCGGATCACCTTGTCGTTGAGTTTGTAACCCGTCTGTACACAATCCAATACCTTTCCTTTCTGGTCTTCAGCCGGAGCCGGAACCAGTGCAATGGCTTCATGGAAATCAGTATCGAACGCTTCGCCTACAGGTTCCATCTTGTGAAGACCTTCGTGTGAAAGTGTCTTCAGGAACTTCTGCATAATCAGATCCACTCCTTCGTAGATGGCCTGAACGTCATCGGATTTCTGCATGTTCTGCAACGCACGTTCCAGATCGTCCAGTACCGGCAGGATGGCACCCATTGTCTTTTCCGCACCGTTCTTGATCAGTTCGGCTTTTTCCTTCAGCGTACGCTTCCGGTAATTGTCGAACTCGGCCGACAGACGCAGGTACTTGTCTTTCATCTCCTCAACCTGCTTTTGAGCTTCTTCCAGTTCCTTTGCCAGCTTTTCTTCGGCTGTCAGTTCCTTTTCCTGACTGGCTTCCGGCTGGGCTTCTTCAGTCTGTGCGGTTTCTTCCGCCTGCTCCTGCTGTTCCTGCGGTTGCGCGATATTTTCTGTTTCCTGATTCTTTACCGTTTCTTCCTCCTGGGAATTCAGTTTTTCTTCTGTACTCATATCGTTATTTTTTTATTTATTCTTACATGGGTTATATTAGCCGGATGAGAACTGTCTTTTTCCTCCGGCGGCTGTCTGGAAACAAGCCTGCTCTTTTGACAGCAAAAATTGTGCCTTGACGATTTGGCAGGATATTCTGCAGGGAAATACGGAAAAAATGTCATGATGTCAGACTTTTTGCCAGTCCTCCGGTGAAAAACAGGTGCTGGCATTCGGATTTTCTGTCATAAATGCCGGTTTTGTCCGGTATTTTCTCTCCGGGAAGTACACGGAATGTGCTTATTATCGGATTTACTTCGGTTATTCCAGCTATTTTCCGTATCTTTGCAAAAATAATTATTTAAACTAGGTATATAAGGCATGATAACAGTTTCGAACGTAGCCGTACAATTTGGTAAAAGAGTATTGTATAATGACGTGAATCTGAAGTTCACGAACGGTAACATCTATGGTATTATCGGTGCAAACGGTGCAGGAAAATCTACATTCCTGAAGGTCATTTCAGGAGAACTTGATCCGACCAAGGGTAGTGTGACACTGGGTCCGGGAGAGCGTCTTTCTGTATTGAGTCAGGACCACTTTAAGTTTGACGAACATACCGTACTGGATACGGTCCTGATGGGACATACCGTATTGTGGGATATCATGAAGCAGCGCGAAGCCCTCTATGCGAAAGAGGATTTTACGGATGAGGACGGTATTAAGGCCGCAGAACTGGAAGAGAAGTTTGCAGAACTGGAAGGCTGGAATGCCGAAAGTGATGCTGCCATCCTGCTGAGCGGACTGGGTATCAAGGAAGACAAGCATTATTCGCTCATGGGCGACCTGAGCGGTAAGGAGAAGGTACGTGTCATGCTGGCACAGGCATTGTTCGGTAACCCGGATAACCTGCTGCTGGACGAGCCGACCAACGACCTGGATATGGAAACCGTTACCTGGCTCGAGGAATATCTGTCGAATTTCGAGCATACCGTGCTGGTAGTGAGCCACGACCGTCACTTCCTCGACTCTGTATGTACGCACACTGTCGATATCGACTTCGGAAAGGTGAATCTTTTTGCCGGAAACTATAGCTTCTGGTACGAATCAAGTCAGCTGGCGCTCCGTCAGCAGCAGAACCAGAAGGCCAAGGCTGAGGAAAAGCGAAAAGAACTGGAAGAGTTTATCCGCCGTTTCTCTGCCAATGTGGCTAAGTCTAAACAGACTACCAGCCGTAAGAAGATGCTGGAAAAACTGAATGTGGACGAAATCAAGCCTTCTTCGCGTAAGTATCCGGGTATCATCTTTACCATGGACCGTGAGCCGGGTAACCAGATTCTGGAAGTTTCCGGACTGCGGGCAGAGACTGAAGAAGGTGAAGTGCTTTTCAACGACGTTAACTTCAATGTGGAGAAGGGAGACAAGATTGTGTTCCTGAGCCGCAATCCGCGTGCGATGACTGCCTTGTTTGAAATCATCAACGGCAACCGTAAGGCACAGGCGGGACACTACAGCTGGGGAGTGACGATTACCACTGCCTACCTGCCGCTGGACAATACTGATTATTTCAACTGCGACCTGAACCTGGTCGACTGGCTGAGTCAGTATGGTGAGGGAAATGAAGTGTATATGAAGGGCTTCCTGGGACGTATGCTTTTCTCTGGCGAAGAGGTATTGAAGAAGGTGAACGTGCTTTCGGGAGGTGAGAAAATGCGTTGTATGATTGCCCGCATGCAGTTGCGCAATGCCAACTGTCTGATTCTGGATACTCCGACCAACCACCTCGACCTGGAGTCTATTCAGGCATTCAACAATAACCTGAAGATTTACAAGGGAAATATCCTTTTCTCTTCACACGACCACGAGTTCATCGAAACGGTGGCCAACCGTATCATCGAACTGACTCCGAATGGAATCATCGACAAGATGATGAGCTACGACGAGTACATTTCTTCGGATCATATCAAGGAGATGCGTGCACGTATGTACGGTGACAACTGATAAAAGACTGCGGATATCGCATAAGGAAGAGCTGTTCGGGCAACCGGGAAACCGGGCCGGAACGGCTCTTTTTTTGTTTGCTCTTATCTTTGCTTTGCTCATTTCTGTTTTTTATTTCTGCCCTTCCTTCTTCACCTTTTTTCTTTGTCCTGGTTTCCTTTGCCTTTTATTCTTCACTTCTTTCTCCTTACTTCTTTTTTCACACCTCTTTTTCCCACTTTTTATCCTCTCCTTAATTATTCCCCACTTTGTTATTTTCCGTCTGAAATCTCCCGCCTGACAAAAAAAAGTATCCCCCCACAAGCATGTGTAAGAACAGAGGCTTGTGAGGGGAAAGTGTATGAAGGAAATCAGGGTTAATCTAAAAATTCTCCTCCAAAGGAAAGTGGTAACAGGTCCTTCGTACCGTTTACCAGATAAATTTCGTTTTTGCTATATAGTAAAATCCGCATGGGCTTTCCATAACGCTGCTCCGTTTCGAGCAATACCTGCCGGCATGCACCGCAGGGAGGAATTGGCCGGTCCAGGTATCCGGACTGGCTTCGTGCCGCAATGGCCAATGTATCGACTGCCTGGTCGGGATATTCGGAATTGGCATAAAATAACGTAGTGCGTTCCGCACAGATTCCCGACGGATAAGCCGCATTTTCCTGGTTGGTTCCCGTAATAATCTTTCCGTTTTCCAGCAAAGCGGCAGCGCCTACCGAGAAATGGGAATAGGGAACATAACTGCGATGGGTGGCTTCCTTAGCCATGTCAATCAGTTTCCGGTCAGTTTCGTTTAGTTCTTCATATTGAAGGGAACGGATGCATATTTCAATTTTTACTTCCTTCATGGGTGTTGTTTCATGTTTATACACAAATATAAAGAAAAGAATTGGGATTTCCTAGCATATTTGTTTTTTTTATCTGAATATTTTATCTTTGTACGTCTCACTAAAAATAGTTGTATGAAATTTTTTAATTGGCTGATATGTGCGGGGTTGTGCTGCACCGTCTTGTCGGTTTCGGCACAGTCGCGCAACAAGGCATATGAAGATTATATCAAGAAATATCGCGGTATTGCAGTCGATGAGATGAAGCATTACCGCATTCCTGCCAGTATTACCTTGGCGCAGGGACTGCTGGAATCGGGGGCCGGAAAGAGCCTGCTGGCCCGCAAGTCGAACAATCACTTCGGAATCAAATGTGGAGGTTCCTGGGACGGACCTTCAGTCAGACACAATGACGATGCGCCCAACGAGTGTTTCCGCGCCTATAAACATGCGCGTGATTCGTACCGTGACCATTCCAAGTTTCTGCGTTCGGGAGCCCGTTATGCCTTCCTGTTCCGTCTGAAGATTACGGATTATGAAGGGTGGGCAAAGGGACTGAAGAAGGCCGGCTATGCGACCGATCCCCGTTATGCGACCCGTCTGATCAATATCATCGAACTATATGACCTTGACCAGTACGACCGGAAGGGAGGATTGAAGTGGGCAGAAGAGTTCCCGAATCCGCACCAGCCTTATCTGGCCAATGAACTGCTGTACATCATTGCCCGCAAGGGGGACACGTTCAAGAGTATCGGGAAGGAGTTTGACATTCACCGCCGCAAGGTGCGTACCTACAACGACTTGCCCAAGGATTATGAATTTCAGGGAGGAGAGATCGTGTACCTGGAGCAGAAGCGTCGCCGGGCTACGAAAGACCATATCGTGTATGTGGTACGTGCCGGAGATTCGATGTATTCGATTTCCCAGATGTTCGGTATCCGTCTGGACCGGTTGTATAAGCTGAACAAGATGAAGGCCGATGCGCCGGCACCGAGTGTGGGAGATATCTTGCGCCTGCGCTGATTGCTTTCGTGAAGAGAAGAGAGCAGGAGAGGGGCGGTGAACGGTACGGACTGAAAGTACGGAGATATTACGTGTAAGTAAGATAGATAGAATGAAATGACGAAGCGTCCTGCAGTGGCTTGTAAAAGCACATCTGCAGGACGCTTCGTTTGGTATCCGGACAACTGATCTGTCCGACCGTTGTCCGGTTACCGGCCGGATGGTTTACATCGTGCCGTAAGCCTTATGGAAGGCTACTACGGCTTCGATTCCTTTCCGGAAAATATCGAGTGAGAAATTCTCATTCGGAGAATGGATGGCATCACTTTCCAGTCCGAAGCCCATCAGTACGGTCTTGATACCCAGTATCTGTTCGAAATCACTGATGATCGGAATACTTCCCCCACGGCGCACTGCCAGCGGTTTTTTGCCGAATGCCTCGGTAAATCCCTTTTCGGCAGCCTTGTATGCCGGCAGGGTAATCGGGCAGACATATCCTTCTCCTCCGTGCATCGGAGTTACTTTTACCTGGACAGTGTCGGGGGCCATTTGTAAGATATAGTCAGCAAACATCTGCGAAATCTTGTGATGATCCTGATGCGCAACCAGTCGGCAGGAAACTTTCGCATACGCTTTCGAAGGAAGGACTGTCTTGGAGCCTTCACCCGTATATCCTCCCCAAATGCCGCATACATCGAAAGACGGGCGGCAACTGTTGCGTTCCAGTGTGCTGTATCCCTTTTCTCCGAAGAGTTCTTTCACTCCGATGGCTTCTTTGTATTTCTTCTCATCAAACGGAATATGGGCGATCATTTCCCGTTCTGCTTGCGGCACTTCTTCTACGTCATCGTAGAATCCGGGAACGGTGATTCTTCCGTCTTTATCTGTCACTTTGCTGATTATTTCGCAAAGCACATTGATCGGATTAGCTACCGCACCTCCGAAATGTCCCGAATGTAGGTCACGGTTCGGTCCGGTCACTTCTATTTCCCAGTAAGCCAGTCCGCGCAGACCGGTGGTGAGGGATGGAAGTTCGGCACCCAGCATGCTGGTATCCGAGACCAGGATAACGTCTGCTTTCAACAGTTCCTTATGCTCTTCGCAGAAGGCTTCCAAACTAGGAGAGCCGATTTCCTCTTCTCCTTCGAATATAAACTTGACGTTATTCTTCAGCAGTTCGTTCTTGACGAGATATTCGAAGGCTTTGACCTGGATAAAGGATTGTCCTTTGTCATCGTCCGCTCCGCGTGCCCAGATGTATCCGTCCCGTACTTCGGGTTCGAAGGGCTGGCTTTTCCACAGTTCCAGCGGTTCGGCGGGCATTACGTCGTAGTGGGCGTAGACCAATACTGTTTTGGCATTCGGGTCAACGATCTTTTGTGCGAAAACAATCGGGTTACCCTTGGAAGGCATCACCAATGCTTCATCCACTCCAGCTTCGAGCAGTAGTTGTGCCCAGCGTTGGGCGCAAGCCAGCATATCGTCGTGATGTTCCGGCAGGGCGCTGATACTGGGAATACGGATGAGGCTGAACAGGTCCTCCATAATCTTCGGTTCGTTCGCTGCGATATATTTTTGAATTTCGTTCATAATGAATAGTTTACTGGCGGTTATTTAGCCTATGTGCCAATAGCCTGACAGATTTTTAGTGCAGGTATTGGCACATGGGTAGATTGACATATTGATACTTATTAAAGCTGCGTTGTCTTATCCAACAGATAATAATCAAGGATGGTCATGGCAGCCATTGCTTCTACGATAGGCACGGCACGTGGCAGTACACAGGCGTCATGACGTCCGCGGGCTTTCAGGGTCGTATCTACGCCGTCGATGTTCACCGTTTCCTGCTCCATCAGCAGGGTAGCAATCGGTTTGAATACTACACGGAAGTAAATATCCTGTCCGTTACTGATTCCTCCCTGAATACCTCCGGAGTGGTTGGTATGTGTTTCAATCCGTCCGTTGTTGTTGAAGAATACGTCGTT
>ERZ772889.2867-NODE-2867-length-12762-cov-13.747541_pt1 | contig 12762 bp, 10 predicted proteins | sample MGYA00512127_ERZ772889 | MGnify/ENA primary metagenome ERZ772889 (study PRJEB29015, sample SAMEA2737689) | human gut metagenome | biome: human gut; feature: human-associated habitat; material: faeces | place: China | collected 2012 ...
GCACCGAAAAGCTGACCGTCCTGAAGAAGCAGCTTGCCCGGAATGAGAAGCGGATCGCAGACCTCAAACGGCTGTTCATGAAGATTTACGAGGACAATGTTAACGGAAAGCTTAGCGATGACCGCTTCGACATGATGAGTCAGAGCTACGATGCCGAACAGAAGCAGCTGGAAGAGGAAGTTCTCTCCATCCAGCAGGAAATTGAAGTACAGGAACAGCAGATCGAGAATATTGAAAAGTTCGTCCAGAAAGCGCACAAGTACGTTCATATTGAAGAACTCACCCCTTATGCTCTCCGTGAACTGGTGTCGGCCATCTATGTGGATGCCCCGGATAAGTCCAGCGGAAAGCGGGTGCAGCACATCCATATCAAGTACGATGGGCTGGGGTACATCCCTCTGGATGAACTGGAAGCAAAAGAAAAGGCGTGACCGAAGTCACGCCAAATCTTCCCCATTTAGGGAACTTTTGCAAATACTGTTTTATGGGAACTCTGCCGGTGGGCGCACCCTGTTTTTTTGTTTTTAATAAACAAGATGGAGCAAATCGGCCAGTACGATCATAGCAACAATTATAGCAAAAAGAAACACGGGCAATCAATCTCCGGGCTGTGATATGGGATTACCCGGCCAAATTGATTCTTTTCCGCAAGCTCCCGGCACTGCATTGCATCCAGATGCACCGGATACCGCAGGAAGAGCATCTGCCCGTTTTTCAGCATTTCTGCGCTCAGGCTGCCCGCATCCGGGGTGCCTGTCATGATGCCGTGTGCTCCGTGCGCCACCATTTCGCGGGCGCGCTGCCCGGCTTTTCCTGCCAGCTGCGGTCCGCTGAGAAAGACAACGCCTTTTTCCCGGCTGAGGAAAGCATCCGGCTGCACCCAGTCCGCAAAATGCGGCGGCACAGGCAACAGCCACGGTCCACCCAGCTGGATCTGCTGTAGCTGACGAAGGAAATGCGCATCGCCGTAAAATTTCAGATTCGGTGCAAAGCGTTTCAGCAACAGAAGGATCTCCGGCCCTCGGCCATATTTCGGCACCGGGAAGAACAGGAGCTGTGTCTGTTTCAGGCACTGCACGGTCTCCACACAGAGTTTTTTGACGCAAGTGTTCCAGTCTGCGTCCGTGCTGCCGTAAGCCGCATCCAGAACGGCCAGATCTGCCGTCTGGCTCCGCAGCGGGTCACAGGGGTAGAGCGGGCTGTGCTCTGCATAGTCGCCAGAAAAGAGAATGCTCTTTCCGTTCCATTCAAATCGCAGCCAGACGCTGCCTGCGCAGTGCCCGGAACGCCCCCATGTGACCTGCAGGCCGGGCAGTTCCGGCACAGAGCCGGAGCCTTTGCAAGGGCAGAGACTTTCCAGCGTTTGGATATGATTCAAGGAAAAGGGCAGTTGGGTCAGAGTAGGCAGCGTAGCATAGACCGGCCCCTGATACCCCTGCTGCGCCAGCCACGGCAGCGCCCCGGTGTGGTCTGCGTGGCTGTGGGTCAGAAAGACAGCCCGCAGTTTTTGAATCTGCTCTGCATTCAGCCGGGGCAGGTCGTCCTCTGCGCCAGCCAGCAGACCGCAATCCACCAGAAAAGCAGCACTATTCTGTTCCACATAAAAGCAGTTGCGGCCATGTTCGCCGCAGCCCCCGGCAATAAAAAGTTCCATCTCAATGCACCTTCCGATGATCGATCACCGTGTTCAAGATCAGCAGTGCCGTGGTCGAAAACAACACACACAGCACCGCCATCGCCATGCCAACCGAAACGCTGCCCTGCTCAAATTCCCGCACGATAAAGGTGGAGACCACCAGTGTGTTGGGCGGAGCGATCAGACTTGCCGTTACCAGTTCCCGGAAAGCGATGATGAAGGTCATCATCCAGCCGGTGGCGATGCCCTGCCGGATCAGCGGCAGGGTGATACGCCGCAGGATGTAAACCGGGCTTCCGCCGAACACCTGTCCTGCCGCCATCAGGCTGTCACTGATTTGGGTAAAGGACGAAGTGACGTACTGCACCGTATAGGGAAGAAACAGCACCACATAGGCCAGAACCATGATGCCCATAGTGTTGTACAGCGGCAGGATGTTGTAGATTTGGTTCCAGAATAGCATAATTCCAATGACCAATACAATACCCGGCAGCATTTCCGGCAGCAGACCAATGGCTTCTACCACCTTGCGCAGTTTGGAGTGCGACTTCCGCACCGCCAATACCAGCAGAGTGCCCAGCACTGCACAGATGGTAGCCGAAGTGACCGCAAGAAAAACGCTGTTCTTCAGAGCACTCAATCCCTTTTCGTTCTCGGTGAACAGTTCTACATAATGTGCGATGGTAAAGTTGCCCGGTGCCAGACCGTAGCCGCGGAGATTGATGAGAGATGTGGAAATGACCGAGAAGTACGGAACCCCAACTGCAATCAGCAGCACCAGAACGATATATGCCCACGCAGCGACGGTGGCTCCTTTGCCCATGGACTGCTCTACGCGGCGGGCACCCTTGCCGCTGACCAAATTGTAACTTTTGCGCGTGGTAATGTAATTTTGCAGCATCCACATACACAGACAGATGCCTACCAGCACGGAGGAGAGCGTGGCTGAACTGCCAAAGTCGATGGGGGCTACGGTGGCGTGGCGGTGGATCTCGGTGGTAAACACCTCAAACCCGATGCGCTTGCCCAGCGTAGAAGGCGTGCCGTATTCAGACAGCGTTTTCACAAACACCAGCAGCGCACTGATGGCGTAGTTGCCGGAGAGCAGCGGCAGAAAGATCTTGCGCATCCGAGCAGAGAATCCGGCCCCAAACACAGCACCTGCCTCTTCCAGACTGGAGGGGATATTCAGCATGGCGTTTTTGAGCATGGTGAGCATGAACGGAAAAACGTGCAGGCTCATCACCAGCACCAAACCGCCCAGAGTGAAGAAGATCTTTTCGCACCCGGCAGCTGCGGGGATCAGCTGCTGCAAAAGCCCCTTTTTCTGCATAAATAAGATCCAGCCCATGGAGGCAATGTAGGGCGGCGTCATGAACGGGATCATAAAGAGAATGTCAAAGACACGGTAGCGGGCAAACTTTGTCCGGGAGAACAGATAGGCCAGCGGTGCGGCAATCAGAGTAGACAGCAGCACCACCAGCACACCCAACAGCAGCGAATTGCCGATCATGTGGGCGTTTTCCGGGTTCAACAGCGTCTGCACAGCGGGAGAAAAGTCAAGGCGGCCATTCTGCATGACCGCCTTGGCAAAAATCATTCCCACAGGACAGACGATCAGAAAGATCAACACCACTGCCAGCAACAGCAGCGGAAGATTCGCCTTACGATTCGTCTGTTTCATGGAGCGTTACCCGTTGCTGGCACCGCAGATCTGGTTGATCTTTGCGGCATCATCGCTGGCTTCCGCCATCATCTTGTCCCAATCGGGCGTGATCTGAGGAATATCCTCCAGATTGCTGCGCTTGTCGCACTTGATGTCGGTGCGGCCGGGCAGCAGATAAGCATTTGCCACCAGCTGCTGTGCCTCATCGCTGAACAGATAATCAACAAATGCCTTGGCATTGTCCATGTTGGGAGCCGTTTTCAGGATCATTGCCGGGCGGGGGTTCACGATGGTGCCGCCTGCCGGGTAGTAGATGTCCAGCGGCTCGCCCTTATTCTTGGAAGAATAGGCGTTGTAGTCCACGCCGGCCACAAGGATGCCCACTTCGCCAGTGGTGACAGCTTCCAGTGCAGCCTTGTTTGCGCCGGGGACCGTCATACCGTTGTCGGCCATAGCCTGAAAATCATCCCAGCCATTCTTGACCACATAGCCTGCCACAAAGTCCTTGCAGGCACCGGACTTTTCCGGGTCGGGGATGGCCAGCTGATCCTTATACTCTGCGTTGCCAAGGTCTTTCCAGTCGGCATCAAGCGTGGAGAACACCGTGGTGTTATAAATAACGCCCACAGCGGATGCACTGTAACCAAACAGCACACTGTCGTCATCCAGCCAGCCGTCCACGATGAGGTCGGCGTTTTCCGGGGTGTAGCTTTCCAGCTTGTCATCTGCTTTCATGGACAGACCATCCGACCAGGAAGCCAGAATCACTACATCGGCCACAGGGTTTGCTGCTTCGGCTTCCAGACGAGCGAGGATCTCGCCGGTAGTGCCCTGAAACTGCTCTACCTCGATACCAGTCTTTGCCGTAAAGCCCTCGGCCAGCTTATCGGCCAGACCAGCCGGAGAAGGCATATAGACCGTCACTTTGCCGGTGCCGGATGCGGCAGCGGGAGTGCTATCGCTTGCCACGCTGGAAGAAGCTGTGCTGGAAGCAACCGTGCTGCTTGCGGAGCCGCCGCAGGCGGTCAAGGCGGCAGCGGCAGTCAGAGTACCCGCCACAGCAAGAAAATTACGACGGCTGATTTTATAATTACGCATAAGGATTCTCCTTTTTCATTTCCAATGATGTATCATCAAGCCGCACCTTGCGGCAGAAAGCTGATTCAGACGGCAACGATGGCACTACGGGGCAGATAAAGCGAGATCTTTTCGCCCACCGAGACCCGTCGGGGGCTGATATATGTCCAGTCCTGTCCGTTGTGGTTCAGCTGTAGCTGGTAGCTACTGCCAAGGAACTGCACCGCCGTGACATCGGCATCGTATTTTTCGGCCTGCTCGGTGGGAACCGTCTGTGCCTGTTCCGGGCGGAACAGATGATTCTGGTCGAGCCAGTTGGAAGAGCCTACAAATCGTGCCACGAACTCCGTTGCCGGATGGGAATAGATTTTTTCCGGGGTATCATACTGCTCAATTTTTCCGGCGTGACAGACCGCAATTGCATCGCTCATGCTCATGGCCTCAATCTGGTCGTGGGTCACAAACACGCCGGTAATGCCCAACTTGGTGATCAGCGTCCGCAGTTCCGAGCGCATCTCTTCCCGCAGCAGTGCGTCCAGTGCGGAAAGCGGCTCGTCAAACAGGATGCAGGCCGGTTCAATGACGATCGCGCGGGCAAATGCCACACGCTGCTGCTGACCGCCGGACAGCTGATGAGGATACCGCTGGGCAAAATCATCCAGCTGTACAGCGTGGAGTGCATTTTTCACCTTTTCGTCCAATTTGTCCGTCTTGCCAGCCGCCCGCAGGCCAAAAGCCACATTTTCAAAGACAGTCATGTGCGGCCAGAGGGCAAAATCCTGAAACACAAAGCCAAGGCCGCGCTTTTCGGGCGGGATATTGATCTTCTTTTCCGAGGAGAACACACAGCGATTCTCAAACCAGATCTCACCGCTGTCCGGCGTTTCCAGTCCGGCGATCATCCGCAACAGGGTGGTCTTGCCGCAACCGGAAGGTCCCAGCAATGTGGTCAGGCTGCCGCTTTGAATGACAAAGCTGGTAGGCTGGATCACCTGCTTTGCGCCAAAGGATTTTGTAACATGAACGAGCTTGATCTCCATATTTTGCACTCCTACTTTTGATACCTGCTCTATGGTAGCACGAAGGATTTGTGCAAACTATCCCAGTGGCGTAAATCTCATGTAAAAGTTTGGCAACAAAAAGTCCCCGCTGAACCTTAAGATCCAGCAGGGATTTCATGAAGATATAAATATCCGAAAATAAGCCCATCCAGAGGAAAGTCAGGCAAGATGGAACAGATCAATCAGCACCACCATTGCAAGGCCATAGTAAACGACAACCGCTACCAAATCGTTGATCGTCGTGATCAATGGTCCGGAAGCAACAGCCGGATCAATATGAATTTTATGGAACAGCATCGGAACCAATGTGCCCACCAGACTGGAAACGACCATGGCGACAACAAGTGATGCGCCTACACAGCCAGACAGCAGAAGTGCCGTATTCCAAGCGTAGCCTTTGAAAAAGTGGATATAACATCCCAGAAAACTCAGCGCCATTACGGCCAGAATCGTACCATTCAGCAATCCAACTCTGACTTCTTTCCAGAGCAGCTGAAATTTCTTGGATACCGTCAGATTTTCGTCTACCAGAACTCGAATCGTAACGGCCAATGACTGCGTGCCGACATTTCCCGCCATACCCAGCACCATAGACTGAAAACAGATCACAACCGGAAGCACTGCTACCACCGATTCAAATGCGCCAACGACCGAGGAAACCAGCATTCCAAGAAATAACAGAGCGGTCAGCCACGGAAGACGCTTTTTCACACTTTCAAAAACGCTTTCCCTCAAATCTTCCTCGCCGGTCAGACCACCCAGCTTTGCGTAATCATCGCTCATCTCATCGTCAACCAGTTCCACAACATCGGACGATGTTATGATACCCATCAATTTGCCTGCCTCATTCAGCACCGGCAGACTGCGCTCCGCATAGTCCACAATGCGCTCGATACAGTCGCTGATTTTTTCCCGATCTGTAACGTAGGGGTAAGACCCAACGATGAGTTCCGCAAGAGGATCTTCTGCACGTGCAATAATCAAATCTTTTAAGTCGATTGCACCATAGAAATGTTCATTTTCATCCACCACGTACAACACAGAGATGTTGTCATTCTCCCCGGCCTGCTTGACCAGCTCACTCATAGCCTGCCGGATGGTCATATCATTTTTGATGCGGATATAATTCGTCGTCATTTTGCTGCCGATCTCATCTTCGCTATAAGAAAGCAGCATCTTTACGTCTTCAATCGAATCTCTGTCCAGTTTGTTGACGATTTCACCCTTGTCTATCTCGTCAAGGTCTTCCAGCGCATCTGCCGCATCGTCCGAGTCCATGTTGGAAATAACTTTTGCAGCCTCATCTCTGGATAATTCTTTCAGATACGGCTCTGCATCGTCCAGATAGGCGAAGATCTCAGCCACTTCGTCTACTCCCAAAATGGGATAAAGCGACTTGCGTTCTGCAGGCATGAGCGCTTCCAAAGCATCCGCCAGATCTTTTTCATGGTAATCCGACAGTTTTTCGGCCAGTTCAGCCTGAGGTATATTGCCATGAATGATGTTCAAAATTTCCTGCACATAGTTTTTCTGCATGATCTGTCCTCTTGATTCTGTTATGTCAATCAAAAAATATCGTTTCACTTCAAAAATTCGAATTCTATCATAGCACGTCCGTCCTGTGACAGCCACCATTCCGGTGTAAACCCTTTGTAAAATCAGATATAAAAAATTCCCGTCAAAGCAGCAGACTTTGACGGGACGAAAGAAGAAAAGAAAGATACTCAATTGATGCACAGAGCCATTCAAGCTATAACCTGATCTCTTGCACAGAGCATACGTTGATGCCGCTCTGCCCTGTACCATGGCAGATAAAGAAGCAACAGGACTGCAGCAAGAACCGGCAGAAAGCCCAGTAGATAAAAACGTTCTCCAAAGCAGTGGGCGAAAAAGGCAGTAATCGCATTGCCCTGCGGATCATTGAGAAAGAAAAAGTTTGTTTTCAGCAGCCGATTCAGGAAAAAGATCGGCGTTGCGATTGCACACAGAAACGCCAGTACCCAGCGGATATGATGCACCTGCGGGCGAAATCCGCCAGCAAGCAGAAGGACCGGATAGAGGATCAGCAGAACGTGAATGCTATAGGAATGCAGATGCAGCAGGTTCCAGACCGGGAGCCGCTGCCATGAGGGGCTCAACATTGCGACCACTGCTCCCGGAATACAGAGCGCATAAAGGATTTCCTTGCTCCAACGGCTCTGGTGTATGGCATCGTACCAGCAGACAAAGATGTTGATGCTGCACAGGTGGAGAGGCAGATAGGTCACGTTCCATTGACCGGTGTACAGCAGGACGGCCTGCTTCATAAACTCATCGGCCAGCATCAGGACAAACACAGCGCGAAGGATCTGATGCCGGGTCACTTCCCTGCAGCGGTAGTAGATTACCGCACAGAGAAAAATGACCGCCGCTGCTCCCAGCAATTCTGCCCAATGCGTTGCACTGAACAAAGAGAAGGCGCGGTAATCCGCCCCGCGTTCTGCCTGTATCGTCTGCACGGATTTCCAGAAATCTTCCATAGGATTCTCCCTTTCTGCGATTTCATTCTACAATAAAATTGTATCATCGAAATCCAGTCGAAGAAACCGTGCTGCGGTCAAATCTGTGTGAAATCCGAGTGCATCTCACTTCAGACTGGAGTGCACGTTGGCCTGATAGGCTTCCTCGTAGAACTGTGCCTGACAATCCACGGCATCGGCACCGGGCATCCGGCGGACATAGCTGCCGTCCGGCTGCTGCACGCGGGCGTTGCAGTTGTCGGCCAGCATCGTGTCAAAGATGTGCTGCAAACGTGCCTTCAGAGCCGGAGCCGTGACCGGAGCCGCGATTTCCACGCGGCGGAGCGTAGAGCGGGTCATCCAGTCTGCCGAGCCGATGTAGTACCGGGCACGCTCTCCCTGTCCGAAAATGTAGATGCGGGAATGCTCCAGATAGCGGCCCACGATGCTGATGATATGGATATTCTCGGTCTCATCCGGGACACCGGCACGCAGGCAGCAGATGCCGCGCACCACCATATCGATGTAGACGCCCGCCTGACTTGCCTCGATGAGCTTGTTGATGAGCACTTTGTCGGTCAGGCTGTTGATCTTGATGCCGATGTAGCCGCCCTCGCCGCGGGCGGCAGCTTTGATCTCACCGTCTATCCGATTCAGCAGACGGTTCTGTAAGCAATGAGGCGCCACCAGCAGGTTCTTGACCGAATCCACCGTTTCGCCCTGATCCAGTGCGCGGAACACTTCGGTGGCTTCCAGACCGATTTCCTTGGATGCGGTCAGGAAAGAAAGGTCGGTGTACAGGCGGCTGGTCTTTTCGTTGTAGTTGCCGGTGCCGATCTGGGTGATGAAGGAAATACCCTCCTTCGTTTTGCGGGTGATCAGGCAGAGCTTGGAGTGGACTTTCAGCCCTTCAATGCCATACACCACATGACAGCCGGCACGTTCCAGCAGGCGGGACCACTCGATGTTGTTTTCCTCATCAAAGCGGGCTTTCAGCTCCATCAGAACATCCACCTGCTTGCCGTTTTCGGCGGCTTCCACCAGTGCATCCACCACCTTGCTGTGGTTGGCCAGACGATAAAGAGTCATCTTGATGGAGACCACGTCCGGGTCGCAGGCGGCCTCGTGCAGCAGCTGCAGGAAGGGACGGATGCTCTCATACGGATAGTGAATCAACTTGTCCTCTTCCAGGATCTGCGGAATGATGGGCTTGCGCTCGTCCAGTGCAGGGCTGGGCTGCGGGTGGCGGGGCGCAAAGAACAGGTCGGTGTGGCTGCGCAGCTGATCCTCGATCTGGAACAGGAAAGAGTGATCCAGCGGAGAATCGTATTCAAACACCCGCTTGGGGTCCAGTTTCAGGTTTTTGCACAGGGACTGGATAATTTCTTCGTCGATCTCACGGCTCAGTTCCAGACGGACAGGTGCCAGCTTTTTGCGCTTCTTGACCACTTCGGCCATGTGATCCCGGTAGTTCAGGTCTTCGTCATAGATCAGGTCGGCGTCAATATCCGCATTGCGGGTGATGCGGGCCAGCGTTTTGCTGGTGACCTTATAGCCCTTGTAGAGCAGTGGCAGGAAGTGCAGGATCAGTTCTTCCGACAGGATAAAGCAGCCAGTACGGCCCGGCACCGGCACCAGCCGGGGGAAGATCTCATTGCCGCAGGGCACAATGCCGATCTTCTTCTTTTCTGCCTTGGTGCTCAGCACCGCAACCGCATAGATGCCCTTGTTTTTCAGGAACGGAAATGCCTGCTTTTTGCTGATGATGAAACTGGACAGCAGCGGCAGGTAGTCCTGCCGGAACAGCTTTTCCAGTTCGGTACGGCTTTCTTCCTCCATATGGGCAAAGTCCAGCAGACGGATCCCCTGCTCTGCAAGCTGTTCCAGCAGACCATTATAAGCAGCGTCCCGGCGGGCTGTCAGCTTGTGGATAAAAGCCAGCGCTGCATCGATCTGTTCGCCGCTGGTCATATTCGTCTTATTTTCCCGTGCGTTTTTGTCCAGCAGCATCTGGTCTTGCAAGCTGCCGATGCGCACCATGAAAAATTCATCCAGATTGCTCTGGAAAATCGACAAAAAACTCAGCCGTTCACACAACGGCAGACGGGAATCCTCTGCCTCCTCCAGAACGCGTTCGTTGAACCGCAGCCACGAAAGCTCACGGTTTGCATAGCAATGATAGGTGTTTTCCATATTCCTCTTCTTCTCTGACCGGAATGCTTCGGATTGCATGATACAAACGTTTTTATTATACCGTGCAAATGTAAAATCAGAAATCAGGAATGTGTCTGGAATATGTAAAATCGCTTCTGCACACAGATTTTACCGCAATTTGATTGCAACCGCCTCGAAATCATCTTACAATAGTAGATACTTTCTTTTAATATATGAATCGGGGGCAGAGAACCATGACGTATAAAGACATCAAACACAATGAGGAAGTCAACGAACTGCTGAAAAAAGGCAACCAGAATCTAGGCCTGCTGGGCTACACCGAGCACTCACAAGCCCATTGTGTCCGGGTGGCAGAGACCGCCGCCCACATCCTGAAAAAATTCGGCTATCCGGAGCACGACATCGAGCTTGCCCGGATCGCAGGCTATATGCACGACATCGGAAACGCCATCAACCGCAGCCGTCACGCCGAATACGGCGGGCTACTGGCCAACGAGATTCTGAAGCAATATGACCTGAGCGTCCCGGACCGCATCACCATCGTGTCCGCCATTTCCAACCACGATGAATCCACCGGCGGGGCCGTGGATCCCATCTCGGCAGCACTCATCATCGGCGACAAGACTGATGTGCGCCGCAGCCGTGTGCGGGAAAAGCCCAAAGCATCCTTCGACATCCATGACCGGGTCAACTATGCGGTCACAGACCAGACCCTGAAGATCAACACCGAGAAAAAAGTCATCTCGCTGAATCTGCAAATCGACACCGATATTTGCAGCATGTACGAATATTTTGAGATTTTCCTGCAGCGGATGCTGATGTGCCGCGGGGCTGCCGATATGCTGGGAGCAACCTTCAAGTTAACGGCCAATGGGGCCAAAGTTCTTTAATGTGTAGCCATCTCCTTAAAGAACAGGAACCAGCCTTTACAATAAAAAACAAAAAGTCCCGCCTGAAAGTAAAGCTTTCACTTTCAGGCGGGATGTCTTTCAATATGACTGCTATGGCGGCATGCGTGACCATGAACTCTGCACGATGTCAAGTCCTAGACAACTTTTTTCAAATACAGATCTTCAATGATGGTGGTTTCATCGTATGCAGCAACTGTGCAGGCGATCCCTGTTCTGCTACTACTCCATCTTTGAGCACCACAATCTTACCTGCACTGGAAACAGTGCGCATCCGGTGGGCGATGATGAGGACGGTTTTATTTTTTTATCAGCCGGGATATTCAAGACTCCTTTTTTATTGAGTGTGACTTCTCTCATAAACCGCAGCCGCGATGCACCAGATCACGATGGCGGTATTGGTACTGCTCTGGCTCATTACGGACATCCATGTGGCCACCGGCACCTGCATGGCCTGTGCAATATCAGGAACAGTAACCAGCAGAAGATTCCATGTGACCGGGTGAAAAGCCAGCATCCACCGGGAATACCGTGTCTTGCCCGCAAGCAGCATCACGAAATGGATGCCGAAAGCCAGTATCATCGGAACGTACATCGGCGCAATGGCGAGGAGCATGCCGTCTTGATAGGCGGTGACCGCCGCGATGGCAGCTTCTTCTCCGATGCGCGGGCCCAGATAGGTGGTGAACCACGCCATGGTAGCCACCCAGGTGTGGATAGTCGGCGCCACCGCAACGGTGAAAATTCCGCACAGATACTGAATGATCTTTGTTTTTCTGTACTTTGTATCAATGTCCGCATTCAGCGCTTTTACTACGAAGTAATAGAGAAAGCCGCCGACCGCTCCCAGCCCAACGGTAAGCACAGGCTTCCACAGCCCGTAGGAGCCGGACAGATAATAGGCTCTGTTGAAAAGACCGGTGTCGGTTTGCTGAAGCGGAATGCAGCCCAGCAGCCAGTCCCCGGCAGCCATAAATCCGCATCCGACTGCGCCAAGAATGCACCAGCGAATCAGCTTTTTCGGTTTCTCCGTCTTCATCTTTTTTGCCTCCGATTGCAGTTCATGATTCTGCTTTTCATTTGGGCAATTTCCAACTTCTTAGAAAATCAAATGGACAATACCGCCGACAATTGCCGCTCCCGCAACCCAGATCAGCGCCAGTATGCTTCGCTTTTTCAGCACCTGCCTCCAGGTCTGCACGAACGGCGCATCTTCAAGCCCTGGCAGCACCCAAAACTGGCTGTGCCCGACCCATAGCTTGTCGATTACAACGCCGTCATAGATATTCATGACCTCAAGAAACAGCAGCGCCTGCCAATAGGCCTCACCAAAGGAGGAAGCCCCGTTCCACAAACCGATAATCAGCACAAGAGCAGCAAGCATCACGATAAAGAACGGTATCATAAAGCATTTTCGTTTCCGGTTCATCGTATTGCGGTCGATCAGTCCCAGTTCGATGGCGCGATCCTGCACCTCCTTGGGATAAAAGTACAGTCCATTGACAGCACCACCGATCACAGCGATTTTTACCATTGCGGTAAACAGCAGAGAATAAAGCAGCAGTTGCAGTACGATCATTGTTTTTCTCCTCTCAGTCTGCGTGCGAATCGGGCATATGCTCCCATTTTCTTCGTCTTCCATTGTGGTTCATACAAAACAAGAAAGTATGCCAGAAATACCATGTACCGAATCGTTTGATTTCCATTTCAATATGCCGCCCACTATTATCTGACCTTCATG
>ERZ772889.2879-NODE-2879-length-12716-cov-25.918253_pt1 | contig 12716 bp, 9 predicted proteins | sample MGYA00512127_ERZ772889 | MGnify/ENA primary metagenome ERZ772889 (study PRJEB29015, sample SAMEA2737689) | human gut metagenome | biome: human gut; feature: human-associated habitat; material: faeces | place: China | collected 2012 ...
CGGCGGTTGCGCTCCGACACGCGCCTGCGGGCGCAGCCCCTCGGGGGAAGCCATTTACCGGTTTCCTCTCCGGTAGAACATCGTGCCTGCGCCTCTGTCGCTGAACATCTCGAGCAGGATCGAGTGCGGGACGCGGCCATCAATGATGACGGCCTCGTGTACGCCCTGATAGATGGCGTCGGCCATGCCCTCGATCTTGGGCAGCATACCGCCCGCAATGACGCCCGCGGCCTTGTAACCCTCGATCTCGGAGACCTCGACCTCGGGGATGAGCGTAGACTCGTCGTTCTTATCGTAGAGCAGGCCGACAATATCCGTCATGCTGACGAGCTTTTCGGCGTGCAGGGCAATGGCGATCTCCGCTGCGGCAGTGTCGGCGTTGATGTTGTAGGGGACGCCGTTGTCGTCCATGCCGACGGTGGCAATGACCGGGATAAAGCTGTCGGCCAGCAGGTGGTCGATCAGCGTCGTGTTGACCTTCTCGATCTCACCGACGTAACCGAGGTCAACGTCCGACTTGCGCTTGCACATGATCATGTGGCCGTCCATGCCGCACAGGCCGACGCCGCGGCCCTTGAGCAGCGCGACCAGATCCTTGTTGACCTGCCCGGCCAGCACCTGCTGAACGATGCCCATGGTCTCCTCATCGGTGTAGCGCAGGCCGCCCACAAATTTGGACTCCTTGCCCACCTTTTTCAGCATACTGTTAATAGCCGGGCCGCCGCCGTGCACCAGCACGACACGCACGCCGAGCAGCGTCAGCGTGACCAGGTCGTTCATGACGGCCAGCTTGAGGTCATCGTTGACCATCGCGTTGCCGCCGTACTTTATGACCAGCGTTTTACCGTGGTATTTTTGGATATAAGGTGTAGCCTCGCTGAACAGCAGGGCCATTTGTTCGTTTTTCATTGTGCTCCTCCGCATCCCCTACTCCTAAAGCCTTCCCTCTTGGGGGAAGTCTTTTGCGTTAGGTGCGATAATCCCCATTGATCTTCACATAATCATACGTCAGGTCGCAGCCCCAGGCCTTGGCGGTGGCATCGCCGCTGCCAAGGTCCACGAGGATGTCGATCTCGTCCTCCTTGAGCACCACGGCGGCCTCGTCCTCGCTGTAGGGGTGGTAGGCGGCGTTTTCGCAGACGAACACCTCGCCCGCCTTGCTCTTGAGGCGCACCGACGTCTTGCTGATGTCGAAATCGCCCGGCGTGTAGCCGATGGCGCAGAGTACGCGGCCCCAGTTGGCGTCCGCGCCGAACATGGCGGCCTTGAACAGGGTGGAGTGGATGACGCTCTTGGACACGGCGCGAGCCGTCGCCAGGTCGGGCGCACCGGTCACGGTGCATTCCAGCAGCTTCGTTGCGCCCTCGCCGTCACCGGCCAGCTCGCGGCTCAGATGCTCGGCGACCTCGGTCAGCGCGGCGACAAACGTATCGTAATCGGGCGTTCCCTCGGCAATTTCCGCGCCGGACAGGCCGCTTGCCAGCAGCAGCACGGTGTCGTTCGTGGAGGTATCGCCGTCAACCGAGATCTGGTTGAAGGTGGCGGGCACGACGGTGGACAGCGCCTTTTGCAGCACGGCGGGCGCGACCTTGGCGTCGGTGGTCATAAAGAGCAGCATCGTGGCCATGTTCGGGTGGATCATGCCGCTGCCCTTGGCGATAGCGCCGATGCGCACGGCCTTGCCGCCGACGGCAAATTCCAGCGCAATTTCCTTCGGGTGGGTGTCGGTGGTCATGATCGCGGTAGCCGCGTCGTGGCTGCCGGCCTCGTCGGCGACCAGCTTGGCGGCGGCCTCCGGGATGCCCCTGGCGAACGGCTCGATGCTCATGGCCTGGCCGATGACGCCGGTGGAGGACGGCAGCACGTCGTCCGCGCGGATGCCCAGCTCCTTGGCGACGATGTCGCAGGTGTCCTTAGCCAGCTGCACGCCGTTGGGCGCGCAGGTGTTGGCGTTGCCGCTGTTCACAACGATGGCCTGTGCATAGCCGTCCTTCAGGTGCTCGCGGTCCACCGTGATGGGTGCGCCGTAGACCTTGTTGGTGGTATAGCAGCCCGCGCCCGCGCAGCGGACGTCCGCCTTGATCAGCGCCAGGTCGAGCTTGGAATGGTTATGGCGGATGCCGCAATGCACGCCCGCCGCGGAAAAGCCCTTCGGCGCACAGATGCCGCCGCTTACCGATTTGAAGTTGCTCATTATGTATACCCCTCGATTTTTAAATAAGAAAGAATAAATAATAAATAATAAATGTTGTGGATCGCGTCGCTGCGCTCCGCTCAAAAAAACTCCGTAGGGGCGCATTCTATATGCGCCCGTCAGTCGTCAGTCAGCTTGCGGGCGGATATGGAATCCGCCCCTACGTTTTGTTTGCGCCTTGGGCGCAAACTCCACATTCTTTATTATTTCTTATTTTTTATTTATTATTTGCTTACCGCGCCAGTCCCTTGGTCTCCTCCAGCCCCAGCATCAGATTCATGCACTGCACTGCTGCGCCCGAGCTGCCCTTGCCGAGGTTGTCAAACAGGCTGATAAGCTGCATCCGGGTGCCGTCCGGGTTGGCCAGGCAGTAAATTTCCAGCGTGTCCTTACCCGCCAGCTTGTTGGCGGCCAAAAAGCCGCCGTCCGTCCCCTCGCACAGGGGATGCACCTTTATCATCTGCTGACCGGCGTAATATTCCGCCAGCGCGGACGCGACCTGCGGCGCGGAAACACCCAGCGCTGTTACATCCAGCGGGATCATCGTCTCCATGCCCGCGTAGTAGTCGGCCACAACGGGGACAAAATTCGGTGCGGTGTCCAGCCCCGTGACGGCGGCCATCTCGGGCAGGTGCTTGTGGTGCAGCGCCAGGCCGTAGGGGCGCGGGGCGTTCAGCGCCTTGTTGGTGCGCTCGGCCTCGTACTCGGCGATCATCTTTTTGCCGCCGCCGCTGTAGCCGGTCAGGCTCGTCACGTTCAGGTGCGCGGCCTTAGGGATGATCCCCAGCTCCACCAGCGGCGCGACGGGCGCGATAAAGCCGGTGGCGTGGCAGCCCGGCACGGCGACGCGGGTCGCGGTTTTCAGTGCCTCGCGGGTGCCGTGCAGCTCGGGCAGGCCGTAGACCCAGCCGGGCGTGGTGCGGTGCGCCGTGCTCGTGTCGAGAATACGCACATCGTCCCGCAGCAGCGGCACGACCTCACGCGCGGCGTCGTCCGGCAGGCAGAGGAACGAGAGGTCGCTCTCATTGATGACCGCCGCCCGTGCGCGGACATCCTTGCGGTCCGCCTCGGAGATTTTCAGAATTTCAAATTCGTCCCGTTCCGCCAGCCGGTCCGCAATGCGCAGACCGGTGGTCCCGGAGGAACCGTCCACGAAGATTTTGTACTTTCCCATTGTTACACCCCTTACTTCCAAAGGCTTCCCCCGTGGGGCTGCCGCCCGCAGGCGGCTGATGAGGGCAAAGTTCGCGTAGCCTCCCTTTTAACGGGCAACCTCCGCAGGCTCTCCCCTCATCCGTCCGCGGGCGGAGCCGCGGACACCTTCTCCCCCAAGGGGAGAAGGCTCCTGTCAGTTCTAAAGGCTTCCCCTTCGGGGGAAGCTGCCGCCCGCAGGCGGCTGATGAGGGCAAAGCTTCCGGCAGCAACCCGTAAAACAGGCAATTTCAGCAAGGTCTGCCCTCATCCGGCCCTGCGGGCCACCTTCCCCCGGTGGGGAAGGCTTTTATGCCAGCTTCCCCTTCACATCCGCAACCTGCTTCATCACGCTTGCCTTCGTCGGGCCGCCGTAGCTGGTGCGGCCCTCGCAGCAGGTCGTCAGGTCGATGGCCGTATAAACGTCATCCTCAAACAGGTCGCTGTACTGCTTGAATTCGTCCAGCGTCAGCTCCTCCAGCGTCTTGCCCTCGCGGATGCAGGCGGCCACCATCGTGCCGGTGCACTTGTAAGCATCGCGGAAGGGCATCCCCTTCTTCGTCAGGTAGTCGGCGCAGTCCGTCGCGTTGATAAAGCCCTTCGCGGCGGCGCGGCGCATGTTGGCGGGCAGCGGGGTCATCGTGGCCAGCATCGGCGTGACGGTGCGCAGGCAGAGCTCCAGCGTGTCCACCGCGTCAAAAATGGCCTCCTTGTCCTCCTGCATGTCCTTGTCATAGGCGAGCGGGATGCCCTTCATCATGACGAGCAGCGTGTTCAAATCGCCGTAGACGCGGCCTGTTTTGCCGCGGATCAGCTCCGTTACATCGGGGTTTTTCTTCTGCGGCATGATGGACGAGCCCGTCGTAAAGGCGTCGTCCAGCTCGATGAACTTGAACTCCCAGCTGCACCACAAAATAATTTCCTCGCTCAAGCGGGAAAGGTGCATCATGCAGGTCGCCATGGCGCTGCACAGCTCAATACAGAAGTCGCGGTCCGACACGCCGTCGATGGAGTTGCCGCACGGCGCGGCAAAGCCGAGCTGTTCGGCGGTGTAGAAGCGGTCCAGCGGGTAGGTCGTGCCCGCCAGTGCGCCGCTGCCCAGCGGGCACTCGGCGTCCATGCGGCGGGTCGCGTCCTGCAATCTTCCCAAGTCGCGCAGCAGCATCCAGGCGTAGGCCATCAGCTGGTGGCCGAAGGTCACGGGCTGGGCACGCTGCAGGTGGGTGTAGCCGGGCATGACGTACCCTGCGCCCTTCTCGGCCTGGTCGCAAAGCACGGTGATAAGTTCTTTTATCTGGCCCTGAATATGCTCGCTGGCGGCGCGCAGGTTGAGCCGGATGTCCAGCGCGACCTGGTCGTTGCGGCTGCGCCCGGTGTGCAGGCGCTTACCGGCGTCACCGACGCGGGCGGTCAGCGTCTGCTCGACAAAGGTGTGGACGTCCTCGGCGTTGGGGTCGATTTCCAGTGCGCCGCTGTGCAAATCGTCCAAAATGGAGTGCAGACCCTTGTGAATATCGTCCACATCCTGCCGGGAGATGATGCCCTGTCTGCCCAGCATGGCCGAGTGGACAAGGCTGCCCTGAATATCCTGCTCGATCATCCGCGCGTCGAAGCGGATGGAGGAGTTAAAATCGTTTACGCGGCTGTCAACGGCCTTGCTGGCCCGGCCCTGCCAAAGTTGGGGCATAGGTTTTACCTCCGTTTTATCTGTCGTTCCAAAGGCTTCCCCCCTCGGGGGAAGCTGCCGCCCGCAGGCGGCTGATGAGGGCAAAGTTCCCGGCAGCAACCCGTAAAACAGGCAATTGCAGCAAGGTCTGCCCTCATCCGGCCCTGCGGGCCACCTTCAGTCTACGCGCTAAGAGCCGCCTACGGCGGTTGCGCTCCGACACGCGCCTGCGGGCGCAGCCCCTCGGGGGAAGGCTTTTTATCAGTAATGCCAAAACCGCCAAAGGGTTTCCACGCCCCTTGGCGGTTGCTTATTCGGCGTTCGTTCGCTTATTAGTCCTGTGCGGGCCAGCTCTTGGCCAGCTTGGCGCGCTCGGCAATGGGCAGGCCAAACAGGTTGATGAAGCCGGAGGCATCCGCCTGGTTGTAATCGTCATCCTCACCGAAGGACGCGGTCTGCTCATCGTACAGGGTGTACGGGCTGGTGACACCGGCGTTGATCATGTTGCCCTTGTAGAGCTTCAGCTTGACGTCGCCGGTGACGGTTTTCTGCAGGTCGTCGGTGAAGGCGCTGATGGCCTCACGCAGCGGGGTGAACCACTGGCCGTTGTAGACCAGCTCGCCCATCTTCTGGGCCAGCTGTGCCTTGAAGTGCATGGACTCCTTGTCCAGCGTGATGGTTTCCAGAACATCGTGCGCCTTGTACAGGATGGCACCGCCGGGGGTCTCATAGACGCCGCGGCTCTTCATGCCGACGAGACGGTTCTCGACGATGTCCAGCAGGCCGATGCCGTTGGCGCCGCCCAGCTTGTTCAGGTACTCGACCAGCTCGACGCTCTCCATCTCCTTGCCGTCCACAGCGGTGGGGATGCCCTTCTCAAAGTGGATGGTAACGTAGGTCGGGGTGTCGGGGGCCTGCTCGGGGGAAACGCCCAGCTCCAGGAAGCCCGGCTTATTGTACTGCGGCTCCAGGGACGGCTTTTCGAGGTCGAGGCCCTCATGGCTCAGGTGCCACAGGTTCTTGTCCTTGGAGTAGTTGGTCTCACGGTTGATCTTCAGGGGGATGTTGTGGGCCTCGGCGTAGTCGATCTCCTCGTCACGGCTCTTGATGCTCCACTCACGCCACGGGGCGATGATGGCCATATCGGGGGCCAGCGCTTTCAGGGTCAGCTCAAAGCGGACCTGGTCGTTGCCCTTGCCGGTGCAGCCATGGCAGATGGCGTCGGCGTTCTCCTTCTTGGCGATCTCGGCCAGCGCGGCGGCGATGCAGGGACGCGCGTGGGAGGTGCCCAGCAGGTAGTCCTCATACTTGGCGTCGGCCTTCAGGCAGGGCCAGATGTAGTTTTCGACGTAGTCCTTCTTCAGGTCGAGGACGTACAGCTTGGACGCGCCGGTCTTGATGGCCTTCTCCTCCAGGCCGTCCAGCTCGGTGCCCTGGCCGACGTCGCCGGAGACTGCGACGACCTCGCAGTTGTTGTAGTTTTCCTTCAGCCAGGGAATGATGATGGAGGTGTCCAGACCGCCGGAGTACGCCAGAACTACCTTTTTGATGTCTTTCTTATCCTTTTTCATGATGTAATCCCCTCTCTGTTTCTTCGCCAAGACGCGCAGGGTATGTTGCTTGCCGTTTGTCTTGAATATTTATTCATTCATTGCTGTATATTATACACTCTTTTATACATTTTGCAAGCGGTAAAACTGCCAAAGGATTCTCCATTTTCGCGGTTGTTTTAGGCAGGTTGACGAATAGTTATACATTTATGCTGCCCGCGCCTGCAAAAATATACAGGCATGTATGTATACACAGCACCGATACGGGTATTATAGCACAGCTTCCCGCAATGAGCAACACAAAATTGCAGTTTTCGCAACACGGGTGGTACTGGCGGGAAAGCCCCCCCTGCCTTCCCCCTTGGGGGAAGGTGGCCCGCAGGCCGGATGAGGGGCAGGTTTCCGGGCGGCAGACCATAAACGGGCAGCAGAGACAAGCCTCGCCCTCATCAGTCAGCGGGCGGGGCCGCTGACAGCTTCCCCCGAGGGGCTGCGCCCGCAGGCGCGTGTCGGAGCGCAACCGCCGTAGGCGGCTCTTAGCGCGTAGACTGAAGCCGCTCCACCCAGACTGTTCATTCTTTTGCACACGCCCTCACCCCGCCGCAGTCAGCGTCAGCAGCCGCCCCCGGTCTGCCCCACAAACTTCTTCACCATCCCCAGCTCCTCCGGGAAGATGCAGTTGGGGATCGTGCCCTGCTCCACGGCGGCAACGGCCTCGTCCAGGTCGAACCATTTTACATAGTCGATCTCCGACTTCTGCACGGCAAAATCCTCGGCCTCGCGGTCCAGCCAGAGACAGAACACCTTGCTGACCTGATTGTCTTTGAACGGTTTACCGTGGAATTCAGCCTCAAAGCGGAACCGCCGCAGGCCGCATTCGTGCAGGTCGGCGGGGGCGGCGGTCACGCCCAGCTCCTCGCGCAGCTCCCGCAGGGCCGAGCCGACGAACTCCGCGCCCGCCGGGATGTGCCCGGCAGAGGAAATATCGTAGCAGCCGGGGTAGGAATCTTTGGCGGCACAGCGCATCTGCAAAAGCACCTGCACCCTGCCGTTTTTGCGCCGCACGATCCAGACATGGCTGGTGCGGTGGCGCAGCCCCTCGGCATGGGCCGTCGTGCGCGGCACGCTCTGACCGGTGGGGACGCCGTTTTCATCGACAATATCAAGCATTTCGGGCATGGGGAACACTTCCTTACCAGATTTATTATCCTTTTTATACCACAGTTTCGCCCTTTCCGCAATTTTTTTCTTGCATGGCCCGCAAGCGGGTCGTAACGCTATGGGAACGGGTGCAGGGGTTTAAAAATTCATAATCTTCTTTTATAATAATGATATTGCCGCAAACAGCCGCGGGCGGATATGGAATCCGCCCCTACGGTTGCAGGGGGGCGGCGTCCCCGACGTCCTGCATCCGCCGTAACGCTTATAATAAGGAGAACGCACCCATGTCCCAAATGACAAAGCGCGCACTGGTCGCATCCTTAAAGGACCTGCTGGCCGAAAAGCCGCTGGACAAAATCACCGTGACCGACCTGACCGAACACTGCGGCGTGAACCGCATGACGTTCTACTACCATTTCAAGGACATCTACGATCTGGTCGAGTGGGCCTGCATCGAGAGCGCGACCCGTGCGCTGGCCGGGCAAAAGACCTACGACACCTGGCAGCAGGGCTTTTTGCAGATCCTGCAGGCCGTGCAGAAGGACAAGGTCTTTGTCACCAAGGTTTATCATTCCATCAGCCGCGAGCATATCGAGAACTACCTCTACCGCCTGACCTACGATTTGATGATCGGCGTCGTCGAGGAGAAGGCTGCCGGGATGACCGTGCGCCCCGAGGACAAGGAGTTCATCGCGAATTTTTACAAGTACGCCTTCGTCGGCCTGACGCTGGAATGGGTGCGCACCGGCATGAAGGACGACCCCGCCGCCCTCATCGAGCGGGTATCGACCCTTATCCACGGGGATATTACAAAGGCTCTGGAGGCGTGCCGGATCGATAAGTAACTCCCCGCAAACCGCCGCCTTAACAATTCTGCCACATTCTATACAATCCGTCCTCTTTGATAAAATTCTTATCAAAGGGGATTTTTTGCTGATTGTAACCGTTCCGCCCGCCGGGTATACTACAGACATACCAAGTAAATCACAGGCCGCTCCCCAACAAGCACGCGGCCTTATCATCACAGGAGGTACTCTTATGTATTATTCCGCCGGTAACTATGAAGCCTTTGCTACCCCCAAAAAGCCCGCCAATGTGGACGGCAAATCTGCCTACATCGTCGGCTCCGGCCTGGCGGCGCTGTCTGCGGCGTGCTATCTCGTCCGCGATGCCCAGATGAAGGGCGAGCACGTCCACATTCTCGAGAAAGACCCCATCCCGGGCGGTGCCTGCGACGGCTACCACTACGAGAACCTCGGCTACGTCATGCGCGGCGGGCGCGAGATGGACAACCACTTTGAGTGTATGTGGGATCTGTTCCGCTCCATCCCGTCCATCGAGGACGAGAACCACACCGTTCTGGATGAGTACTACTGGCTGAACAAGGCCGACCCCAACTACAGCCTCTGCCGCGCCACCCACAACCGCGGCGAGGACGCCCACACCGACGGCAAGTTCGGCCTGTCCGACAAGGCCGCCATGGAGATCATGCGTCTCTTTATGACCCCCGACGAGGGCCTGTATGACAAGAAGATCACCGACTTCTTTGACGATGAGGTGCTGAACTCCAACTTCTGGATGTACTGGCGCACGATGTTCGCTTTTGAGAACTGGCACAGCGCACTGGAGATGAAGCGCTATCTGCAGCGCTACATCCATCACATCGGCGGTCTGCCCGACTTTACGGCGCTGCGCTTCACCCGCTACAACCAGTACGAGTCGATGATCCTGCCCATGGTCAAGTACCTCGAGGGCTTCGGCGTACAGTTCCACTACGATACAAAGGTTACGAACATTGCGTTCGACTGCGCGGGCAGCAAGAAGCAGGCGACCCGCATCGACATCCTGCACGACGGTCAGGAGAGCTCCATCGACCTGACCGAGAACGACCTCGTCTTTATCACGAACGGCGGCTGCGTCGAGAACTCCACCTTGGGCAGCCAGGACACCCCCGCCGAGTTCAAGCCCGAAATCAAGGAGGGCGGCGGCTGGGACCTGTGGCGCAAGATCGCCGCGCAGGACCCGAGCTTCGGCCACCCCGACAAGTTCTGCTATGACCCCGAGCTGTCCAACTGGATGAGCGCCACCGTCACGACGCTGGACCAGCGCATCGTGCCCTATATCAAGAAGATCTGCAAGCGCGACCCGTTCAGCGGCAAGGTCGTCACCGGCGGCATTGTCACGGTCACCGACTCCAACTGGCTGCTGAGCTGGACGCTGAACCGTCAGCAGCAGTTCCGCGACCAGCCCAAGGATCAGCTCTGCGTCTGGGTCTACAGCCTGTTTACCGACAAGCCCGGCAACTATATCAAGAAGCCCATGCGCGACTGCACCGGCAAGGAGATCTGCATGGAGTGGCTGTACCACCTGGGCGTGCCCGAGGATCAGATCGAGGACATGGCCGCGAACAGCGCCAACACCGTGCCCTGCATGATGCCGTATATTGATGCGTTCTTTATGCCGCGCGCTGCGGGTGACCGCCCCGACATCGTGCCCGAGGGCGCTGTCAACTTCGCGTTCCTGGGCCAGTTTGCCGAGACCGCCCGCGACACGATCTTCACCACCGAGTATTCCATCCGCACCGGCATGGAGGCCGTCTACACCCTGCTGAACGTTGACCGCGGCGTGCCCGAGGTCTGGGGCAGCGTCTACGACATCCGCTGCCTGCTGGATGCCACGGTCAAGCTCCGCGACGGACGCAAGATCACCGATATGGAGATGCCTCTCGTCGGCAAGCTCGCCATGAAGGAGGCCCTCAAGAAGATCGAGGGCACCGAAGTGGAGAAGCTGCTGAAGGAGTATAACGTTATCTGAATGTAAGCCAAACGGGCAGTCACTCAAAATGGGTGACTGCCCGTTTTTATTTTGCTGCACCGCAGGGGCCGGGCTGCGCGGTAATTTACAAATTGTTCATAGGAAAAACATAGTTTTTTAGCAGTTATCCGGTAGTATATAAGCACAGGGTTACGGAGCCGCAACCGTAATTCTGGAACATGATTCCTCCTCACACCAATCGATACCCCTTATGCCCCCGTTCGGAGCCGCAACCGAACGGGGGCGCTTTTTGTGCTTATTGGTATTTATTGCAGATGGGACGTCAAAAAATCTACCGTGACCTGGCGCAGGTCAGCGTCCAGCTGGGTGTTGGTGGCGGGGTCCTCGCTGGTATAATTGTGGTCACCGTTCACGAAGGGGTCCAGCACCACCTGGCCGTCCGGCAGGCTTTCGACGGCCGCCTTGGTTTCGGTTTGGGTAGTGTCGCTCAAGATGCGCTCGTTGCCGCTGTAGGTCAGCAGCACCGGCAGGCCGCTTTCCTGCAGGGTCACGTTGGGGTCGCTGTCCCGCATACCGTCGATGTAGGCGGCACTCAGCCAGCCCAGGACGCGGGCCGGGCCATGCTTGCAGTAGGTGCGGGCCAGTGCCAGCAGGCTGCCGACGATGAGGCCCAGAATAACGCCCAGCACCGAGATGATGCAGGTGAAGGCCACGCCGCGCAGCAGGTAGAGCATGACGCCTTCTCTTGTCAGGATGGAAAGGCTTGCAGCAAGCGTCTTCATATCAGGCAGCCTCCTTCAGCTCTACTTTCTTGGCAGCGGTCTTGAGACTCGTGTTCACGCGGCCCTTGCGCTCCTTGAGGGAAGCCTCCCAGCGGGCTGCCAGCGTGGACAGCGGGAAGCAGACCACAAAGAAGATGAGGCCGCAGACGATATAAGCGGGGGCGTATGCGCCGCCGGTGGAAGCACCGGTGACGAAGCTGTAGGTCACGCTGATGAGGTCAGCGCCGCCCACGATGTAGAGGCAGGAGGTGTTCTTGAAGAGGTTGACCACCTGGTTGACCATCGGAGGGAGCATCACGGGGATGCTCTGGGGCAGGATGATGTAGCCCATCCGCTGCAGATAGTTGAAGCCCTGCGCCTGTGCGGCCTCGAACTGGCCCTTCGGCACAGACTCGATGGCGGCGCGGACGACCTCGCCCATGTAAGCGCCGGTGTAAACGCCCAGTGCAATGATGCCGGTGCGGATGACGCCGAGGCTCAGGCCCGCAAAGGCCAGCGCGTAGTACAAAAAGCAGAGCTGGAGCAGCAGCGGGGTGTTCTGGATGAACTCCACATACACACGGGCCACAAACTTCAAGATCTTATTGCCGCTGGTGGCCATCAGGCCCAGCAGAGCGCCAATGGCAAAGGCCAGCGCCAGTGCGCAGACAGCGGTCTGTAAGGTATTGCCCAGACCCAGCAGAAAGCTCTCTTTATGGTTCCAAACCGTACTCCAAGCGTCCATCGAAAATAAACCAGACATGGCAAACGCTCCTTTCCCTTTCTATCCCTCAATTGCAAAAGTGGTCTTTTAGCTCAGGCCGTTCTCCTTGATCAGGCTCTCGACCGTACCATCGGCCAGCCAGCCCTGCACCAGCTCATCGCACAGGGTGGAGAAATCGCTGCCTTTCTTGGTGGCGACGCCGTACTCCTGCGGGCTGAACTCCGCATCCACGTAGCTGCGGCCATCGGTCTTGTAGATGGCCAGGATGGACTTATCCACGCAGAAGCCCTGGATCTCGTTTGCGCTCAACGCGGTGCTGATGGCGGGATAATCGTCGTACTGACGGAACGAGATGCCCTCTTTCCAGGTATCCGCGTTGAACGTGTCGGCGTCAAAGTTTGCACCGTCCAGCACGCCCGCGTCGATCATGGCCTTGACCAGAGCACGGGCAGAAGTAGAACCGGAGGACACGCCCACGACCTTGTCTTTCAGGTCTGCCAGATCCTTGATGCCGTTGGAGTCCTCAACCAGAACGGAAACATAATCGGTGTAGTAGGGAGTGGTGAAATCCCAGCTCTTCTTGCGCTCCTCGGTGATGGTGAACGTTGCCAGAACGGCGTCGATGTCGCCGGAGTCCAGCAGCTCGCCGCGGGTAGCAGCGGTCACGGTGGTGAACTCGACATCCACCCCCAGA
>ERZ772889.2892-NODE-2892-length-12673-cov-11.851799_pt1 | contig 12673 bp, 8 predicted proteins | sample MGYA00512127_ERZ772889 | MGnify/ENA primary metagenome ERZ772889 (study PRJEB29015, sample SAMEA2737689) | human gut metagenome | biome: human gut; feature: human-associated habitat; material: faeces | place: China | collected 2012 ...
GTTCCAGACAATTCATGGCCCGGGTAATATTAGGCTGGCTGTTGTTTAACGCCTGAGCCGCCTTGGTAAAATTGTGGTATTTTGCCACATAATAAAAAATCTTATAATACTCGAAGTTAACATCCATAATATTTTTCCTTTTCTTTTGGCATATCATATGTTTATTTCAGTTATATCAATTATAGTTTTTACTTATTTCTACGTCAAGCGTATTATGTACTCGAAAACCATATGGCGTTGTACTTGCCACATGCTTCCCTCTTAAGGTAGAAACTACCACCCCCTCCCCTGTATATCGCTTAAGAGGAAAATACCCTTTAGGATGATTTCTACTCCTAAAGGGTATTTTTATAAATAATTATTTATTTAATTTATGAAATAATATAAAACAATACTTAACCGCTCAGGTATTTTCCGGATAAATCCCAATAAACGTTAGAAGCGGAAGTACACGGAAATCATGTAAAACAATTTTCATTTCCCTGGCTTTTTTCCCCTTAACAGGAATGATCTTCTGATAGCCAATTACCGTTCCTGTGTAAATACTGTTCCATATTTCCCCTTCTTTAACAAATACCTCATATTTTTCTACTCTCTGGCTATAGCAGACAGCCTCTTTTAATACCAGATACCCCAAATTGTATGAGTCGTCCAGGCAAATCGTTATCTCTACTGGCAGCTCACTGCTTTCAGGCTGATACCATGCTTCTAAAGTATCCTTTGTCAAATTGGAAGCCGGATGCGCCGGATCTTCATTTTCCGAAAAAACATGTGCTGTACTCATTAAATTATGAGCAAAAGATTTCTTTTTCCAGCTTCCAAATTCTTCCAGACGTTTAACATCATTTTTATGAAGAAGTCCGTTTGGCATAGGTGGAATGTTTAACAAAAAGGTTGCATTTCCTCCAACAGCCCCAATATAGATATGAACCAGCTCTTCCAGACTTTTCACCTGATCATCTTCTTCTGGATGATAAAACCATCCAGGTCTTATAGAAGTATTTACTTCTGCCGGATACCAGATCAGATCCGTTTCACCTTCAAGCGCTTTTCTGCTTCCAAGATCTTCCATATCACTGGTAATCCGGCGCATTCTGAATTCCTCATCATCGGTCTGCTGGCTTCTTTCCTGTACACTCTCTGCAAGTGCTGTACGCGCAGGAACAACACTCCACTCAGATTTTCTTACATCGCCAGCTTCATTTCCACACCATCGGATATCTGGCCCGCACACACAGATACATGCGTCTGGCTGATATTTTCGAACACATTCGTAATAGCGATTCCAGTCGTAGACCTGTTTTTTCCCATTAGGTCCTTCCCCACAGGCACCATCCAGCCAGACACTGAAAATATCCCCATAGCCGGTGAGAAGCTCAGTCAGCTGTGCCAGATAGTAATCATCATATTCTTTTCCACTTCCATAGCAAGGCTGATTGCGGTCCCATGGGGAAAGATAAATTCCAAATTTCAGTCCATGGCGGCGGCATGCTTCGGACACTTCCCGGACCACATCTCCCCTGCCATTTTTCCACGAGCTTGCTGCAACGCTGTGACTGGTATATCTGGTAGGCCACAGGCAGAAGCCGTCATGGTGCTTACAGGTAAGAATTACGCCTTTCATGCCGGCATTTTGTGCTGCAGTCACCCACTGGTCTGCGTCAAACTCTGTAGGATTAAAAATTTGTGGATTTTCCGTTCCATCTCCCCATTCCCGATTGGTATATGTATTCATTCCAAAATGAAAAAACGCATAAAACTCTGTTGCCTGATAGGCAATCTGGCGGCAGGAGGGAACTATTTTTATTAATTCCTGATCAGTTGGCATATGATTTCTCCTTTTTTCATCCCTTCAACCCGCCTGCACCGATTCCCTGAAGCAGATATCTCTGTCCAATGAGATAGATAATAATTGTTGGGATCATAACGATTACAAGTCCGGCAAACAGGGCACCCCAGTCTGTAGCATATTTCTGCACCTCAAACAAGTTTGCCATACCGATGGGAAGGGTTTTCTTTGCATCTTCCGTAAGAAGAACAAGTGCCAGTGGATATTCATTCCAGAAGCCCATGGCACTTAACATCGTAATGGTCGCAATCCCGGGTTTTGCAAGAGGCACCATAACTCTTAATAACAGCTGGATATTAGTAGCACCGTCAATTCTTGCAGACTCCTCATAATCCCTTGGTACCGCAGACATAAATCCCTGTAAGGTAAAAATACAGAAAGGAAACTGCATAACTGCATAAACAAGACATAATACCGGCAGGTTATTTAATCCGTTCACAGCCTGTAATTCCAGAAACAAAGGAATCATAATGTAAGTAGCCTGCAGAAAAATACAAGCCATGTAGACCGTAGAAATCAGCCTGCTGCCCACAAAACGGTATCTTGCCAGTACATAAGAGATGGGAATGACCAAAAGCAGAAGCAATACAGTGGAAAGCACTGTCACAAATATGGAATTTCCAAAATAAGCGGCAATATTTGCTTTCTGCCATGCTGCCACAAAATTATCCAGATTCAAAGCTGCGGGCAATGCATAAGGATCTGTCAGATATTCTGCATTTGTCTTAAACGCAGACATCAGGTTCCAGAAAAGCGGATACAAAAAGATAACGGTAAACAGAATCATCAGGATTCTGATACACCAGGTTCTTACAGTTTTCATCAGTCTCCCTCCTATTCTTTTTCAGATGATATTTTTTTAGAAATCATTGCAAGGACGATTGCAAGGCCAAGGGTAAACATGGCGATTGCCATGGCATATCCAAAGTTGGCATTTCTCATACCCTGGGTGTACATATACTGCAACAGGACACTGGATGCGCCGTTTGGTCCACCACCTGTCATAACATTGGACAGGGTAAAACTTAAGTTGATAGTACCAGACAGGGAAAGTATATAGGTCGTTCCAATTGATCTGCGAAGCAACGGAATGGTGATCTTAAAGAACTTCTGCACTCCTGTTGCACCGTCAATGGAAGCAGCTTCATAAATCTCCTGGGAAATCCCATCAATGGAAGCCACATGCATGACCATGTAATAACCAATGGCCTGCCACACCAAGGCTGCACCGATACACCAGAGAGCCGTTTTTCCCTCTCCCAGCCATGCGTGTTTCCAGGTGGAAAGATGGAACAGATCCAGCATATGATTCAGAATTCCTCTTGTGGGATTAAACACAAAGGACCACACAATACCAACTACAGTCATGGAAACAATACTTGGGAAAAAGAATACGGTCCGGTAAAATGACTTTTCCTTAAGCTGTCCCTGAGTAAGGATAAATGCAAATACAAGACTTAGAAATATGGTCACAGCCGGGATTACCAGCATCAGCTTAAGAGTATTAAACAGTGCCTGAAGAAAATCCTTATCCTGGAACATATACCTGTAATTATCCAAAAATACAAATTTGCTGTTAAAGCCTACGCTAAGTGCAGTGGAACTGGTAAAAGACAGATAAATGGCATTTACCATAGGGACAATCATAAAAACAATGGTTAAGATCAATGCAGGAAGCGTACACAGGGCTATAAATAATCTGGGCTTTTTTACCACGCTTGCTCACCTCTTTAAATTTAAATATTGAAAAATGTGGATGACATCACCGATTGGCAATCTATCTGTTCAGGGTTACAAAAGGCTGCCGCATACACTGTGCAGCAGCCTTTCCATGCTTTACCGTTTTTATCCGGCTGGCATATGAAGTTTAGTTGGCAGCTTCCATATCAGCACGAACCTGTGCGAAAGCAGCTTCCACGTTCTGTGCCCACTCTTCTACTGTCATTTCATCGTTCATAACAGAAGTGATCGGATTGAAGATCTCATCTTTCGGGTTGATCTTGCAGTCAGCCGGAACTGCTGCAAAGCTCATGATCAGGGAAGAAGCATTTGCCTCTTCGTAGATTCCGTACATATTATAGATTGCAGTAGACAGCTTATCTTTTGCTACTTCACGGGCACTCTTGGTAGCATAGAGGGCACCGGAAGCCTCTGCAAATGCAGATACGGATTCATCGCTGTACAGGAAACGAAGGAATTCTTTTGCAAGCTCCGGATTCTTTGCAGCAGCCGGAATGGAGAACTGCTCACAGCTGTCGAATACATAATGCACATCATCTGCGTTCTCAGTTGGGATCGGGGCCATTGCAAACTCAAAGCCTTCTTCTCTTGGAGCATCCTGCATCTCATTTTCCATCCAGGTTCCGTTCGTGATAAATGCAGCTTTTCCAAGCATCATCTCTGTCTGGGACTCTGTATGGTTCATACCTACAGTACCCTCTAACAGATAACCTTTCTCTGCAATTTCTTTGATATGGGTAAGAGCCTTTAACACACCTTCGTTGTTGAAGGAACCTTCCTCATAATTGGCAATCTTGGTAAGAGCTTCCTCACCGCACTCATTTGCAATTGCCGGCCAGAGCATTTCTTCCATGTATCCCGGATAAATTCCCTGATAGGTGAAAAGCGCACGTCCGTCAATATCCTTTAAGGTATCGCCAAGTGTGAAAAACTCGTCCCATGTTTTTGGAACTTCCAGATTGTTCTCATCGAAAAAGGTCTTGTTGTAGATCAGACCCTGCGGACCACTGTTAAATGGTGCCAGATAAATTTCATCGTCTCCGTATGGTGCACACTTTGTACTGGAAAGAATTCCGTCTGTAATGTCATCGCGAAGAGTACCGGTTCCGGCATAGTTCTCTCCGTCAAAAACATCGTCCAGGTTGAGAAGTGCATGCTCTTTGATCAGGGAAAGGATCACACCATCCTCACCACCATCATTAAGGCAGATGAAATCCGGTGCATTTCCGGCTACAATCTGTGGACGGATAATATCACCAATAGTCGGGCTGATCGTCATATTTACCTTCACGCCCTCATGGCTTGCTTCAAAAAGCTCTACCATCTGATTCCAGTAAGCATCTCCGTATCCACCCTGGAAAATGGCAATGTTCAGTTCCTGTTCTTCTGCTTCCGCAAATGTTGTGAGCGGAGAAAGTACAGTAGCTGCGCTCATGGCAAGAATCATTGCGGATGCTGCAAATCTTTTTTTCATATGGTGTTTCCTCCTTCTGGTTGGCTGTTTTATTACGTTTGCCTGATGATGCTATTATATTGCAAAAATCTTTTGTCGTAAATTGACAAAACAATTCTCGTTATGGAGCATTTTCTTATAAATAATATCCTATATGGATTTTCTTGCGGCATATATGTATTATTTTTTCATCTTTTGCTTTTACATAGATTATTCTGTTTTTTTCCTGTATAATGAATGAAAATAATAATATTTTGACAGATACCCGTCATGGCCAGTAACAGGAGGAGCCTCCATGGAAAAAAAATATCATTTTCAGGGATTTCGTAAATTCAGCATCAAAACAAGACTTGTAATTGCCCTTCTGATGATTTCTATTATACCATTGGTAGGAATCAGCGGCTATTCTTTTCATATATTTTCCGCGGCACTTCAGGAGAAGCTTTCTGCATCTATTTCCCAGACCCTGTCCATGATCAATCTGAATATGGTAAGTGAGATTGAGAAATACCAGTATCTGTGTGGTTCCATCTGTATTAGTGAAGAGATTAAAAAAGGTCTTCTAAAAAAAGACATGACAGATATGGAGAAGAATCAGGCGATGCTTGAGATTCAAAACATGATCCGCAATAAAATCATCTATCCTGCCCAGGCAAAAAATATTACTGTCTATGATACCGATGGAAATATTTTTTATGATCTGGGCTATGACGGGTTCTATCAGGAAGATGTGGACCGGATCCTGTCGCAGCTTGAAGAGCAGGACCAGGATGTGTGGGCTTATGTACATACTTACCGTGACAGAAATATTCTGGTTCTTGGAAGAAGGATTTACGAGCAGTATTCCAAAAGCCGGGTAATCGGCTACACTCTGATTTCTATTGAAGAAAAAATCTTTTCCAAGACGGTACTGGAGCCTGTGGGACTGTCAGATTCTTCCAATATTATGTATATGAATCTGGATGGAACGGTGCTCTCTTCCTGGAACCGAAGTATAGCCCTGGGGGAGAAAACGGATGAGGAGCTTCTGAAAAAAATCCAGGAAAGGCTTCCAAAGAAAACCGATTCCTTTAGTATCCATGAGAATGGGGAGGAACAGCTGGTGACCTATATTTTTAATAAAAATCTGAATCAGCTGTTTGTATATACCATGCCTTACCACTATATCAATTCAGAAGTTTATGCCATGCTGAAACAGATTCTTGTAGTGGTAATGTTTCTGGTTTTACTGTGCATCGGAATTGTAGCCATGGTATATCAGGGAATTATGTCTCCTATTAAAAGAATGCTGGAATTCTGCCATGAGGTTTCCGAAGGAAAATTATCTGTGCGTATTCAGGACAAGCATAAGGATGAACTCTCTCGGCTTTCTGGAAGCATGGATCATATGGCAGATACCATTGAACATCTGATGGACCAGCAGAAGACTCAGGAAAAGAAAAAAAGAGAGCTGGAGCTGCAGATGCTTCAGTATCAGCTGAATCCTCATTTCCTTTTCAATACTCTGAACAGCCTTCGGTTTGTGGCTGCCATGCATAAGGATCAGATTGTAAGTGACGGAATCCAGGCGCTAAGCAGTCTTTTACAGAATACCCTTACCAATAAGAATGAATATATTACGATTCAGGAGGAACTGGAAAATCTGGAAAATTATTTTTCCATTCTTAGGATCCGGTATGCAGGAAGCTTTGAATATTCTTTCCATGTGGAGGAGGATGAGCAGCTCTCCTGCCTGGTTCCAAAGTTGATTCTGCAGCCCCTGGCAGAAAACTCGGTAATGCACGGTTCGTCAGATAATGGCACGGTGATGAAGATTCAGATTACCTGCTGGCGGGAAAATGAGGATGTAATTATCGAACTGTCTGATGACGGCAAAGGCTTTGAGGTGACAGATGACGCCCTGGCGCCTCACCCGGAGCGGAAAAGGATTGGCGTCGCCAATGTAAATGACCGGATCCAGCTGAATTTCGGCCGAAAATACGGGCTGAAAATTGACAGTCAGCCTGGGCACGGAACTACTTGTACCCTGACCCTGCCGGAGCTTTATGCGGATACGCTTTCATAAAATACACAACTGGTCAGAAAGGACGATACATGTACAGTATACTGATTGTTGATGATGAGCCCATTGTAAAAATTGCACTTCGTTCCATCCTGCCCTGGGAGGAGCATGGCTTTTCTATTTGCGGAACGGCATCAAATGGACTTGAGGCACTGCCTTTGATCGAACAGCATCATCCGGATGTGATCATCACAGACCTGAAAATGCCTGGGATGGACGGGCTTGAGCTGATTCGGACTTTAAAGGAAAAGAATTGTCCGGGAGAAATTCTGGTACTTAGCAATTACGAGGATTTTGATTCTGTGCGAAGTGCACTGCTGCTTGGTGCGGCAGATTATCTGCTGAAAATTAAGATCCAGCCAGATACCCTTCTTGCCTGTCTGAATAAAACGGTAGAAAAATTAAAGGACAAAGTGCCCAGAAATTGGGAAACCGAAAAAAAGGATCCGGAAGAGGATATATCAAAGCTGCTGCTGGAATTTTTCCAGAAGGATGTAAAGCTTTCAGATTTTATGGGACAGCATGCTAAAACCAGACTTGCATTTATGGAAGCTTCCTGTGCCGTCTGCTATGTAACCTTTGAGAAGTATTTATCTAATGACGCATTTTCCATCTCCGGGAGTCTTCTGCGGGATATGATCCTGGATGCGGTTCAGGGAGTGCTTCAGCCCTATATTCTGGTGCTGAACGATTATAGCGCACTGGTTGTTTTTTCCCAGACGGAGCTGTCCGACAGTGAAATTAAGGTGGAACAGTTGGTAAAAAAGCTATACAATCGTTTTACCATGTATCAGTCCTTTGCACCGGATATGCCCTATCAGGAAATGTTGGAAAATTACGAGGAAGCGCGAAGTGTGTTCCGGGAATTTTCCTCTAATGAGGGACACTATAAAACTGATGTAGCGAAAACCCTGGAGTATATGGAGGAAAATTACATGTACAGGCTGACCCTGTCTTCTATTTCTGCAAACGTAAATTTAAGCTCCAGTTATCTGTGCAGGATTTTTAAATCTGAGGTTGGCACAAGCATTACCAACTATCTGAATAATCTGCGGATACGCAAGGCCGCAACCTTGATCAAAGAAAATACCATGTCCATGAAAGAGATTTCTTCCATGGTAGGAATTGATGATCAGCTTTATTTCAGCAGGCTGTTTAAGAAATGCATGGGAATTTCACCATCGGAATATGGAAAGAAGTATCATCAGTAGACAGATCATAACACCAATATACCATAATGAAAGGAATAAATATATGGAATTGTATTATAAAAATCCGGCAAAATGCTGGCTGGAGGGATTTGCACTGGGAAATGGACGAATGGGAGCGGTTATTCACGGAGCTTTGGATCATGAGGTGTTACAGTTAAATGAGGACACCTTATGGTCAGGCTCCCCTTACAGCGGACAGACCGGACTTTCCCCTGAAGTAGTGAATCAGGCCAGGGAGCTTGCAAGGGCAGGGAAATATGAAGAAGCAAAACTGGTTATGGAAAAGAAGCTGGAAGAAGCTGAGGATGTACAGGTTTATCTGCCCTTTGGGGATCTGCTTCTGGATTTTGTGGAGGATAATTATGATGCTGATGGAGGTACAGTTGCAGGTGCTTCGCCAGATTCAGATACAGCAGTGACAGATTATGAGAGACATTTGGATTTAGACAGGGCTGTGGCGTCTGAGTGCTATGTGAGAAATGGAGCTAAGTTTACACGTACCTGCTTTATCAGCGCACCGGCTCAAGGACTTGTGTATCAGATTAATAGCAGCCGGCCATTTTCTATTTTGGTCCACTGTGACGGAGCCTTTATCCGTGAGAAAGATTATAAGGAAAATCATTTCACGCTTACCGGAATCTGTCCGGGAAGAAGCGGACTGAAGGTTATTAAGGAAAATAAACCGGAAGAGTTCCTTTTCCCGGACGAACCAGAGCTTCAGGGTGTACACTTTATAGGAGAAGGGTGCGTAACTGCAGAAGGTGGAAGAGCTACTGGATCTGCTGATGGAATTCTATTGGAGCATGTAACTGGGGTGGAAATCCGTATGGCAATCCGTACCAGCTTCCGGGGATTTGACAAAGCATATACTGAGCAATATTCCGATGCCCAAATTCATCATATGCTGGCTGCCGATTTAGAAAAACTTTCAAAACCATTTGAAGAGCTGCTGAACGAGCACGTAGAGGAATACAGGTCTTTTTATGGGAGAACTTCATTGAGACTGTGGGATGATGTACCGAAGATTTCTGCTGAAACTTCTCAGTATGATCTGCGGGAGCGTCTTGCAGCATTTCATGAGGGCGCATCTGACCCGGAGCTTTATGCAATCCTGTTTGCTTTCGGAAAATATTTGCTCATCTCATCTTCCAGACCAGGGACCCAGGCTGCCAATCTGCAGGGAATCTGGAGCAATGATATTATTCCACCATGGTTCAGTGATTTCACCGTAAATATCAATACCGAAATGAATTACTGGATGACAGGGCCTCTGAATCTTGCCAAAATGCAGGAACCACTGGTAAATCTTTGCAAAGCGCTGGTTAAAAATGGACAGAAAACCGCCAGAGAACTGCTTAACTGTGAAGGAACTGCCTGTTTTCACAACACGGATATCTGGGGTAAAACTTCTCCTGCAACAGGAAAAGCGGTGTGGGCGTTCTGGCCTTTTGGAGAGGCATGGCTCTGCCGAAATCTGTTCGACCAGTACTTATTTACAGAAGATAAAGAGTATTTGAAGGAAATTATGCCTATACTGGAAGAAAATGTGCGATTCTGTCTGGCTCAGCTTCAGGAAACAGATCAGGGACTCGCCATCTGTCCCGCTACCTCACCGGAAAATCTGTTTTATGAGGATTGTTCCGTGGCAGAATACAGTGAAAATACCATGGCCATTGCAAGAAATCTGTTTCGGGATTATGTGAAGGGCTGTGAAGTGCTTGGCTTGCAGAATCAGATAATGTGTGATGTACTGGAAGCGCTGGAGCGCATGGTACCTACTGCTATTGGAAGCAAGGGACAGATTCTGGAATGGAACCAGGAATTTCCAGAGCAGGATGTGCATCATCGCCATGTTTCTCATCTTTATGAGCTTCATCCTGGCTGCGGCATTACTCCACAAACACCGGAATTATATAAAGCAGTGAGAAAGAGTCTTGAACTTCGGGGGGATGAGGGAACCGGATGGAGTCTGGCTTGGAAAGTTCTGATGTGGGCCCGTATGGAAGATGGCGCTCATGTGGAGAAAATTATGAAAAACCTGTTTTATGTAGTAGATCCAATGGAAGAAATGGGAATACGAAGAGGTGGCATCTATCCCAATTTATTTTGTGCCCACCCACCGTTCCAGATTGACGGAAACTTAGGTTACAGTGCTGCGGTTGCCGAGATCCTGGTTCAAAGCCAGGGAGAAGAGCTTGTCCTTCTCCCTGCGCTCCCACCCTCCTGGAGAAATGGGGAAGCCACGGGGTTCATTGCCCGCGGAAACATCCGCGTGGATCTTAAATGGGAGGGGAAGAATGTCACCTACACCTTAACTCCTGCTCATGACACCACTTTACGTCTCCGCGTCGGAAAAGGGGACGTGAGGGGCTATTCACTGCGTGGAGGTGTGGCGTACGAAGGGAATGAGGTGCTAAGCTGAGGAAGAACTTTGTGAGAGCAGACGGTTTTCCGCCCGTCTTATTCGCCTGTTTATTCGTTACTCTGGGAGGCGTCCTTCGTACATAATACTCAGTTCACCATACACCTGTGCCCAGTTGCGGATCGTACTGGTCCATTTCTTCGTAGCTTCAAATGTGGCAAGATACAGTGCCTTTAATAGAGCTGTATCGCTTGGAAATACGCTTCTCTGGCGATTCAGTTTCCGGTAGGTAGAATTCAGGGATTCAATGGTATTTGTAGTATAAATCACCGTCCTGACCGTCGTCGAAAATTTAAAAATTGGAGAAATTCTATGCGTTGTTTTCTCATATTTGCAGATAACGCCAATCATCTAAACTAATTAAATATATTATAAGCAAGTGCATGTACCTGACATAAACCATGGATTGGCATGTAGCTTCTATACGAAAGCTTAATACCTATTTTTTATAGTTTCTTCAATCTAACTCATATATTTTTCCATATCAAGCTTCTTTTCTGATTTTGCAACAATTAGGGATGCTGTCACATCGCCCAGGCTGTTGCTCATTGCACGCATCATTCCAAGCAGGGAGTCCAGTCCCATGACCAGTCCGATTCCTGCAAGCGGAACATTCAACTGTGTCAGAAGTACAGACAGGCATACAAGCCCCGCTCCTGGAACTCCTGGCGCACCTACAGAAAGAACAAACACGGAGAAAAACATAGACAGCATCATTCCACCGTTGATATCAACACCGAAAACTCTTGCCAGTGCCATGCCAAATATCACCAGATATATACAGGTTCCGTCCATATTTACCGTTGCCCCCAGGGGAATAGACAGGGAATAGATTTTCTTTGATATACCAAGTTTATTCTCGCAGGCATCCATGTTCACAATGATCGCCGCATTACTGGAAGCCATGCCGAACACCTGAAGCATTGTGGGACTGTATTTTTTCAAAAAGGGAATCGGATTCAAACGGCCGATTACTCCAAGTAATATACAATATACAATGATCATCGTCACGATTCCTACTGCAAAAGTTCCCAGCATGGCCAGCATGGACAACAGCACATCCGGTCCTGTCTTTAATACAACCGATACAATGGAGCAAAAGGTTGCAACAGGTATGAAACGTACCAGCATCACTGTAATCTTCAGGAACAGGTCATTGCATGCTTCGAATATATCCTTTAATAATCTGGAATGCTCCCCGATCTTCTCTAATGCAATTCCAATCAGAACTGCCAAAAAGATGAGCTGCATCATGTTGGAATCTAAAAACGGTTTTACAAAGTTTGCCGGAATGATTCCTACAATTGTATCCTTGATTGAAATACTTACATCCGAAACCGACACCGCAGCTGCATCTCCAGCCAGTTTTGCCGCAAGCTCTGGATTACCTGGCTTCAATAATTCAAACACACCTGTTGCCGTAAGAATTGCCAGAACCGTGGTAAGCAGGTAAAAGCCCATGATTTTTCCACCAATACGTCCGGCTTCTTTCAGATCTCCAAATTGGGAAATGCAGCATGCTATGGAGAAAAATACTACCGGGCCTACAATCATCTTCAAAGCATTCAGGAACATTGTGCTGATAGATGTAAAAATAGTATTGTTCAGTGCTTCGTTCACGCCTGAAGGTACAAACACTTTCATCAATACACCTATTACGATTGCAGCTATTAAAGCCAGCATTGTATGTAATACCATGGCATGGGGATTTTTCTGTACTGTAATTTCTACCAGGTTCATGTTGTTCTTGTTTTTATAGCGCAGTCTTTCTTCATTCGCCTTGAGAAGGACATCCCGGATTATTTTTTCTTCTTTTTCCTGTGCGCTCTGAAGATCATCATTTTCCTGGTCCAGTACTTCTTCTATGGTATGACCATAAATAAACTGGAATTTATATAATTATCTCTCTAACTTTCCCCATTTTATAGGCTTTCCC
>ERZ772889.2898-NODE-2898-length-12649-cov-4.476100_pt1 | contig 12649 bp, 10 predicted proteins | sample MGYA00512127_ERZ772889 | MGnify/ENA primary metagenome ERZ772889 (study PRJEB29015, sample SAMEA2737689) | human gut metagenome | biome: human gut; feature: human-associated habitat; material: faeces | place: China | collected 2012 ...
CTGCAAGCAGATTGCGTGCAAAGCCGTCAGGCGGGCTTTATGCAGTGTTTCCCTAGCCTGACGGCTTTATACGGTGCTGTCATCAAAAAATCCCAGCCGCATTTTGTTTGCGACTGGGATTTTTGGTTTTTAAGAGCCTGTACAAAACAGATTTTTATGCGGCACAGCCTTCCAGCATGTCGAGGTCGTCCTCATCATCTTCCATGGCAATTCTGTGTGCCTCGATCTCGCTTCCGTATTCTTCGATGCCGTCCGGACTTGCGTGGTTCAGTTCGAAATATTCTTCGTCGTCATCATCTTCTTGTGCATGCATTGTGGAGTGAACGATTTCTTTCTGCTCAATGCAGTTTCCAATCTCAAAATCCAGTATGTTGTGATACAAATCGGAAAAATCGTCTTTGTACAAATCTGGATCATCTTCAAAAGCCTGCAATGTGGATTCTTTTATATACGGATTTAGGAAGCCCTCCTGATATGCTTTGTTCTTCAAGGTATACGTAGAGAATGGAGCATCTTTCAGTTCCGGAACCGATTCTACAAAGGGCAGGAAGCTTTCAGTGATCTTGTCCAGAATCTTGCTGCTGAAGAACGCCAGACTAGAAACATAAATATAACTCATATCTACGGCACTGACCTTGTCAATGTAATCGGCAAGTTCTACGTTGCAGCATTCCAGATAATCGAGAAACTTATAGTATTCCCAGTAAAAGTAAATTCTTTCGTTCTGGTCAATTTTGTCCTCTTGGATTCTGCTGCGGAGCGTACTGTAGAAGATCTGATCGAACTGCTGGCTGATGTACTGCGAAACCGGCTTATCGTCTACCTGTTTCCGTTCATTCATCAGCTTTTTGGTGGTATCCAGAGCCAAGAAGTCACTCAACAGAATGGTTTTTCCTGTCGTATCTTCATTCAAAACAAAATTGATGTAATTGGTGATCTGCTTGTTCACTCTGCTTCCGAATGTCAGCTTTCTGCGAATGAACCATACCGCAACAGGAAGCACGCAGAACAACAACATCAAAAAAACGCTGGTGTCTGCAAACCAACCTACAACAAGGGACATGTAAAACATGTACGCATAACCAAGTACCACGATCTTAATAATTTTCTTCGCAAGTGCACCTGCCTTTTTGGCAATGGCCTTTCCGCCGAAAATCAAAACCAGAGCGATAATGATACCAATGATAATAAACGGCATCGATCATTCCCCCTTACGCACTCAGACCCAGCTGCGTGCATGCTTCTTCTTCTCTTTCTGCCGCAGTTTCTGTAATATCCACCATTTTGCCGTCTGCCAGCTTGAGTGCCTGCTCTCTGATGTCTGCCGGTATCTCATCTTCTGACACAAACGTCTGCTTTATCACGGTGTTTTTCAAAAACGTACCGTCATCTTGTCGGGTATAGTTATAGGACAACTGTTGATACTCGTTTCCTACCTTCTTCAAAAATGTCTGTACACCAGAAACGATTACATGGAATGTAGCTTCTACGTATTTAATAGCAGTATCCAGCCACTTTGCCAGAAGCGAGAAGAATTTGCCGATAATCATTGCAAACTTACGGATTCCGTCTTTTACACGTCTGAAAAAATCCGCAGCAAGCGTCGCAAATTTTTTCAGTTGCTGACCAATCCACGAGATTCCCTTATCGATTTTTTCTCCCAGTTTACTAAAAAAGCCCATAGCTTACTCCTCCTGTGCCGTGATCTGCGGTGTTTCCACATCTAGTTCTACGACTTCGGTCTTGATCTTTTCCAGTTGTTCCCACGTTTCCGCATCTTCTGTAAATTCGCTGAACTTCACCTCGCGGTGCAGCGGATACAGCTGAAAATTCTTTTCCGTCTTGAATTGATCTTTGAAGTAGAGTGCAGCGTCTACGTTGACAACAAATGTTTCCTTGTCTTTGTCTTCCTCACACTTTGTCGCCGTAAATTTGCACTTGCCACCCACGTAGATCAAGCCCTCTTTTCGGGCGTGACTGATGACCTGCTGATCTACGTCCTTGCCTGTCTGCTCGAGGAATTCGTTCCATGTGACAGGCTTCTTCGGGGCAGACGCAGGGACAGACGCGGTGTTCCCGTTTGCACCTGCCTTGCTGACTTCCTCATCGATCATGTTTGCCAGTCGTTCAAAAAATCCAGCCATTTTCTTCACCTCACTGATAGTTTCTCAAAAGTTGTGCTTCGATGTCTTCTGTCAGTTCCAGAGAATCGCTGTCTTCCATTTCCATTCTGTCATAGATCTCGTCCGGAATCTTGTCCGCAGGAATTTCTCTTGAAACCTCTGTCACCTGCCATTTTTCACCGACCTTGGAATAGTTCTTGGAAATCTCCTTCCCGATATTCTTCCGCACGTCAGAAAGAAATGTTTTGCAGCCGATCAGTACACCCTTGACCACCCGCTGTGCGACCTCACCGATCTTGGACAGCCATTTGATGATACTGTCGTAAAATGCGTCCAACAGTGTCAGAACTACACAGGCTCCGACTGCAGCAAGTACTGAAAACAATATCATTTTAGTTCACCTCCTGAAATTCTTTTGATTTATTTACAATATCTTTCGGTACTTCCGATTCCGGAACTATCTCGGATTTTGTAATCTTAACATCTCTGGGGCTTCCGCTTTTGTTCGCCTTTTTGCTCTTGACGATCTCCGCAACGGCATCTTCAAAGTCCGCCTGCTTCACAAACGATTCCTGATTCTTCGCCGCTTTCAGGGCAGCTTTCAGCACCGCGTTGGAAATATCGCTGCCGCTTACGCCGTCATACTTTTCGGCAATCTCGGAAATACGAAGGTCTGTCGGCATTTCCTGCGGAATGTACAGCCGCCACAGCTTTTCCCGCAAAGACTTGTCCGGCAGATCAAACCGGATATGGTACTGGATCCGCCGCATAAATGCGGGATCGTAGTTGCTGATAAAGTTGGTGGCAAATATCACCATGCCCTCATAGTCATTCAGCAGTGTCAGCAGCACCGAACGGGTCTGGTTCACGCTGACATCTGTGGAACTGGACATATTGGTCACACGCTTGCTCAGCAGTGCATCTGCTTCGTCAAAGAAAATGATGATGTCTTTTTCTGAGGCAGTGTGGAAAAGATTTGTCAGGTTCTTGCTGGTTTCGCCCACATACTTGGATTCAATATCCGCATAATTGACGCAGATCATTTCCTTGTGCAGAGCGTTGGCAATTGCATGGGCAGCCATGGTCTTTCCGGTTCCCGGCTCTCCGTAAAGGTTGATGAACAGGCTTTTCCGCTGTTTCATCACGGATTGCAGGTTCCAGTCCACAAATACCTTGTTCCAGTATTCTTTCGCTTTGATGACCGTCTGCAATTCGTCCAAGTTGCTCTCCGACAAGATCAGATCCGAAAGCCGGTACTTGGGCTTGGAAACCATGAAGCTTATGGACTGCTTCTCCGGCTGCGGCGGCTGCGGTTTCGGCTTGGTTACGGGGGGACTGCTTTTGGTTGGCACTAATGGCATCAGAATAACTCCCTTTCTCAAAATGGATTGATTATCTAGGAAAACGCTGAATAAAGCCCGCCTGACGGCTTTGTACGCAATATGCTTGCAGATTTTCCGTCATATTGCCCAGAAATCCCTTGCCATACGGCAGTATGCCTGCGGAATTTCTATGCAATCTGCCGAAAAATCTGACTACGCATCTTACGCACAAGCTTTATTCAGTGTTTCCCTAGGGCAGCACTGCATAAAGCCTGTGCTGCCTTAAAATCTGTTGGGATCCTGTCCGTTTTCTATACTGCCTGACAATTGGATTTTTTGCCACAAAACATGCATATTCTTATTATATACCATATTTTTTCTTATGTCAAGTTGTTTTTCAGCTTTTACACTGTTTACAATCCAAAAATGCCTGTATACTCTTAATATAAGGAGGTGCAGCAGTATGATTCTCGACTACCAACAAATCGGTAAAAATCTTGCAAGACGACGAAAAGAGCTGCGGTTAAAGCAATATGAAGTTTGCGAACGTGCCAAAATCAATGACAAATACCTTTCCTGCATTGAAACCGCACGTTCCATTCCCAGCTTGGAGGTCTTTTTGAAATTATGTACCGCCTTGGAAACCACACCGGATCACATTCTTCTCGGTACTGTCCGTCAAACAGATTATTCGAAAGATGATGCGATCCTGCTGGAAAAATTTCAAAATCTTTCTCCCGACAACAAACGTCTTTGCCTTGCATTCATGGACCTGCTCTCTGATCGCTTTCAGGAGCATTAGGGAGATACCAAACGGACTTGATTCAGCGTTCCCCTTCCGTCCATGCTTTTATTATACACTGGAAGCCAGACAGACGCTTGTCCGTTCAAAAACAGTTTACAGGTACTCGCCAAAAAAATCCGCTGCGAAATGATCCCGCAGCGGATTTTTTCGTTTTTTCCTTTGTATTTATGCCAAATTTCCCATTTTTTCTTGCAAAAGTGCAGGAAACTATGGTATAATAATTATATCAACGGACAGCTAACGCTGTTAGACAGGAGCATGACTATGAGTATACACAAACGCATTCCGGCTCTGCTGCTGGGTGTGATCCTGCTGTTTGCAGGAATCCCCGCAGGCAGAATTTCTGCACAGGCAGCAGACACAACGCAACAGCTAAACAACATCGTTCTGTTTGCCCAGTTTCCAGATGCCGACACAGACAACTTTATGGCAGACAAGACGGACACGGCGATCGCCATTTGCAACGACACCAGCACACCGCGTTCTCTCACCAGCTATATCGACGCCATTTCCTATGGCAAGCTGCACGTGAACTCTTATTTCCCGCAGCTTTCCGACGGCGTGATCCAGCCCTACGTTCTCCAGAATTCCAAAGCGGAATACACCAACTATGAACAGTACGCCATTGAAATGGTGCAGAATATCCGGATTCCTGACAGCATACCGCTGGACGGCAATCAGGACGGCATGACAGACAACATCACGCTGGTGATCGACGGACGGGCAGAATCTATGGGTGACCCGCTTTGGGCAAAAGCTTTCCAGGTGGGCGGACTGTATCTTGGAGATACCCCTGTAGGCAGCATCAACCTGATGAGCAGCTACACACTGCTCAGTTCCACTATTTTCAGCGGCGTGGGAACACTCTGCCATGAGTTCCTGCACAGTATCGGTTATCCCGACCTCTACCGCAAAGACAGTTCTTCCGGCAACCCTGTGGGACAGTGGGATCTTATGGCAACCAACTCCATCTTTCTGCAATACCCTCTCGCCTATCAGCGTTACGCGGTTTCCGGCTGGCTGGACGCAAAAACTATCACCACTGCCGGCACCTACACATTACAGCCGGCATCTTCCAGCACAGGCGATCGGCTCTATCTGCTGAAAACGCCATTTTCAGACACGGAATTTTTTGCGGTGGAATACCGTATTCCCGGAAAGCAGTACTCCGAAGAACTGGACTGCAAGATCTACGGCGAGGGCATGGTAGTCTATCGTGTCAACACTGCCGTACAGGGCAACTATCGAAGTGATACTGACGGCATCTACGTATTCCGACCCGATGAAACCACGCTGAATGCCGGCGGCGGTGACCTGACACGTTCCTGCTACGGCGGCAAAAACGCACCGGATTCGATCGGTTCCACAGATCTGGAAAGCACCTTTGCAGACGGTGCCTTGGTCTATTCCGACGGCACCAACAGCGGCATCGCTCTCCATGACATTCAGCTGAACGGTGACGGCACATTAAGCTTTTCCGCCGACTTTGCCGATGTATCCGACCGGTTGTTGTGGCAGACCGTGGACAGCGTGAACTTTCCCGCAGACCAGACCGGCTACGACATGGTGACCGGCGATGACGGCAAGCTATATCTGCTGTCCGCCAACACCGACGGTGCCACACTGTACTGTGTGGAAAACGACACCTTACAGCCAGTCAGCACTGTGCTTTCCGGTACTATGTACAACCCGAAGCTGGCATTCTCCAACGGTACGCCCTACCTGCTCTGGCAGGACAGCCAGTATTTCCTGCACCTGAACCGCTGGAACAGCACCTCCGGTGTATGGCAAGATTGCTACACCGGCACAGAACTGGCTCAATATGCCGATATTGCCGCAGACAGCAGCGGCGTGTACGTGACCTACACCACCGGCTCGTTCCCCTATGTTCTTCACGCATTCCGGTTTGACAATGCCGCCGGCACCGTTTCCCTGCTGGGAGATGTCATTGCTGACAACGCCTGCAACATGGAGATCGCCGCTGCAAACGGCAGCATTGGCATCGGCTACCGCGACCTGAACGACAACAATGTACCAAAGCTTGCCGTCTGGGACGAAACAGCATGGAATACCACAACGCTTTCAGAACAGGACTGCGGCACGATTTCAGTTCTGGCAGACGGAAACAGCATCTGGGTCGTTCCCTCCGGCGGCAAGACAGACGTTTTCCGCTGGGAATCCGGCACGGTTACAAATATTCCCCTGCCGGAAGCTGTCCAAGGACGGGCATTCCAGATGACACCGGCAGTGGCACAGGGGAACTTCTATATGACGGTAAACGCCCAGAATCCGGAAGAATTTGTCCTTTACGGATTAAACAAAGACGGCACATGGTCACTGACCGGCAACCCCATTGCACAGAGCATGGTAAACCAGCCGGTACTGGCAGCACAGAAGCAGGCTCTCTACTGCCTTTACGCCACCTCTGACTTGCAGATGCAGCTGAAAAAGCTGACACTGGAAACGGAAACACCGGCAGTTACCGGCGATGTCAACGGGGACGGTACAGCAAATCTGGCAGATGCAGTGCTGCTGCAAAAATACCTGCTGGGAGAAACTGCCCTGACAGCAGCACAGGCAAAGGCAGCTGATTTGCAGGCAGACGACAGCATCAACGGTTTCGATCTGGCTGTTCTGCGACAGCTTCTGACAAAGGCGGCATAACATGGATCTGAAACTTCTGCTGCAATATCCGAAGGCAGTACAGGTACTTCTGGCAGCACTGCAAAAAAGCCCTGCTTCTCTGCCGAAACTGGAAAAACTGCTGCCGCCGGAAATCCCTGCTGCGGCACTGCTCTCCGCCATGGAACAGGCAGGGTTTCTCACCAAAACCGGCAGCCGGTATGTTTTGCAGCAGGAAGCACTGGAGCAGATGCAGCAGTTTTTGCAGCTATACGCCGCTGTGCAGAACCAACAGGCAGAACAGGACTTCACCCATTTTCTCGCCGCCCAACGGGAGGCAGAAACACAGCATGCAATGCTTGTCACAGAACTCGCCTTTTTTGAAAGCGTGGTTTCTGGAAACAGCGACACTGTGCATCTGCTGTACACACCCCTTGGCGGAAAAGGCTACGGCGAGCTGAGCCGTGACCCGCTGCGAAATCTGAAGTATCATCTGGTCATCACCATTTCCATGCTGACACGCTACTGCATTCAGGGCGGCATGCCGCAGGAAGAAGCATTCAATCTCAGCGACCTGTACATTCAGCGAACGGACACTGCCGTCAGTGAAGCACAGATCCATGTGCTGCACTATCAGGCAATACAGGATTTCACCGGCAAAATGCGGCGGCTGCAAGACAATACCCGCTATTCGCCGCTGGTGCTGAAAGCTATGGACTACATCAGCATTCACCTGCACAGTCGTATCTTTTTACAGGACGTTGCCGATGCTGCCGCAGTGAGTGCACCGCACTTATCCCGTCTGTTTCAGGCCGAAGTACACCTTAGCATCAGCGAATACATTGCCATTAAAAAAGTAGAAGCTGCCAAGAACCTGCTCCAGTACACCGAGCACACTGCCGCCTCGATCAGCAGCCTGCTCAGTTTCAGCTCTCAAAGCTATTTCATCAAGGTATTCCAAAAATACGTGGGCATGACCCCGAAAGAGTACCGGAAGCAGTTCCATGACAGCACTCATTTCTGATAAGACAACAGCATAAAACAACAGCCCCGCACTTCTCCGGAAAGAGAAATGCGGGGCTGTTTGCTTGGAATCAGCAGTTCAGAGAAGCCGAAACTGCGGGTTTGGAAATCCGCGTGGAACAGGTGCGGATTTCCTGTAAAAAGAAATGGAGATGAATAATGAAGCTTACTTAGTTGGCTTTGGCTGTGCTCTGATAGGTCACCCATTCATAGCTTGCAGTCAGAGGTGTCTTGCCGTTGAAAGGCTTCAGCCAGTCGTTGACACCGATTCCGGGCCATACGTTCATCATGATCTTGCCGGCAGTGGACGGGATATTGCTGGTGGCTGTGTAGACCGCCTTGCCGTCCACATACCATGTAATGTAATCCTTCTGCCAGTCGAATCCATAAGTGTGATATCCCTCCGATGCATCAAAGCCCAGATCGTACATGTACTCATGATTGCCGACACCATTGGTGTAATAGTTGAGCTGTACCTTGGTGGTATCCTTACCCAGAACCTCTACATCGATCTCATCCCACGGGTTATTCTCCGAGGGGCCGGTATAGGTAAAGAACGAGGAAACCACGCCATCATTTTTGATTGCCTTCATGGAAGTTTCGTAATAACCATAGTGATAGTGCTCCAGAGAACGGTACTCTGCACCGGTATAGTTATACTGACCGGAACTGTCCTTGTCAATGGTCAGATTCAACACGCCGTTGTCGAAAGAAGTATTGTTCTTTGTCCAGCCGCAGTCAAAGGGATTGCCGTTTGTCCAGCCGTCCGAAGCTTCAAACAGACTGGTAGCACCCTTACGGAAATCTGCCAGTACTTCCGCATCGGCACTGGGTTCATTGCCCTTGGTGTCGTCCTTGTCGTCTTTCTGCACCAGCTTTTGCCGCAGCACTACCAGATCGAAGCCGTTTACCGTATTGTTTGCCTGTACATCTGCCGCCTTTGCCTGTGTTTCTGTGAGAGAAACTTCTCCCAGCAGATACTTTTGCAGCAGTACAACATCCGCAGTGTTGACTGTCTGATCCTGATTTACATCGCCGGAAATGATGTCATCATGTCCCGGTGTTCTTGCGGTGCTGTTCATCGCCAGCAGGCAGGTCAGCGGAGAGTTCCAGTAGATCGTGATCTCATTGGTGGAATAGCTTTCCCAATGGTCTACATAGCACTTTGCCGACGGAGAATTTGCACAGTATGCCTTTGCAGCACTGTCCTCCAGACCGGAATTGACACCGCCGACCAGCATACCTTTCATTGCCTGATTCTTGGCCATAGACGGTCTGTGGTGCGGGTGTTCCGGTGAAACCGTGCCATAGCCAGTCACGAAGCACTCTCCCATTGCGTTATTGCCCAGCAGATAGTGGAGATTGCTGCGGGAAGTGTCCAGATAGGTGCTGTCCTCAGTCATCTGGTATGCCAGATTCAGGATCATGCCGGAAGTGGCAACGCCCATATTGCTGCCCCAGTTATATTTGGAAACCGACACCCCATAAGGGTTGCTCTGGGAAAGACCTTTCATTTTGTCGGCTTCTTTCAGAATGGAAGTCTTTGCACGGGTGTAGAGGTCAGAGTTCGTATCCACACCGTCCATAGTGAGAATGGCAATATTACCATAGTCTCCCACTTCCATCCAGTCCATGCCATTCTGCACACGCATGCTTTCCAACGCAGTACGATATGTGTCCTCACCGGTAGCACGCCACATCTGTGCTGCTGCCCAGTAGCGTTCGTCAATATCGGAAGTGTCGCCATAATCACCAGTCGTAATGTCAGACGGATTAGAGAAGATAAAGTTGGGATTTTTTTGCAGGAATGCCCACGCGTTCTTTGCAGCATTCAGACACTTTTCCGCAAAGTCCTTGTCGACCTTCTGGTAGTATTCATATGCCATTGCCATCGATGCACAGAAATCGGCAGTCGCTGTGGTGGAAACCGGCGTTACGATCAGTTCGTCCGTTTCTGTTTCCGGCATCACATAACTGGGGAAATTTTCGCAGCTGACCTTGTGGTGCACGCCGCCGGTCTGGCTGTCCTGCATTTTCAGCATCCATTCCAGTTCATAGCGTACCTCGTCCAGCACGTCCGGAACACCGTTGCCGCTTTCCGGAATGCCAATGCTGTCGCTGAACAACTCCGGATTGGCATCATAGGCAATCAGCAAGTCTGCCACAGACTTTGCACCGGGAACAACATATCTGCCGTAGTCGCCGGCATCATGCCAGCCGCCGCTGACATCGATTTTTTCGTTGGTGTGATAAACTGTTGCCAGCGTGTTATGGCAAGCCACATGCCCGAATGTGCTGTCCTTCACCTCCGTGCCGCACCGCTGGAGGTACAGCATTTTCACGCTGTCGTCCAGCAGACTGTCGTAAACGTTATTACCAATGGTGAACGAATACGACTGATCCAGACCACCGCAGGTGATATAGTATGTACCAGCTTCTGTTACGGCGGAGAAATCTCCCGTCCAGTTGTTTTCATCGGCGGAAGAATAAAACGTCGGAGCCGACAGTTCCCCGGTATAGACCACCTGTCCGCTGTCTGCGTTGACGACGGAAAAACTGGTTTCACTGGTCACGTCGCGGAACACAGCTGTCTTGGTTTCGTCCGGCTGATAACCTACCTGATCGGTCATGATCGACGGAGCATAAGGCTGGACAGAAGTATAATCCACCTTGGAATCATCTACCAGTTCTACCTTTACATTGTCCAGATAAATAGTATGTGCCGGCAAATCTTCCTCGTTTTCCAGTCCGCAGTTGAACACCAGCTTGGACATGACATCTGTATCCTGCTTCATGGTGAATTCATAATCCACGGTCTGCGGTTCTGCGGTCAGATCAAGTCCTTTCCAGGTGTACGCCTGATAGGTGCCGCCATTCTGCTGGATCATGGCTTCCACATAACGGTCTGTGGTGGAAGAGATCTCATAGCTAACACGGTACACCCCGTTTTTGTACAAGGGGATAATATCATAGTTGCACTGTACAGAATAGTTCAGCTTTCCCACAGAATCGATTTGCAGGGCAAGCTTACCGTTTTCCGTAGTCAGGGACGCCTTTCCGCCGCTTGCCTGATAGGTGTCCCAGCCGCTGGTGCCGCTGTCAAATGTGGAGTTGCTGACCAGATTTTTCACTTCCGCAGAAGCCGGCATCGCTGCCAGACTACCCATGCTCAACACTGCCGCACAGAGCACTGCCAGACATTGCCGAAGTCCTTTGATTCGCATCATACTCATTTCCTCTCTTTCTGAAAACAGCATGCCGCTGTTTCTGTGTAATTTGTCTGCACAGAATGTATGAAAAACAATATCACATCTTCTGTGCAAACGGCTTTATGCGAACAATTCATTATCTTTAGTATACCACACCTTTCACAAGGATAATACTATTTTTCATGACAAAAGTAGTAATTTCATGATATGTTATCAAAAAAGACCTGACGAGAAAATTTCCCGTCAGTTCTAGTGTTTCCCTAAGGCAATACCGCACAAAGATTGTACGACAGATGCGTGCGGGAAGATACGAAACAGGCTCTGAAGGGAAATTTGCAAACAAATGGTGTGCAAAGTCGCCAGACGCTCTTTGTGCGGTATTGCCCTAACTCCACGTGTTCCTATGCCTTTTCATATAATGCCAGCATTTGATGCAGTTCTTCCTGCATTTCGTCCACCAGACTCTGCGGCGACAGCACCTTTACCCATGCCCCCTGCGACAGCAGGTACATGATAATGCCGCGTCCGTGGTTGACTTCCGCTTCGATGATGCTGGTTCTGCCGTTTTGCTCCACTACCTTTGCTGTGGGCAGTCTGTCCAGAATTGCCTGTACCGACAGACCGGAAAAGGCAAACCGGATTCGCTCCGTCTTCCCGGGGAACAAAAACTGGTTCTTCTCCCGCAGGTCGCCTTCATCAAAGTCGTACTTCCGTTCCAGCGTAAAGTGTTCCTGATGCTCGGTCATCGACACAATGCGGTCTGCCCGAAAGAACTTCGGCAGATACTGGTCATCGTCAAATGCATACGCGATCAGGTAAAAATAATACTCACTGAACATCAGCGAAACCGGTTTAATTTTCCGCTTGACGGCTTCCCGATTCATTTTGTAGTAAGTAATGGTGATCGGTCGCTTTTCATCAATGACCTGTATCAGTTTCCACAGCGTATCGATCAGCGAATTGCAGTCCGTCTTGACTTCGTGATAATGGTAAATTTCCTTGCGTACCAGCTTGTCAAATTTTTCCCGATCCTGTGTTGTGGTAAACCGTTTCAGCTTGGAAATCAGCCGCAGCACGTCTTCCTTGGGCAGACAACGGCTGCCCAGCATTACCTTTACCAATGCAAATAATTCCTTATTTTTGAGGAACTCCTCACAGTTCAGGTGATACGCTTTATCTTTATAGGAATACACCAGTTCCGCCTGCTGCATCAGGTCGCGGTGTTCCGCCAGAAATTCCTGTATTTTTCCAATGTCCCGTCCGATGCTCTTGGTAGACACGCCGTATTCCGCTGCCACTGCTTTTACAGAGATGGTTTCTCCCCGCAGCACCCGAAAGAAAAGTTCCAGCATACGGCTGTTTTTTTCAGTTTCCATGATGATGCCTCCTTTTCTTTCATTATAGCACAGCAGCGGGACAGCGGTCTGTCTGTTCAAAAAGAATTCAGAACGTATTTACACAAAAATGAGATGCACGTTTTTGCGGCAAAATTTTAGGCAATACCGCACAAAGATTGTGCGACAGATGCGTCGTCAAATTTTTCGT
>ERZ772889.2907-NODE-2907-length-12628-cov-61.047403_pt1 | contig 12628 bp, 7 predicted proteins | sample MGYA00512127_ERZ772889 | MGnify/ENA primary metagenome ERZ772889 (study PRJEB29015, sample SAMEA2737689) | human gut metagenome | biome: human gut; feature: human-associated habitat; material: faeces | place: China | collected 2012 ...
ATCCCATGCAGACGGTCATTCGGTTCTCAAGGTTCGATGAAGGTTTGTAGAAAGCATACCATAACCAAGAAGAAATTTTTAGGAAGCATTCCTTCCGGTTTTCAGTGGATTTCAGGAGGATCCCAAGGAGAAACCGGAAGGAATGCTTCCGCTTCTTGGAAAATGCTCTGGATAGAGCATACCATAATAACGTTCAAATTTTTAGGAAGTGATACTTCCGCTTTTTGCCTTCAAAACCGGAAGTAATAGTTCCGGTTTGATGCAATATTGAATGAATCAACGACGGTTTTTCGGAAACGATTTTTTCTACAAGAAATTTGCTTATTCAGCGTCTGTTAAGATACGCAGTCGGCACAGTTTATGTGCTGAATATCGGGTTTGGGCGAAGCCCAACAAGTGTTTTTGAAGTCGGATTTGTAAAATCAGATTCAAAAAATTGCGAGTTGGTACCAACTCGCCCTGCTTGCTGCGGATGCAAACACGAAAATTTTCTGAGCAGAAAAACAACCGTCCGCTTCAAGCTGAACTTGAAAACGGACGGTCCTGATTAGAAAATAATTTTCAAATTTGGAAATCGCATTGAGAGGCTTCATAGTTGTAGCAAGCAGGGCGTTCGTATATACAAACGCCATTTTTGCGTTGCAAAATGCTTGTTGGGATAGTCCCAAACCCTTTGTATGCTGCATCCGCCGGATGCAGGCTGCACATTTGTGCCAAATGCTCCTATAACGAAAAAGAACACCGAGGACTCCCCCCAAAATGGGAAAAATCCTCGGTGTTTTCTGCTTAGCGGGTCTGCGATTTTTCCTTGGGGTCTTTTTCCTCGGCGAAGAACAGCTCCACATTCTTCTGTGCTTTTTTCAATTCCTGCATTTCATCCCGTGCCTTACGGTAGGCTGGGTAAGCGGCTTTTTTCTTGGTCAGCAGCTCTGCGAACTCCGCATCCAACTCCTTGACCTTCGGCAATTTTTGTAGCTCTGCCTCGTCAAAGGCCGTTTTCGCCGCCTTGTGCAGCGTGATTTGTTCCCAATGTTCTTCCAAAAACTTCTTGCTGTACCCAGCCTTACGGTAGGCATCATACACAGGTCGTGTCCTAGCGTAGTTGACGATGTGCGCCCGCAGGACAGCGATCTCTGCCATACGTTGCTCTGCAGCCTTGATGGAATCGCCCAATTCGTGATACTGTGCAGTCGCTGCATTTACTCGCTCCTGCATTTCTTCGATGCTGCCGATTTTATTTTCCTGTAAGAAAATCAGGGTCTTGGACATTTCTTTTAGATTATAGCGTTTTGCCCACCGTGCGTAGCCTTCGCCTTTGCCCTCGGAGAGTTTTGCCTGAATGTCCACTAACAGGTGGAACGGCTGTTCTTTTGGCGGCTGCTTCTGATGTGGGCGGTGTTCTGCTTCTCCGGCGATGACTGCCTTGATTTCATCTTCGCTGTACCCTGCGCCCAATGTGCGAAAACGGATAAAGCGTTTCTGCCGTGCACCTTTGACCGAAGTGTGCTTTCCTCGTTTGATTTCATAGCCCTGCTGTTCCAGCTTTTGAAGAAAGGCTTCAAAATTTGCAGGCTTCTCGTTCAGCAGTATGCCATCGATTACGGCACACAGCTTATCCCGATTACTTTCTCTGGGTGGATAAAGGGTGCGCTTCTGCCGCTCCCGGTACGGCTTGATTTCAATGACAGAAAGCTGATGTTCCAGACAAATCAGGTCGCTCAGCCGCTGCACCGCAAGCCCGGATAACAAAAAATCCCGGAATTTCCGGGTACTGTCCAATGCGGTGGAGTTGTAGATGATGTGGTTGTGAATGTGTTCCCGGTCGGTATGGGTCGCAACGATAAAAGCATACTTGCCTTTTGTAAACCGCATGGCAAGTTCATAACCGACCTTGTTGGCTTCTTCAGCGGTGATCTCTCCGGGTTTGAACGACTGCCGAATCTGATAGGCAATCACATCATTTTTTTGCCTGCGCCCGGTCATCAATTCATACTGGCGTTTGGAGAGCATAAATTCTTCATCGACTGTCAAGGGGCTGCATTCATAACTGCTGACCAGTTCGCCCTGCTGTGTCTTGTCTGGGTTCTGGACGTAATCCGTGCGGCTTTTCAGGCAGGCCGCAACGGACTTTCCTTTGTTTTTGTGCAGTGCGATCAATCGAGTTGCTGCCAGTTCTGCCACCTCCCAACAAAAATAAAATGCCGCCCTGCGGCGGCACAAAGATTTTATAACTCAGCAATCCATCCGCTGAACCATTCCACGGCTTCCACAATGACCGTCCCGGCTGTAATAAGCAGGAAGCATCCGAACTCAGTCACCAGCAGGATCAAGAACTGCGTCCACTCCCGGCAGTACAGCGTATAAAGCCCACAGCCGAAAATATATAGCATCGGCAGCGCAAGGATGAAAGCGGACAGATTCAGCGTCCACCGTAGCATCAAAGCCAGAAATGCACTCACCAGCACCAGAGGGAGCAGAAGCACTTTTACTATGAATTTCATTCGGACGCACCACCTTTCTGCGCTCAGTATATATAAGGTATCGGTCGTCGTCAAGGATGCTAAGGACTATGTACTCCGCAGCCCTCCCACTGCGGAAATTTTTTCAAAGGTCAGCCAGCCGGGAAAGAATCTGCCGACCAATCTCGATCAGCTCATCCAGCCGCTGCCGCAGGTCCTCCATGTCGGCGGCGTAGACCCGACCGTTTTCATTGGCGGCTTTGGCGTACTGGTTCAGGTTGTTGCTGCACATTTGAAGCAGATACGCCATGCGGCGCAGTTCTTTCAAGTCCAGATGCAAGCAGTAACCATCCAGTGCCATCTTGCGGATATAGGCACTCAGACTGCGGATGCCCATGCCCAGCATTTTCTCATAGATGCGGTTCTTCTCGGCTTTTGTGGTTCTCAGAATGATGATCTCGTCCCGCTTTTCCCTCACCGGGCATCACCGTCCTTGTCCAGATAGCTTTTGAACGGACGGACAGGTTCAGCTTCATCTTTTTTCTCATCCAGAGCCGCCAGCACCGAGGGGCGGCGAGAGACATTCTCCTGTTCTTCCTCATCCTGTTCCGGCTCGTGGCTTTTTTCGTCTACATCCAACTGAGCGTTCAGTTCCGCAAGCCGCGCGGATTTTTCTGCCAGTTCTTCCTCCTGTGGGAAGGGCTTTTCCACCTCGATTTGCGCCGCCGCCTGCTGCTGATGCAGAGTGGCCAGTTCATTCTCGGCAGAGGTGATGCGCTCTGGGAAGTTGTTCAGGGAGTTATCCAGACGTATGATGTTGCCCAGCGGGTCGGTGCCCAAGGGCACCGTGTACTTTCGCTGCCCCTTCAAAAGCGCCTGATATTCACTGCGGTAGGTGTCGAACCGCAGGGACAGCTCAAAGCCCCGGTAGTTGCCGATGACTTTTTCTTCGGCGTTTGGCAGTTCAGAACAAGCAAGCACCAGACGCTCACCGGCGGTCTTTTTCTCATCGTAGGTCACGCCCTTGATGGTCATGCCGCAGAAACCCTCTTGCACCTGCGGATGGGCGGCGGCAAGCTGTGCATCGGCTTTCAGCCCGGCAATGTGGGCGTTTGCTTCCTGAATGTCTGCCGGAAATTTAGTCAGCAGTTTGTCCTGCAAGCGGAATTTCTGGCTCTGGTGGTCGGCTTTCAGCACCTTCAGCTTGGCGACCTGCACATCCAAGTCCATCTTCTCCTTGATAAGAGGATTTCCGGCACACAACGCCTTGATCTCCGCATAAGACAATGCCTGTTCGTCCACATCATCGCAGGAACGCACCGGGGATTTGGAAGTCATAATTTGCGAGATGAATCGCTGTTTATTCTCAAGGGTCTGAAAGAGGTACGAATCAAATGTGCCTTCGGTGACGTAGTTGAACACCTTGACTTCCTTGTTCATGTTGCCCTGCCGGATGATGCGACCATTGCGCTGGGTCATATCACTGGGTTTCCAGCCGACATCCAGATGATGCACCGCCACAAGTCGGGACTGCACGTTGGTGCCCGCTCCCATTTTTGCGGTGCTGCCCAGCAGGACGCGCACATCGCCGGAGCGCACTTTCGAGAACAATGCCGCCTTTTTCGCTTCGGTGTCGGCGTTGTGGATAAACTCGATCTCATTTTCCGGCACTCCGGCAGCAACCAACTTCTTGCGAATGTCATCGTAGACGTTGAAGTTACCGTCATTTTTCGGGGTGGAGAGGTCGCAGAACAAAAGCTGTGTCAGCTTCTGATCTTTGCCCTCATCCCAGATCTTCAGCACGTTCCGCACACAGACGTTCAGCTTGCTGTTGGGGTCATCGGGCAGCATGGGGTTCATCAGGCGCACATCCAGACCGATCTTTCTACCATCATTGGTGACGCAGAGCATATTGTCCACGGACGCATCCACCGTGCCGGAGTGGATTTCTGCCGCACGTTTGCTCAGTTCCTGCACCATTTCCTTTTGGATCTCTGAGGGTTTTGCCACCACCGTTTCAAACTTCGCTTCCGGCACAGGCAGGTGGAGCTGGTCGCTGGTTTTAATGTCCGCAACCTCCTTGAACATGGACATCAGTTCCGGGAGATTGAAAAACTTTGCAAACCGGGTGCGGGCACGATAGCCGGTTCCCTCCGGGGCAAGCTCAATGGCGGTGGTTGTCTCGCCAAAGGTGGATGCCCAGCAGTCGAAGTGGGTCAGCTTTTTCTGCTGGAGGGTGCTGTATTGGAGATACCGCATGACCGTGTACAACTCGGTCATGGAATTGCTCACGGGCGTGCCCGTGGCAAACACCACGCCCCGCCCGCCGGTGATCTCATCCAGATAGCGACACTTGCCGAACATATCGCTGGATTTCTGCGCTTCGCTGGTGGATAATCCTGCGACATTCCGCATTTTTGTGGTCAAAAAGAGGTTCTTGTAAAAATGGCTCTCGTCCACAAAAAGCCTGTCAACGCCCAGTTGTTCAAAGGTAATTACATCGTCCTTACGCTCATCGGAGCGCAGTTTTTCCAGCTTGGTCTCCAGCGTTTTTCGGGTCTTTTCCATCTGCTTGATGGAGAAATTCTCGCCTGCGTGGACTTTCAGCTCATTGATGGCGGCAAGCGTTTCATAAATTTGCTCCTGAATGATACGTTCCTGCCGCTCAAAGGACAGCGGGATGCGCTCAAACTGGCTATGCCCGATGATGACAGCATCGTAGTCGCCGGTGGCGATGCGGGCACAGAATTTTTTGCGGTTGGCAGTCTCAAAGTCCTTGCGCCGTGCTACCAGCAGCTTGGCATTGGGGTAGAGGTTCAGGAACTCCGAAGCCCACTGCTCTGTCAAATGGTTGGGCACTACGAAAAGGCTTTTCTGGCACAGCCCCAGCCGTTTTGCTTCCATGGCGGATGCCGCCATTTCGTAGGTTTTTCCTGCGCCAACTTCGTGCGCAAGCAGCGTATTACCGCCATAAAGCACATGAGCGATGGCGTTGCGCTGGTGCTCTCGGAGGGTGATCTCCGGGTTCATACCGACAAAATGGATGTGGGAGCCATCGTATTCACGGGGTCTGGTGCTGTTGAACAACTCATTGTACTGTTTTACCAGCGCAATGCGCCGCTGGGGGTCTTGCCAGACCCAGTTGGCAAAAGCATCCTTGATGACCTGCTGTTTCTGTTGCGCCAGCATGGTCTCCCGCTTGTTCAGCACACGCTTGGGCTTGCCCTCGGCATCCTCGATGGTGTCATAGATGCGGACATCTTTCAGATTCAGGGTTTCCTCCAAAATCTTGTAGGCGTTGGCACGGGATGTGCCGTAGGTCTCGGAGGAGATAATATCGCCCCGTCCCGTAGCGGTCTTGCCCTCCACGCGCCACTCTGCGGTATAGGGAGAATAACGCACTTTGACAGCATGGCGCAGATAGTAGGGGATCTGGAATGTCTCGGTCATAAACTTCTGGATAATGTTCGGGTCCAGCCATGTTGCACCCAGCCGCACATCAATTTCAGATGCTTCCAGTTCTCTGGGCTGTGCCTTGGTCAGCGCATCCACATTGACCACAAACTCCGGGTTCGTTTCGGCGGCGAACTGTGCCATCCGCAGCTTTGCCCGGACATCGCCGGACAGGTACTCGTCTGCCATCTGCCAGCCCGCTTCCGGGTCGGTAGGGTCGGCGGCAGGGTCTTTGAAGATCACACCGGAAAGTTCGGTGGTAATGCGCCCGTACTCACCGGGAGTGCCCAGCAGTTCTGCCATATAGGGCAAATCCACTTTGCCATGCTCACCAATAGATACCGCCAACGCTTCGCTGGGGGTATCCACGCTGGTGACGGTGCGCTCCGGGCGGATAGTGCGCTTGGTGAACATTGCAGCCTTGCTCTTGAGCTGCCCCTGCTCGTCCAGATTTTCCAGCGAGCACAGCAGATAATACGAGGAATCCTGCTCAAACAGCCGCCCGTTTTTGCGGTCGTTCAGCAAGCCGTACTTTGCGGTAAAGGCATCGTAGGCGGCGTTCAAACGCTCCTGCGTTTCCTTGATGTCCTCGTCCGGGTAATCCTCCAACTGCTGCTGAATCAGCTCGTTGACGATCTGCCGCAGCTCCACCATGCCGGTGACACGCCCCTTGGCGGTGTCGGACAGCTCCACCTGTGTCATCACGGAATTTTCCCGGTAGAACACTTCGTCGTCCACCACGGTGTAGGAGAAATTCTTCACCTCCGGGTCAGCCGGGAGAATGTGCTTCTCATTTTCGGCATCCGCAATATCTGGTGTTTCCACCTCAACTTCGGTGTATTGCCCCTCAATATGCTGTACTGCTTCTGCAAGTTGGTCGGCAAGGCTGGTGCCCTCAAGGGGCGCAACGGTCAGTTCCTCTCGTCCATACTGGGTGCTTTCGGTGGAGAGTACACCCAGAACCATCTCCGGGTGGTCTACGAAATACTGGTTGATGGCAAAACCATCTTCGGTCTTGCCAAGCTGCACCCAGTCCGGCTCGTGGTCGATGGGGCGGTCACGCTTCTGCAGGAAGATAATGTCGCTGACAACATCCGTACCAGCGTTGGCACGGAAAGCGTTGTTGGGCAAACGGATAGCACCCAGCAGATCGGCACGTTCTGCCATGTGCTTGCGGGCGGTGCTGTCCTTGCTGTCCATGGTGTAGCGGCTGGTGACGAACGCCACCACGCCGCCCGGACGCACTTGGTCGATGGCTTTCGCAAAGAAATAATTGTGGATGCTGAATCCCAGCTTGTTGTACGCCTTATCGTTGACCTTGTACTGACCAAAGGGTACGTTACCCACTGCCAAATCGTAGAAATCACGGCGGTCGGTGGTCTCAAAGCCCGCCACGGTAATGTCAGCCTGCGGATACAGCATCTTGGCAATGCGCCCGGTGATGCTGTCCAGTTCCACGCCGTACAGACGGCTATCCTGCATGGTGTCCGGCAGCATTCCGAAGAAGTTGCCCACGCCCATGGACGGCTCCAAGATGTTACCGCTGCGGAATCCCATGCGTTCCACGGCATCGTAGATGCCACGGATGACGGTGGGGCTGGTATAGTGAGCGTTCAAAACAGAGCTGCGGGCGGCGGCGTACTCATCCTCGGAAAGCAGTCCTTTCAGTTCGGCGTATTCCTTTGCCCAATTATCTTTGCCGGGGTCAAAAGCGTCTGCCAGACCGCCCCAGCCCACATACTGCGAAAGCACCTGCTGCTCCTCAGCGGTGGCACCCCGGTGCTCCTCTTCCAGCTTGAACAGGGTACGGATGGCTTCGATGTTCCGGGCGAATTTCTGTTTGGGGCCTCCGACACCCAAATCATCATCCGTGATGTGGAAGTTCCCGGCAAGTTCAAGTGTGGATCGTTCCGGTTCAACTGCATCCAGAGCAGGTGATTTTGAGCCAATCGTCTGGATCACAATATCATAAGGCATACGGTTTTCTTCAGCAGGGTATATGGCAACCGTTTTTACAGTATCATCTGGCTGCGTAGTAACCTGTTCATTCTGCCGCAAGCCATCCTCGAATTGTCGTTTGTTGATAACTTCGTTATCCCATGACTGCCCCTGCGCACTGGTGTCGATGCGAACATCCGTTTCACCTACATAGCCAATTTTCCCCTCGATGGTTCGGGTAGGAAGGTCAACGATAGCATTGTCACCGACCTTGTAATCGGGCAGGGGGGATTCCATCATATCCTGCTCCTCGTACAACTCCCGGACAAGCGCCAGCGGTTCCTCCCGGAAAACTGGTATCCGCATTTCTGACAGTGCCACATCCTGCAGGGTAACGCTGCCCTTATCGAAGTTGACGTTATCCACCCGGAAGGCTCGCCCTTCCATGTGGACGGTAGTGCCCAGCGGCAGATAATCCTCCCGGCGCAGATACTTGGTCTGGTGGTGGGTGCCGTCCTCGTTCAGCCCGGCAAGATAGACGTTCTCGCCGCACTGCCACAGCTGCTTGGCACGGTATGCCCACTGGTCGGTGGGGAAACCAGTGACCGGAACGGTGCCCAATTCCGTTTCCTTTTCCAGAAGTTTGCCGCCCAGAAGTTCACTGACTTTTTGCGCGTCATCTGCGTAAAACTCAAACTGTCCGTTCTGCTCAAAGCCCACCAGCGCATCCGGGTGCTGCTCCTTCAGGGCATTGTACTCGGTGGCGGCATCCAGCGGCAGCAATGCCGGGCGTTCCTCCGCCTTGCTGTGGTAGTGCTCCAGTTCTTCATCCGTGACACTGACCAATTCCGAGAAATCCAGAGATTCCAGTTCAGTTTCGGTCAGATCTTCCAGACTTTCGTACTGCCGCTCGTCGATCAGCACTTCACCCAGATACCGTTCCACCCGGTATCCCACCAAATCCACATTAACTTGAATGGGAATATCCTCATCGGTGGCGTGGGTGTAGGCAATGCCGATTTTAGTCAGATCGGAAAAGTCCGGCTCGGAGTCGTACTCCTCCTGACAAAACTCCCGGATCAGGTTTTTGGCACGAGCAAGCTCGACATCCGGCTTTGCGCTGACGGGCGAAGGGGGCGTGTAATGCTCCTTTTCTCTATCCGTCAGGTAGCGGTCGGACTGGATCATCAGGTCGATATACTTTTCCACCTGCGCCCATTTCAGGGTGATTTTCTGGTGGTCGGGGTAATGGTCAAATTCCAGACCCTTCCAGTCGTGATTCACAAAGCCCCGGCTTCCGTCCAGAAAATCGTGGGAGTGCCCACCAATGCCGTACTCCTTTGCCAGTGCTTTGGCACGGAGTTTGCGGTCAGGCTGGGTCTGGTACAGCGCCATAATGCGCTGCTTGCCGCCCGTAAATCCCGAACCGTGCCGCCGCAGTTCGTTCTCAATTTCAGCTTGAGATAACGAAAAAGCGGAGGGCGTTTTTTCGCTTTCCGCTTGGTCGATGGTTTCGATTTGTTCAGCTTCGGTAGGGATGTGGGCATCGAAGAAACTCAGCTGTAAATCAGTTCCGTCAGTACCAGTTCCTCGGCCTGTGCTTTCAGACTGTTCATGTGCTGCACCCATGCCATCTGATTCTGCTCCTTGTCCGGGGCCGGGTTCTGTTTCAGAAGCTGCGCCATGGTCTGCTGCATCCGGTTCTCTGCCGTCTGCTCCACCTCCATCAGGTGCGGGTACAGGCTCCCCGACAGGAGCATCGTGTTGTACAGTACCGGATGCTGCTGCTTCAGAAAGTTCAGGCGCATCCTGCCGTACTTGCCCAGCGGGTTCTTCGGCTGATGCAGGGTCAGGTTCGGGAGAAGATAATCCCCGGTCTGCGTGTAACTCAGATTGCTGCTCATATTCATGCTGGCTCCTTTCATTGTTTCGGCGGCGAATGGTGGTTTTTACGGTGCGCTCAATTTGGCGTAAGACCTCCCGGCTCATGTCGCTGACTGCTGCGCCGAGGGCGTAGACACTATCCGGGGTAGAAAATTCATGGATGGCTTGGAAATCATCCTTATCGAACCATCCGGCCGGCTCAAAGCCGCAGCGTTCCAGCAGCGTGTAGGTGACGCTGATGGCGGCAGCGGACTTGAACTGCATCTCCACCCCGGCTTCATCATAATCCATCAGCAGCGAACCGTCAACGATGGCGCGGATGTCCCCGCCGTTGTTGTCCCAGTAATCTGCCACCAGCTTCCCTGCAACGTCCGCAAGCTGCTGGCTGACACGCTCTCCGCTGATGCCATAGGTGGCGGCGAGCATTTCCGAAACCGGCTGTTTCAGGTCATCGTTGTACTGCCACACCTCCGGGTCACGGGAATTGCGGCGCACCCCGGTGTCCGACACATCGAAAACGTAGTGCAGGCGCGGAAATCCGCTGGATTCGTCCAGCAGGGCGATGCCCTTAGAGCCACGCCTGACATAGCGGTTCATCCGGTTGCGCCAAATGTCAAATTCGGCGCAGGCGGTGGCATCGGGCCGCTGAGCGTAGATCATCAACTGGTCTGCAAAGGGGTACTTGTACAACCGGGATGCGGTGGTCAGGTAGTCCGTCCAGCTTTCCCAGTATCGGGTCAAGCCGTTGGCCGTGCGCTGGGCAAGGGCGAGATATTCTTCGGTTTTGCTTGGCATAGCGTTCCTCCCTTCAATCTCGTTGTAAACAAAAAAGCGAGCGGCCTTTTAAGGTCACTCGCTTATGGAATTAAAATTGGTTTTAGTATAGCATGAATCGAAGCGTTCTATCAAGACCTCACTTTTGAGGATTTCAAAAACTGGAACCGCAAAGTTTCGATTTCAAAGCAAGAACGTTCTGACGAATCTGCTCTATGACTGCTTTGAATTCATCATCGCTTTTTCCAGTAGGGTCATCCAGACCCCAATTCTCATCAAAAGATCTGCCAATGAACGGGCAGCTGACATTGCAGCCCATGGAAATAGCGATATCCGGCTTTGGAATTGCAGAGATCAGCTTGGAATACTGTGTCTTTTCCATGTCGATGCCATATAGTTCTTTCATCAGGCGCACAGCATCCTGATTGATCTGCGGTTTGGTTTCGGTTCCAGCCGAGTAGCTTTCAAACACATCTGCGGCCAGTACCTTGCCAAAGGCTTCGGCAATCTGGCTGCGGCAGGAATTATGGACACAGATAAAGGCGATTTTGGGTTTTGACATATAGGTGTTCCTTCCCCACAAACTGGAAGTTGTCATAATGCGTCTTTGGGACAGTTCTTTACGCACTCCATGCATAGGATGCATTCTGTACCGTTTTTACGTTTCCTTGAATTATCTGTCACATCAACATTCATCGGGCAAACACGTTTGCATTTCCCACAGGAGACACATTTCTCCTTATCGCATTTCAGACGAATCAGAGAAAAATAACTCATCGGCTTCAGAAAAACAGTAATCGGACAGATGTACTTGCAGAATGCCCGGTTATCCTTGAAGAAAAATGCAAGGATAATTCCTGCCGTATAATAGAGAATGTTACCAATGATAAATGCCCAGAACATGATTCTCTCTAGGCTCCCCACATGAGCAAGGAACAATGCTGCAACAAAGATCAGCGAAGCCGCAAAGGTGATATACCTGATCCATCCTATTTTTCTTCGCGGCTCTTTTGGCACTTTGTAGGGCAGAAAATCCAGCACCATAGCTGTCCAGCAGGCATATCCGCACCATCCGCGTCCAAATATCAGCGGTCCGAATATTTTGGCTACGGCATAATGTATTGTTGCAGCCTCAAACACGCCTGTGAACAGATAATACCAGAATCCCTCGATCTGCATATTTTCGTTACATATCAACCCAAGATAGACAAGCATGTACAGACCGACAAGAAGTTGAACAATGCGCCTTGCGTACTTATATTTTTTAATATACAAAAAAACACCAAGTGAAATGGACAGACCAATGTAGCTGAAATTGAACAGATAGAACAGATTGTTCTTTGTCAGCCATAAGGTAATTGCGACCGTTTCGAATACAGCCAGCATAATGATCGGCATAGCATATTTCTTCATTTTTGCATCCCCAACAAACTTCGATTTGTCGAGTTCAGTATACCACACCGAATCCCATTGTAAAAGAGCCTATGTACGCCGCCCGCAGGCGGCGAAAGTCAGTCCGGGGGAAATTCCAGTTCGGCAAACTCGGCATCGGTCAGCAGTTTCAGCTTCTCGATAACACCTTCCGACAACTCCCGCAGGGCGGTCTCATCGGGCATCAGGTAGCACTGCATGAGCCGCAGTTCGTGGATAAGCCCCAGTCGGGTGCCGGTGTTGTAAAGCATCATCAGCATGAGTTCTTCATGGTCAAAGTTCATGTTCAGTCCTCGCTTTCCGGCTTCCAGTTGGGTTACACTCCGGGGCATCGCACTTTTCCTTGAGATTCATCAGCACCGAAGGGCGTTCCGGCTGCTTGTCCAGAAACCCCTGTAAATCTTTGAAGCCGATGCTGTCCACATAATGCACAGACACCTCGCCATTGCGTTTAAGTGCGATCACATCGCTGACCGACAGGCTGTGCCCCTCAAAATCCTGCGGACGGGAGAGGTTGAACATCTGAAATAGTTCTTCCAAAACCTCGTTGTTCGGCACATCCTGCCACATGGCGGGCAAATCAGCATAGTAGGTGACCTCGTAATGCTCCGGGTCTGGCGTTTTGCCCCGACGATGCAGTTCCCGCATGGAAGCAAATCTTTCATCGAGGATTTTTTCGTCATGCCGCA
>ERZ772889.2909-NODE-2909-length-12619-cov-3.785100_pt1 | contig 12619 bp, 4 predicted proteins | sample MGYA00512127_ERZ772889 | MGnify/ENA primary metagenome ERZ772889 (study PRJEB29015, sample SAMEA2737689) | human gut metagenome | biome: human gut; feature: human-associated habitat; material: faeces | place: China | collected 2012 ...
GAGTATTAGGAGTAAAAGAAAGTACAACAATAAGTATAAGAAGTTGGATGGATATAGATACACCAGAAGAAGAGGGAACAAATAAAATCTTTGAAAATAAAATAACAATCGAATCAGTAGCAGGAAATAAGCAACTAGCAGCATTAATATTAGCTAATAATGAATTAAAAACAACTACAATTGATTACAAAATAGGTGAACCTCAATTAGTAACTTATAAAGAATCTATTACTAAAGATTATGTATATAATTCTTATAACGAAGCTACTATAGATAATCTTCATAATTCAAAAACAAGAACTAGAATATTAGGATCAAGTTATACTTTTAATGAGACAACGGGAAAATATACTCTTACAAACACTACAAATAACACAACTATAGATAATAATTCAATTGGAAAATATACATGTATGAATGCTAGTACATCTTGTATTGCAATGGTAAAAATAAAAGAAGTAGATACAACTAGCAATGCGACATTTAACTATGTTACTAAAGCCGATAAATATTTACAAGGAATTGGAACTACGTCTAAAAATAGTGGCTTATATAAAGCCGAAGATGACTATGGAGACAGTTATTATTTTAGAGGAGATATCAAAAATAATTATGTTTCATTTGCTAATATTTTATGGCGAATAGTCCGTATAAACGGAGATAAAACGATTAGATTAGTTAAAGATGAATCTATTAGTGAAAGTAAATTTAACGAAGTATATGACAATAAATATTTTGGTTATACCTATGATAATGATCATATATGTACTAAACAAAATCCATGTTTAACAACAACAGGAACAAGTAGTACAATAAAAACCAATTTAGAAAATTGGTATACTACAAACTTAAATAATTATGATGATAAAATTGCTTTAGAATCATTTTGTAATGATACCAGCAATAGTTCTACTAGTGCAATTAATAAAAGTAACCCTGTATTAACTTGTGCAGATACTACAGAAAACTATGGTGGAAACTATAAATTAAAAATTGGTATTCTAAATGCTCATGAAGTAACTATGGCAGGTATAGTTAAACAAAAGTCATCTAATAAAAATCCACTTGAAACTAACTTTATTTATAAAAAGAATCCATATTGGACTTTAACACCTTCATCAGATGGAATCTTTCTTCAAGAAGGTGGTAGTCTTTCAATAGATGATAATAATGTAATTGCTGATATATATCCTGTAATAAATTTAAACTCAGATATTAAAGTAATAAGTGGCAATGGTACATTAGCTAAACCATATATTGTAGATTAGAAGTTATTTTACTTCTTTTTTTAGCTTACTTTTGCTATAATCTAAATTAGAGAATAGAGGAGATAAAATGGTAGAGAAAATTAGAAATATTAGTAATAAAAAATTTATTTTATTTAGTATATTATCATGCTTATTAATACTAACAATTGGAACAACTTATGCCTTTTTTACAACCAATATTTTAGGCAATAGTGATGCTAAATCAACTCAAGTATATGCAGGAATAATGAGCTTGAAATTAGATGGAACTACAATAACTAGTGCTGATGGAATGTATCCGGGTGCAAGTCATACTATTGAGTTTAGTGTTGAAAACACTGGAACATTAACAACAACCTATGAATTAGACATGAAAGAAGTTTATAATGATCTTAATAATAGTTATATGGTTTATACTATAACTAAAAATGATGAATTAGTTAAAGAAGAAACTGTTGTTCCTCAAATAGATGATATATTGCTACCTGCTGTTGTTATTGCTCCTCAAGAAATAGATAACTATAAATTAACAATAACTTATAAGAATTCTGATTCATTGCAAAATAGTGATGAAGGTAAATCATTTAGTGGTAGAGTTCAAATTAGTGGAATAGATAGTAGTAATTACTTACAGGCAAAAGTATTAGCTAGATCAATCAATGCAAATGAACCTGATTATGAAAGTCCTGATCCAGTAGCTATATCTAACGAAGAAGTGTTAAAAGATCAAGAAGTATCTGTTAATTCTTTAGTTAATGGAAATATGAGTATTGGTGATGGATATAAATACAATAAAAGTTCAGGCTTGTATACATTGACAAATCTCCAAACTAATCAAACCTTTAATAAATCAACAATCGGCAAATATGCTTGTGCAAATAACAATGGAGTTTGTCAGGCAGTATATAAAATAAAAGAAGTAGAAGAAAGTGAAGCAAAAGAAAATTATAGTCAAACTATTACAGAAAATTTTACAGTAAGTTATACAAGTTCATCTAATAAAATAGTAGCAGAAAGTTTCCATTTTGATCAAGACACAGGATATTTTATATTAGAAAATCTAAGTGAATTAAAAAGTTATGATTCATCTGATGTTGGTAAATATACATGCAATAGTAATAGCACATCTGGACAATGTACAATAATGTATAAAATAAATAGTGTAACTGATACTACATTAGATAATGTTGATAGATATTCAAGAAGTGCCAATTATAATACAATAACAAAAGCCGATAAATATAATTCAACTTCTACATCAGTTCTTACAAGTGAAAGTGGAGTATATAAAACAGAAGATGATGATGGAGAAAGCTATTATTTTAGAGGAAAAATAGATAATAATTATGTATCATTTGCTAATAATATATGGCGCATAGTAAGAATTAATGGAGATGGATCTATAAGATTAATCCACGCTTCAGATATTGGAACAAGTAAATTTAATCTAGCAAGAAAGGTTGGTTATACCTATGATAATGAAAGTGAATGTACAAAAGAAAGTCCATGTATAAGTGATTATAATAAAGAAACATCTGCATTCGCAAATAATAAAACAGCAACAGATAGTATAGTCAAAACATATTTAGAAGATTGGTATATAAATAATTTAAAAGATTATGATGATAAAATTAATCTTTCAAATTTTTGCAATGATACCACAATAACAAGTACTAATGCTATAGAAAACGCAACATATTATGGTGGTCATAATAGAATCTTAAAATTGAAACAACCATCATTAAAATGTCCTAATCCTAGCACCACTGATGGTGGAAACTATAAATTAAAAATCGGCCTATTAACTGCAGATGAAATAAATTATGCAGGGTTAAGCTACAGACAAATTGATACTACTTCATTTAATACTTCAAAAAATGCTGATACATCTAACTATTTGTATTATAGTAATGTATGGTATTCTATGACACCACGCTTTTTAATTCGTTCTGTTTCAAATATGTTTTATGGATCCTTAGGTGGTATAGTCAGCAGTAACGTCACTGGTTCCCAATATATTCGTCCAGTAATAAACTTAAAATCAGATATTCAAATAACAAAGGGAGACGGAAGCCAAACTAATCCATATATAGTGGAATAAATAATAAAATAAAGTAAATAAAATGTCTATAGCTAAAAAAGTTATAGATTTTTATATGATTAAAAGGAAAACTTATTGACAAAACTTGATACCTTTGCTAAAATTTTAAATTGGTGACGTATTGTTTTTTCTGGGACAATCACACTTAAAAATACTATAGTATAGGGGTGAAAGAGTGTCATTTAAAATTGCAAAATTTGGAGACCATAGAGAAAGAAGAACTTTCTCAAAAACAAAGAACACCTTAGAATTAACAGACTTATTAGAAATACAGAAAAAATCATTTAATTGGTTCTTAGAAGAAGGAATCAGAGAAATATTTGATGACTTATTCCCAGTAGAAAGTTTTACAGGTAATATTTCTTTAGAATTTGGAGAATATTCTTTTGATGAACCTAGATATTCTATCAAAGAAGCTAAAGAAAGAATGGTTAACTATGCTGCACCTTTAAAGGTACAAGCTCGTTTATTTATCCATGAAACTGGTGAAGTAAAAGAACAAGAAATATTCTTAGGCGACTTACCAATGATGACAGATGCAGGAACATTTATTATCAATGGTGCAGAACGTGTTATTACTTCTCAATTAGTTCGTAGTCCATCAATCTATTTTAAAAGAGAAATTGATAAAAATGGACGTCCTGTAGTTAGTGGGGAAGTTATACCAAATAAAGGTACTTGGTTAGAATATGAACTTGATGCAAGAGATGTATTATATGTTCGTATAGATCGTACTCGTAAAGTAACTATAACTACATTCTTAAGAGCTTTAGGATTGTCTAATGATGAAGATATTATAAGTGTATTTGGTGATAACCAGTATATTCAAAATACTTTAGAAAAAGATAGTACTAAAAACACTGATGAAGCTTTAATTGAAATATATGAAAAACTTCGTCCAGGAGAACCAGCTACATTAGATAGTGCTAAAAATCAACTTATTACAAGATTCTTTGATAAGTTTAGATATGATTTAGCAAAGGTTGGACGTTATAAATTTAACAAAAAGTTAAACGTTTTAGATCGCTTACTTGGATGTGTAATTGCTCAAGATATTAAAGACAATGATGAAGTTGTTGTTGCTAGTGGTACTTTAATTACTAAAGATCTTTTAGAAAAAATTAGACCATTATTTAACAATGGATATGGTTTAAAAGAAACTATTATTAATGAAGAATTAGATGAATACAATAAGATTCAAGAAGTATTAGTTTATGATAAAACTGATAAAGAAAAGGTTCACAAAGTTATTGGTAATGATCAAAGCATAGATGAAAAAAGACTTACAATTTCAGATGTATATGCTTCAGTATCATATTATTTAAATTTATTATTTAATATTGGTAATATTGATGAAATCGATCATTTAGGAAATCGTCGTGTTAGACAAGTTGGAGAATTAATACAAAATCAATTTAGAGTTGGTATGGCTCGTATGGAAAGAGTTATTCGTGAAAGAATGACTACTCAAGAGATTGAAAATGTAACCCCTAAAACTTTAATAAATATTCGTCCAGTAACTGCAGCATTAAAAGAATTCTTTGGTTCATCTCAATTATCTAAATTCATGGATCAAATCAATCCAATTGCTGAATTAACTGATAAAAGACGTCTATCATCTTTAGGACCTGGCGGACTATCACGTGATAGAGCAGGTATGGAAGTTCGTGACGTTAACGCATCTCATTATGGTCGTTTATGTCCTATCGAATCTCCAGAAGGTCAAAATATCGGCCTTATAACTTCATTATCAAGTTATGCTAAAATCAATGATTATGGATTTATAATGACTCCATATAGAAAAGTAGAAAATGGACACGTAACTGAAGAAGTAGTTTATTTAACTGCTGATGAAGAAAATGATTATTATATTTCTCAAGCTACAACTCCAGTAGATGATGATAATAATATTAGCGAAAATCAAGTTATTGCCCGTTTAAATGGAGATACTGTTATGGTTGACAGCAAAAAAGTTAACTATATCGATGTTGCTCCATCTCAAGTAGTTTCAATTACTACTAGTTGTATTCCATTCCTAGATCACGATGATGCAACTCGTGCATTAATGGGTGCAAACATGCAACGTCAAGCAGTTCCATTATTAAAAACAGAAGCTCCAATTGTAGCTACTGGTGTAGAATATATTGCTGCAAGAGATTCAGGATCTACAGTAGTTGCTAAAGCTGATGGTGTAGTAGAATATGCTGATTCTAAGAAAATTGTTGTAAAAAATGCTAAAGGTAAAGATACTTATTTCTTAGCTAATTTTGAAAGAACAAATGCTTCAACTTGCTTGAATCATCATCCACTTGTTAAAGCTGGTGACAGTATTCATAGAGGAGAAGTTATTGCAGATGGCCCTTCTACTGAAAAAGGAGAACTTGCTTTAGGTAAAAATATGACAGTAGCATTCATGACATTTAATGGTTATAATTATGAAGATGCTGTAATATTAAATGAAAGACTAGTAAAAGATGATGTTTATACATCATTACATATAGAACAAACTGATATAGATTGTCGTGATACTAAATTAGGACCAGAGGAAATTACTAGAGATATTCCTAACGTATCTGAAGAAGCAAGAAAGAATCTTGATTCTAATGGTATAGTTCGTATTGGTACCGAAGTACACGAAGGCGACATTTTAGTTGGTAAAGTTACACCAAAAGGTGTTCAAGAATTAACTAGTGAAGAAAAATTATTACATGCTATTTTTGGTGAAAAAACTAGAGAAGTTCGTGATACATCACTACGTGTTAAACACGGTGAAGATGGTATTGTTCATGATATAAAAGTTTATACTAAAGAAAATAGTGATGAATTACCTCCAGGAGTATCTAAAATTGTTCGTGTATATATCGTTCAAAAAAGAAAAATCCAAGTTGGAGATAAAATGTCTGGTAGACATGGTAATAAAGGTGTTATTTCCCTTATTTTACCAGAAGAAGATATGCCTTATTTACCAGATGGTACTCCAGTAGATGTAATATTAAACCCATTAGGTGTTCCATCTCGTATGAACATTGGACAAATATTAGAATTACATCTAGGTATGGCTGGTAAAAAGATTGGTACTCATTATGCTACTCCAGTATTTGACGGTGCTAGTGTAGATGAAATTAAAGAACAAATGAAAGAAGCCGGTATGGATGATGATGGTAAGACTGTTCTATACAATGGACGTACTGGTGAACCATTTGAAAATAGAGTATCAGTTGGTGTTATGTACATGATCAAATTACACCACATGGTAGATGATAAATTACATGCACGTGCTACAGGACCTTATTCAATGGTTACACAACAACCATTAGGTGGTAAAGCACAATTTGGTGGTCAAAGATTCGGTGAAATGGAAGTTTGGGCATTATATGCTTATGGTGCTGCTCATGTTTTACAAGAAATATTGACTATTAAATCTGATGATGTTGTTGGACGTGTTAAAGTATATGAATCTTTAATCAAAGGTAAAACTGTAAATCAAGCAGGTGTGCCAGAAAGTTTCAGAGTATTATTAAAAGAATTCCAAGCATTAGGTTTAGATGTTCAAATACTTGATACAGATGATAATTTATTAGAATTAAAAGATGTAGAAGCTGATGATGAAGATGAAAATACTATAAGAGTAGATGAACTAGATAATTTAGTTCCAAAAGAGCAAGAAAAATCTGAAGAAAAAATCGTTGAAGAAACAGAAGAAACAACCGAAGAGGATGAATTTGAACCAGATTTAGATGATTTAGAATTTCCAGAAGATGATTTAGAAGAAGGTGAAATGTAATGATAGAAGTTAACAGATTTAAAGGAATTAAAATTGGTATTGCTTCACCAGAAAAAATTCGTAGTTGGTCTTATGGAGAAGTAAAAAAGCCTGAAACTATTAATTATCGTACATTAAAACCAGAAAGAGATGGATTATTCTGTGAAAAAATCTTTGGACCAACTAAAGATTATGAATGTGCTTGTGGAAAATATAAAAGATTACGTTATAAAAATGTTGTATGTGATAGATGCGGTGTAGAAGTTACTCGTTCTAAAGTTCGTCGTGAAAGAATGGGACATATTGAGTTAGCTTCTCCTTGCTCTCACATTTGGTTCTTTAAAGGTGTACCTTCTAAAATGGGATTAGTTTTAGATATGTCTCCTCGTGATCTAGAAGAAGTTTTATACTTTGTTAGCTATGTTGTTATCGATCCAGGAAATGCTCCTTTAGAGAAAAAACAAACTTTATCCGATAAAGAATATCGTCAATATTATGAAAAATATGGTAATGGCTTTAAAGTTGGCATGGGTGCTGAAGCCATTAAAGAATTATTAAAAGATGTTGACATTGATAAAGAAGTTGAAGAATTAAGAAAAGAACTTGAAAATACTCAAGGCCAAAAGAGAATTCGTCTTGCTAAGCGTCTAGAATGTTTAGTATCATTCCAAGAAAGTAGTAATAAACCAGAATGGATGATTTTAGATGTATTACCAGTAATACCTCCAGAATTACGTCCAATGATTCAATTAGATGGTGGTAGATTTGCTACTAGCGATTTAAATGATTTATATCGTCGTATTATCAATCGTAATAATCGTTTGAAAAAATTATTAGAGTTAGGTGCTCCAACAATTATTGTTCAAAACGAAAAAAGAATGTTACAAGAAGCTGTGGATTCATTATTTGACAATGGACGTCGTGGCCGTAGTGTTACTGCAGCTGGTAATAGAGCTTTAAAATCTTTATCTAGTATGTTAAAAGGTAAACAAGGTCGTTTCCGTCAAAACTTATTAGGTAAACGTGTTGACTATTCAGGCCGTTCTGTTATCGTTGTTGGGCCAACTTTAAAAATGTATCAATGTGGTATTCCTAAAGAAATGGCTTTGGAATTATTTAAACCACATGTAATTCATGGATTGGTTGAAAGAGAACTTGCTCATAATATTAAAGGAGCTAAGAAATTAATTGACAATCGTGATGAATGTGTTTGGGATGTAGTTGAAGATGTTATAACTGAACATCCAGTTATGTTAAACCGTGCTCCTACATTACATAGATTAGGTATTCAAGCATTCGAACCAGTTTTAGTAGGTGGTAAAGCTATAAGATTGCATCCACTAGTTTGTACAGCATTTAATGCCGATTTTGATGGAGACCAGATGGCTGTACACGTACCATTATCAGAAGAAGCAAAAGCAGAAGCTAGAATTTTGATGTTAGGCGCAAACAATATCTTAAATCCAAAAGATGGAAAACCTATTGTTACACCATCACAAGATATGGTACTAGGAAACTATTATATTACTATTGAAGATGAAGGTGCTGATAACGAAGGTAAAGTATTTAAAAATTCTAATGAAGCTTTAATGGCTTATGAAAGAAGAGAAATATCTTTACATACAAGAATTGCTGTTCCAGTATCATCATTTAAACATAAATTATTTACTGATGAACAAAAAGATAAATATTTAGTTACAACAACTGGAAAATTAATCTTTAATGAAATTTTACCTGATTCTTTCCCTTATATTAATGAAGGAACAAGTGAAAATATAGAAGGTATAACTCCAAGCAAATATTTCTTAGAAATGGGTACTGATATTAAAGCTGCTATTAAAGAAATGCCTTTAGTAACTCCATTTGTTAAGAAAACATTAGAAAAAATAATTGCTCAAATATTTAAACGTTATAAAACAACTGAAACTTCTATAATGCTAGATAAACTTAAGAATTTAGGTTTCAAATATTCTACCGTTGCTGGTATTACAGTTTCTATGTCAGACGTTGTTACTACTGATAAGAAAGAAGCTATTATAGAAGAAGCACAAGGAAAAGTTGATAAGATTAATAAACAATATCAAAGAGGTTTAATTACTGAAGAAGAAAGATATAATACAGTTATTCAAATTTGGAATAATACTAAAGACCAAGTTGAAGCTGAATTAAAGAAAATAAGTGAAGGCGATCATAAGAATCCAATCTTCATGATGATGAACTCAGGAGCTCGTGGTAATGCTGGAAACTTTACACAACTTGCAGGTATGCGTGGTTGTATGGCTAAACCAAATGGTGAACCAGTTGAAATTCCTATTAAATCATGCTTTATGGAAGGTCTATCAGTTTCAGAATTCTTCTTATCTACTCACGGTGCTCGTAAAGGCTCTGCCGATACTGCACTTCGTACTGCCGATTCTGGATATTTAACAAGACGTTTAGTTGACGTTGTTCAAGATATTATTGTTAAAGAAAAAGATTGTGGTTGTATTGCTGGAGTAGAAGTAAGTGACTTTATTGATGATAAATCTGGTGCTGTAATTGAATCACTTGCAGAACGTATTTTAGGACGTTATACTGCTCAAAAGATTGTTAATCCTGAAACTAAGGAAACAATTGTTGAGAAGAACGTAATGATTACAGAAAATGATCTACCTAAGATTGCTGCTGCTGGTATTAAATCAGTAGAAATCAGAAGTGTTCTAACTTGTAAAACAGAAAATGGTGTATGTCAACATTGTTATGGTCGTAACTTAGCTACTGGTAACTTAGTTGAAACAGGAGAAGCTGTTGGTATTATGGCTGCTCAATCAATTGGTGAACCTGGTACTCAGTTAACAATGCGTACATTCCATTCAGGTGGTGTTGCCCACGGAGGAGATGCTGATATTACTCAAGGTCTTCCAAGAGTTGAAGAATTATTTGAAGCACGTAATCCTAAAGCTAAAGCTACTATTTCTGAAATTAATGGTACAGTAACATTAATTGATGAATCTAATGGAAAATATAAGATTGTAGTTGAAAATGATGTTGAGGCTAGAGAACATGTTACTAATTATGGTGCAAAATTACGTGTTAACTTAAAAGATAAAGTAGAAGCTGGAGATAAATTAACTGAAGGTGCTATTTCTCCAAAAGAGTTACTTGCAGTTACTGATCCAATAACTACTCAACAATATATCTTAAAAGAAATTCAAAATGTTTATAAATCTCAAGGTGTTGATATTTCTGATAAACATATTGAAGTAATTGCTAGAAGAATGATTAACAAAATGCGTATAATTGATGAAGGTGATACTGACTTTGTAGCTGGATTAACTGTTTCACTACGTGAATTTACGGAAGGAAATAAACCTGTTATCTTAAGAGGTGGAGTTCCTGCTACAGGACGTCCAATTATGTTAGGTATAACAAAATCATCATTAGAAACTGATTCATTCTTATCTGCTGCATCATTCCAAGAAACAACTAGAGTTTTAACTGACGCAGCTATTAAAGGTAAAACTGATATGTTACGTGGATTAAAAGAAAACGTTATTATTGGTAAACTTATTCCTGCAGGTACAGGTGCTAAACAATATAGTGATATTCAAGTTGAATTAGCTAATGAATTTATGAGTGATGAACCTAGTGAAATGCTAGAAGAACAACTTATGAGTGATAACACTGATGATGTTATAGAACCTGCTGAATAATATAGGGAAGATTAAATTCTTCCTTTTTTTATGTTATAATATCTAAAGATAGAGGGAGAATAAAAATGGTAGAGAAAATAAATAAAACAAGTAATAAAAAAATAGTTATGATAAGTGCTCTGTTAATGATAGTAATATTAATAATAGGATTTACATATGCATATTGGACAAGAAACTTTACCCAAAGTGGGACAAATATAAGCAAATATAAATGTTTTAATGTGACATATAAAGAAAATGTAGAAGGAATAACATTAGAAAATGAATATCCAATAAGTGACGAAGAAGGAATGCAACAAGAGCCATATGAAGTAGAAATAACAAACACATGTGAAACAGTAGCAAGTTATAATGTAGTGTTAAATAAAATGAATACTACAACAGTAAAAGACGAATATATAAAAATAGGAATGAATGAAGAGATAAAAAAATTAAGTGAATTAAATACGATTGACAGTACAGTAGAAAATGCAAGCTATGGAAAAATATTAAAGACAGGAATATTAGGAGGAAAAGAAAGTACAACAATAAGTATAAGAAGTTGGATGGATATAGAAACACCAGAAATAGAAGGTGCAAATAAAATATTTGAAAATAAGATTACTATAGAGTCAGCAGCTGGAAATAAACAACTTGCTGCATTGATATTAGCTAATAATCCAATTAATACATCTACCCCAGATTTCTCTAGTGGCGAGCCTACTGCCAAAAGTTATAAAGAGACTGATCCAACAGAAGGAAATCCAAATTTAAACTCTACAAAAGCTGGAAATAAAGCATTGGGATCAAGTTATACATTTAATAAAACTACAGGAAGATACACATTAGTTGATACAAAAACTAATCAGACGTATGATGAATCTTCCATAGGAAAATATACATGTAATTATAGTGATGGAGCAAACTGTTCTGAAATTTATAAAATAAAAGCAGTTGATACATCATCAAGTGATACATATAATTACCTAGTTCTAGCAGATAAATATGCTATTGCTAGTAATGAAGAAACAACAAATAGTGGATTATATCAAGCGAATGATGATGATGGAAATAGTTATTATTTTAGAGGAGATATCAAAAATAATTATGTATCATTTGCTAATATTTTATGGCGCGTAGTAAGAATAAATGGTAGTGGATCTATAAGATTAATCGCTCAAGAAGATTCAATAACAGGTGCTATTAATAATTCATATTCTTCTTGGAATGTTAAATATGTAGGATATACATATGATAATGATCATATATGTACCAAAGAAAATCCATGTCTAAGTACAACAGGAACAAGTAGTACAATGAAAACAATTTTAGAAAATTGGTATAATACAAACCTTAGTAACTATGATGATAAAATTGCTTTAGAAACTTTTTGTAATGATACTTTAACAAATGATAATAAATATTTTATGGCTTATTATAGAGTAGGATATAAAGATAAAATCACTTTAAAATGTAATGATCCATTAGTTAATTATGGTGGCGTTTATAAAATAAAAATTGGAACTATAACAGTTGATGAACTTAACTTTGCTGGCTTGGATTATACTAATGATAAAATAAAACCAACAACCATAAATGTTAATTATTTATATTTTTATAATAAAGATAGAAGTAAAACAGATATATATTGGACAATGACTCCTAAAAATACATCTAGCTTAACTACATGGCGTGGATATTATGGTAGAATATTAACAGGTTTTTATCCTAATGATCAATATGAAATAAGACCAGTAATAAATTTAAAATCTGATGTTATAGTCTCTAATGGAGTTGGAACAAAAAATAATCCATATATAATAGATTAAAAAGGAAA
>ERZ772889.2914-NODE-2914-length-12590-cov-8.258157_pt1 | contig 12590 bp, 9 predicted proteins | sample MGYA00512127_ERZ772889 | MGnify/ENA primary metagenome ERZ772889 (study PRJEB29015, sample SAMEA2737689) | human gut metagenome | biome: human gut; feature: human-associated habitat; material: faeces | place: China | collected 2012 ...
ATCTGCCGAAAAATCTGACTACGCATCTTACGCACAAGCTTTATGCAGTGTTTCCCTAATGACACGCTTATACGTTCTGGCACTTCAGTTCGTGTTCTACCAGAGCCAGATCGTTCTTTACCATACGCTCTACCAGATCGGAGAAAGAGATCTCACGCTTCCAGCCCAGAACAGATTCTGCCTTTGCCGGATTACCCAGCAGAACGTCTACTTCTGCCGGACGGAAGAACTTCTTGTTGACGGAAACGATGGTCTTGCCGGTAGCCTTGTCGATACCAATCTCGTCTACGCCGCTGCCCTGCCACTCTACAGTGATGCCTGCGTGTGCGAAAGCAGTTTCTACGAATTCCCGAACGGTGCGGGTTTCGTTGGTAGCGATGACATAGTCGTCCGGCTTGTCCTGCTGCAGCATCAGCCACATAGCACGAACATAGTCCTTGGAGTGACCCCAGTCACGCTTGGAATCCATGTTGCCCAGTTCTACATGATCCAGCACGCCGAACTTGATTCTTGCAACAGCGTCTGTGATCTTACGGGTAACGAATTCCAGACCGCGGCGTTCTGATTCATGGTTGAACAGGATACCGGAGCATGCGAACAGACCATAGCTTTCACGATAGTTCTTGGTGATCCAGTGACCATACAGCTTTGCAACGCCGTACGGGCTTCTCGGATAGAACGGTGTCTTTTCGGTCTGCGGCATTTCCTGTACCAGACCGAACATTTCAGAAGTGGAAGCCTGATAGAAGCGGCATTCCGGCTTTACCGAACGGATCGCTTCCAGCATGTTGGTAACGCCCAGAGCGTCGATCTCTGCGGTAGCCAGCGGCTGTTCCCAGCTGGTTGCTACGAAAGACTGTGCAGCCAGATTGTACACTTCGTCTGCCTGAGAGATCCGCATTGCGGAGATCAGGGAGATCACGTCCGTCATATCTGCATAGATGAAGTGGATCTTGTCCTTGATGTGCTCTACGTTGCCGTAATCCACAACGCTCTTACGACGCATGATGCCGTATACTTCATAGCCCTGCTCCAGCAGCAGTTCTGCCAGATAGGAGCCGTCCTGTCCTGTGATACCTGTAATCAGTGCATGTTTGCTCATAGTAATTTCTTTTCCTTTCTATATATCAGAAATCGTCGGTTTTGCTTTTGACGATTTCGATTTATGGCAATACCGCACAAAGATTGTGCGACAGATGCGTCGTCAAATTTTTCGTCAGATGAAACAAAAAGCGGAGTGAATACTGGATGTATTCACGAGCATTTTTGTGAAATATGAGAGTCTGTTTCGTATCTGACGTATGCAGATTGCGTCGTCAGATTTTTTGAGAGATGAAGGGAAAAACGGAGAAAATCCTTTGTGGATTTTCGAGTATTTTCCCGAAATATCTCGGAAAATATGCACGCAAGATGCGTGCGGGAAGATACGAGACAGGCTCTGAAGAGAAATTTGCAAGCAGATGGCGTGCAAAGTCGCCAGACGCTCTTTGTGCGGTGTTGCCTTATACCAACTGGTTCCGGTTGCAGATCTTCAGATTTTCGATGACCTTCTTTACGTCCTGTGTGCTGTCCTTGGCACAGATCAGAACGGCATCGTCAGTGTCTACCACGATCAGATCTTCCACGCCCACTGCTGCGATCAGACGCTTGCCGCCGCAAATGGTGCTGCGTTCGGTGCCGATCGTGATGACATCGCCCTCGATATAGTTGCCGTATTCATTGGTGGAGTTGATGCGTTCCACTGCCAGCCAGTTTCCCACATCGTCCCAGCCGAAGCTGCCCGGCAGAGTGTAGATGTTCTCTGCCTTTTCCATGACACCGAAGTCAATGGACTCGCTGCGGAATGCGTGATACTCGGTTTCCAGCACCGACGGGAATTCCGCAGTTCCCACAGCTGCCTCAATGCGTTCCAGACCAGCGTAGATGTCCGGCATCAGGGATTCCAGATTTGCCAGAATGGACGATGCCTTCCAGACGAACATGCCGCTGTTCCAGAGGTACCGGTGTGAAGCCAGATACTGCTTTGCAGTTTCCAGATCCGGCTTTTCTACGAAACGCTCTACCCGATAAACACCAGCCATGCCCAGATCGGTGTCCCGTTCGAAATTGATGTAGCCGTAGCCGGTTTCCGGATAGGTCGGCGTAATGCCGATGGTCACCAGATTCTGATCCTTTTCCGCCACTGCCACTGCCTGCCGCAGGGTGTCCACATACATGTCCTCATAGCGGATCAGGTGGTCAGAGGGCAGCACCAGCATCATTGCCTCGCCGTACTTCTTGCGAATCACAGCGGCAGCCAGACCGATACAGGGAGCTGTATTTCTGGCACAGGGCTCCAGCAGGATATTTTCCTCCGGCAGCTGGGGCAGCTGTTCCTTTACCAGTGCGGCATAGCTGACATTGGTCACCACAAATACGTCGTCCATTGCCACCATCGGCAGCAGACGCTTGACGGTTTTCTGGATCATGGTTTCTCCGTCTTTGGTCAGAGAGAGAAACTGCTTGGGATAATTGCCACGGCTCTTGGGCCAGAAACGTTCGCCTCTGCCGCCTGCCATGATTACTGCGGTCACTTTCATGAGTGATCTCCTTTCTCTTGTTCCTGCTCCTGCATCTGCTCCTCCTGATACAGCAGTTCCTGTGCATCGTGAGCATTGGCTTCCTCGTTGGTTTCACCGGGGAACAGGGCAGTTTTCAGTGTCATCAGAATGATACGCAGGTCCAGAAAAATGGAATAGTTCTCAATATACATGAGATCCATTTTCAATTTATCATAGGGCAGGGTATCATACAGACCGGTGACCTGTGCATAACCAGTCAGTCCTGCCTTTACCTGAAGTCGGAACTCGAATTCCGGCATGGTTTTCTCGTATTCCTCCGCCAGTTCCGGACGCTCCGGACGGGGGCCCACCACAGACATATCGCCGCGGAGGATATTGATCAGCTGGGGCAGTTCGTCCAGACGGCACTTCCGCAGGATCCGTCCCACCCGTGTGATACGGCTGTCGTTTTCCTTTGCCAGCTGCGGGCCGGCCTTTTCAGCGTTGACCACCATGCTGCGGAATTTGTACACGTAAAATTCCTTGCCGTGATAAGTCAGCCGCTTTTGTTTGAACAGCACCGGACCGCCGTCATCCAGCTTAATGGCAATGGCGGACAGCAGCATCAGCGGGGACAGCAGTACCAGAAAGACCACCGCAAAAACAAGGTCGAAGATACGCTTTCCCAGCCGCTGTTCAAATGTCAGCCCATAGTTCCGGCACAGCAGCAGCGGCGTATCAAACAGCCGGATCTCCTCTGCCCCTCTCAGGATAATATCCGAAATTTTCGGGGCAATATACGCCCGCACATTCTGGGCAAAGCAATATTTGATAAGATCGTTCCGCAGCTTTCCGGAAACCTCACAGAGGATAATACCCTCGTACCGTGCAATTGCCTCCTGAATCTCCTCCGGCGGTGCGTTGGCACTGACGGATTCACAGATCATATACTTGTCCACGCGGCGGCTCATTTTCAGCACCAGCTCCGCGGCATTCCGGTCGCCGTAGATGACTACCAGCTTTCGCGGCGGGTACAGCCGGAAACATAAGCGATTGGTCAGCACGATCCACAAAATCAGCACCGCCAGATCGGCAATGGTCAATAGGATCATCGGCACTGCCGCAGAAAAATCACGGTTGACAACGCTGATCTGGAAATAGGTCACCACATTGACACAGAAGATCGACAGCGTCTGGGAGTAGAACATGTCCGTTCGCTTGAGGTAGCCGATCTTCAGCCCGCCAAATGACTTGGCGAACAGCAGAACCAGCACCACATAGATCAGGATCATGACCCAGTTGCCGCGGCGATAGAACGGCAGCAGAATGGCATCGCTGTAGCTTTCATACCACACCCATGCAAAGCCGGCGGCATACAACCCCACCAGCAGCACCGCTGCAAAAAATGAAAAGATCCGTTTGAACTGATCTCGGTTATAGTTTTTTTTCATCATATTCTCACAGCACATTTCTGTGCTGACATGCTTTCCTTTCCACAGGATCCGCCGGAAGAATTCCGGCAAAACTGCATCTCGGCACTGCACGAAGCAGACACCGCAGCACACACTTTTATTATAACAGAGGGTACACCACTTTGTCAAGTATTTTCCATATAGTGCAATGTTTTCTGCTTCTGTTTCGTGCTTTTTTTGCACAAAATGACGATTTGTGCAGAGCAGCACCTGAAATTTCTGCCGTCAACCGCAAAATGCACACAGACATTCCGCCTGTGTGCACTGCAAAGAAGACTACTGAAGATTACTTGTGAAACTCTAATTTAAGAGGCAATATTGCCGCCGGAGTTGTTCGAATTCGGCATTTCCGGCGGTGTGCCGCCCTGTCCGCCGTTTGGTGCACCATTGGGAGCACCGCCCCGTCCGCCGCCGGCAGGTGCTCCGCCGTTCATGCTGCCGGTGCCGCCGTTTGCTGTGACCTCTGTGCCGCCGCTGACAGAGCCGCCTTCTCCATAGCCGTCCTCGTTGAGGGTGCCGTCATAGGTGCCGCCGGTAACAATGGTATAGTCGGCGGAATCGCTGTCGCCAATGCCATAGATCACATCGGAAACGACTTTCGGGGACTGCAATGTTGCAAGAACCGTACCGTTCTTGTCCACAATGCTGATCTGTTCCCCTGCTGCGGCATTGCAGTTGGTGGCGATCAGACAGCCGCTTTCCGGATACTCCATCATGCCCTTGCTGGACAGTGCCAGCAGAGTGCCGCCGGTATAGGTCATGTTGCCGTCTGCGTCCAGCGAGCCGTCACCGCCGCTGGTGGGGCCGCATACCAGCAGAGTGCCGCCGGACATCTCCCATGTGCTGTTGGAGTCTACGCCGTCACCGGAAGCGTTGACGTAGATATAACCGCCGGTAATGGTCATGGCATAAGAGCCGCTGTCAGAGCCGCCGGTGTTCAGCCCGTCGTCTGATGCGTCCAGAATCCGGACATTGCCGCCGCTGATGGTCATTTCCGCCTTGGATTCCACACCCTCGGTACAGCTGTGAATCGTAATGTCCCCGCCGGAAATTTCCAGATCGCCGTGGCTGCTGATGCCCTTGTTGTCGGAGGTGATCTCCAGCGTGGTGCCGGAGAACAATGCCGTTCCTGCCGCATGTACAGCGTGGTCGGTGGAATCAATGGTGCAGCTGCCGCCGCTCATGGTCAGGTTGCCGCCGCACTTGATACCCTTGCTGGTGGCATCTTCCGCAGCAGTGGTCATGGCAGCTGCCGCAGATGCTCCTGCGTCTGTGGAGGAATCTGCGATAGTCTGCATGGCTGCTGCCGGAATCGCACTGGCATCACTGGCAGCGGCGTTCTGGCGGTTGTCTGCATTGTCGGGCGGTGTATTGCCGTTGCCGCTGAAATTGCCGCCGCCAAAGGTTTCGCCGTCCGGCAGCTCCGGCGGGTTTCCGGAGGGTGCATCTCCGGAGGGCATGTCACCGGAAGGCGGATTGCCGCCGCCGAAGTTGTCCGGCTGAAAATCGTCCTGTGCAGAAGCGGCAACTGTACCGGTGGTGGTAATGGTCACAGCACCGCCGGAAACTGTCAGGTCGCCGTCTGCCTGAACGCCGTCCTCGGCACTGGTCACATCGACTTCTCCCGCCTGTAACTCCAGCGAACCGGTGCAGTTCACGCCGTCTTCCGCGGCATCAATGGTCAGCTTGCCGCCGGCAATTTCCACATCACCGCCGCAGTGGATTCCCTTGCTGCTGTTGGCTTCGCCGGTTTCCGTATTCACAGCCGTACCGCTGCTGGTCAGATGATACGTACCGTCTGCGATCCACACCAGCGTTTCCGCCTGCAAACAGTCGCCGCCAGCCTGCACTGTTGCACTGCCCTGCTCCAGCTGGAGAAAACCCTTGGTGTCGTCATTGGATTCTGTGGACTTGATGCCATCATTGCCGGCAGTGACGTTCAGGTCTGCCCCGAACATTGCCACGCAGTCCTTGCCCTTTACGCCGTCCTGTGCAGCTTCTACGGTGATCGTACCATTCACCAGCTTCAGGTCGTCCTTGCAGACGATACCGTCCACGCTGCTGCCTGTGACAGTCAGGCTGCCGCTGCCGTTGATCGTCAGTTTATCCTGTGCAAACAGGGCACAGGCGGAAACGTTGCAGCCGTTGATCTCTGTATCGGCGTTGTCCGCACTGTCTGTCAAAGTGTTCTGTGAACCTTTCGCCAGTGACAGAATGGTGCGTTTTTCGTTGGTGCAGACCAGAGCCGGTCCGGAGGGACTGGTGATCTCCACACCGTCCAGATACAGCTTGACTTTTTCCGAGCCGGTCACAAGGACTTGTCCCTTGGTCAGCTTGCCGCTGAGCCGGTAGGTGCCGCCGGCGGAAATGGTGACGCAATTGTCCTTGACGGAAACCGCCTTGGTATTGCCTTTCACCTTGGTGCTGTCGTCCTCCAGCGTGATCTCTGCATCAAATGCGTCATAGTTGTCGCAGAGGTCATCTTCGTCTGTGGTCACGCCGGCTTCGCCGGACTGTATCGCCGAAAGGCTCTGTCCGACGGCAGCTTCTGCTGTGTCGTTGTCGTCCAGCGTGGTAGTCTGTGCAGTGCTGCTACCGCTGTCTGTGCCGGACGAGTTGGTGTTCTGTGCACAGCCGGTGCAGGTAATCATTGCCGCTACCGCCATGCTCATTGCCCAGGCAAATATTTTCTTTTGCATGATACGCACGCTCCTTTTTGATTCTGGTACCCCATGGTGTGAATTTGTCATGTGTAAAACTCCTCGATATGTGATACCCAATTCCCCAAGCGTGGTTTTGATCTCTGTTGCCATAGGTAATACCGTGCAAAGTCGCCAGACACTCTTTGTGCGGTATTGTCTATACTGTATTATCGCATACGTTTATGGAAACTGCGTGAAAATCCTGCGTGAAGCTGCAAAAAGCTGTGTGGAAGAAACTTCCGCATTTCAACGGGCAACAGAAAAACGCCCGACAGAATCTGCCGGACGCTTTCCCGAAAAATAATAAGGAGAATGTATGAAAAAACAAGATGTCAAGAATGTTGGAGCAACGCCGCACAAAGCCTCTGCATCAGATGCTTTGTTTGATGCTGCATCAAGAACGCAGATCAGTTATTTTCTGTCTGCTGCACTTCTGCCAGTGTCACGTCAACCTTTTTGGTTTCGCCGGCACGGACATAAGTCAGCGTGATCGTATCCCCAGCCTTGTACTGGTTCTTGACTGCGTTCAGTTCTTCTGTGGTGCTGATCGTCTGATCCTGAATGCCGGTGATAACATCACCCGGCTGTAAACCAGCCTGATCGGCTGCACCGCCGGCGGTCACGCTAAAGATATAGGCACCCACCGGAATATTGTAAGCCTGTGAAACCGCTTCTGTCACGTCCTGACAGGAGATGCCCAGCTGCGGGCGGCCGGTCACATAGCCATAGTTGATCAAATCATCGACAATGCTCTTTGCCTCCGACATCGGAATTGCAAAGCCAATGCCTTCTACTGTCGCTTCACCGGAATAGGTGCTGGACATTTTGGCGGAGTTGATACCGATCACCTGACCAGAGCTGTTGATCAGCGGACCGCCGGAGTTACCGTTGTTGATGGCGGTATCCGTCTGGATCAGCGTCATGGTGTTGTCGTTAATGGTAACCTTCCGATCCAGTGCGGAGATAATGCCGCAGGTTACGGTGTTCTGGAACTGCAAGCCCAGCGGGTTACCGATTGCCACAACCATTTCACCGACTTCACAGCTGCTGCTGTCGCCGAATTCTGCGGGAGTCAAGTTGTCTGCATCGATTTTCAGCACAGCAATATCCGCTTCCTTGTCGTATGCCACGATTCTGGCATCATAAGTGGTTTCCTCGTCAGACATCTGGATCTGTACGGAAGAAGCTTCGCCATAGCCGTATTCGTCATCGTAAATAACGTGGGCGTTGGTGACAATATAGCCGTCCTTCGACATGATGATGCCGGTGCCGACGCCAGTCATACCCTGCGAACCGTTGTTGCCCTGCGAGCCGTAGCCAAAGAAGCCGCCGTAGCCGTTCATGGGGTTATTGTTGCTGCCGTTGGACGAGGAGAAAGTGGACTGTACGCCGACAACCGACGGTGTCACTTTCTTTACAATATCCGCTACCGACATGGAACCGTTGGTAGAAGCCAGCTGAATCCAGCTCTGACTGGAGTCGCTCTTTTTGGAAGAACTGCTGTCGCCGGTGCTGCTTTCTGCGGCAGAACTGTCGTTGCTTGCAACGATCGAACTGCTGTTGTCCGCATTTGAGGAACGAATGCCCTCATAGACACCGATCGAACCGCCGGACACCAGAACCATTGCCAGCACAAACGCTGCCACTTTCAGTCCAGTATGCTTTTTCTTCGGCTTCTTGTTGGGGTCGCCGCCGTTGGGATCGGAGTAGTAGTTTACATAAGAGTAGCCGCCGTTGTTGCCGCTGCCGCCGTTTCCGGTGGGAGTGGTCTGACCGCCTGCCGGATTGTTATAGGCAGAGCCGGCAGCGTTCTGCTGCTGGTATGCACTGCTGTACACTGCCTCGTCCTGATGCGGTGTGGTGTTGCGGTAGTAACCGTTCTGATATGCATACGGATTTGCTGCACCGTTGACACCGGAACCGGCATTTCCTGCCGGAGCCGCGGTATTTGCAGCACCGCTGTTGTTGGTGGTATTGTCGGCATTCTGTGCCGCACCATTCTCATTCCATTGTGCATTGTTTTTGTTTTCGAAGTCAGCCATAATACTCTTCCTTTCTATCGTGAACCGCTTGTTTTCTGCGGTATGTGTTCTTCGCTTTCTGTAATTATTATTATACAGTTTTATGTGATAATCATATGATAATCGATAGAAAAGACGGTAAAATACAGCCCACAAAGGCTTCACATTCCCTGAAAACAGCTTTCACACAGGAAATTATGCCTGATTCTGTGCAAGATAGTCTGCCAGATCGACATGAACGCCGGCACCGGTCTGTGCCATATAGTACAGCCACAGGAAAATATCCTGCGAATCCAGCGTGCCGCTGTTGTCTGCGTCCAGAGCCTTTCGCTGAATCGGATTCAGTTCGGTGTCCAGACCAGCACCTACCCGTGCAATATTGTACAGGCAGAGAAACAGATCCTGTGTATCAATGCTGCCGCTGGCATCGGCATCGCCCATACTGCATGCCATTTTCTGATGAGATGCGGCTCCGGTGATGATGCTGTCTGCCGAGGGACGATTGCTTTTCAGATCGCCGTCCTTGCCGGTAGCGGTATAGGCATTGGAAATCACGCTGCCGTCGCCGCAGGAGAGCATCTCCGAGGACTGGATCGCAGCAGATGCCAGCATGACCTGCCCCAGCGGAGTGAAAGTCATGTTCAGATCCATGATGTTGCTGAATTCAAAGCCGATCGCCTTTTCACCGGCTGCCCCTACATAAGGCGTATAGAAGTCGGCAGCAGAAGCATTCTGCAAGCTGCGGATCTTGTCATTCAGTCCGGCATTGTCTGCAATGGTCATTGATGCCAGCCCCGTGCCGCTGACATTGCCGCCCTCCAGGGAAACGTCCAGATACTGATACAGATATGCGATTACAGTCTTTCGGTTCTGGGATACACCGGACATGCCGTAATAGTCCACGCCCAGCGGATTGTTGACAGTCTGTACTACCACGTTGGCAGAACGGTTCAGGGACTTGACTTCAGTAACCGCCGCTTCAATGTTTGCCGCAACGGTTTCCACCAGAGCCGGCAGATCCCGAGCAAGCTTGCTGTTTGCCGCAGAAAGCTTCGAGCCATCACTGGTCAGCTTGTTTGCCACGTCAGTAAGCGTCTTACAGTTGTCCATATCCACCAGATCGGCGTTTTTATACAGTACTTCTTCTATAAAGTCGTTGACACCCACAGAGATCATTACCACATCTGCGGTCTGCACATCGCGTTTCATATTCTGATTGGACTGCAAGTCAGAAACCAGCTTACCGGAAGTGGTGCCCACTGCGGCATAGTTCACCGCATTGCCGCCCAGATAGTCCGCCATATAGGAAACTGCCGACTCGCTGCCGCTGACTTCTGCCAGACAGTCGTCACCCAGTGCCACGACCTTCGGGGTAACTGCAAGGCTGGAAGTGTCTGCCGCAAATACCGGCAGTGCCAGTCCGGTGGCTGCTGTGACAACGGCACAGGCTGCCGCAATGCCTCTTTTCCAAAAATGTTTTTTACTCATATCGTTTTTCCTTTCTGTACAGGCAGAGCCGCCGTACCCCCTTATGGCAACACTGCATAAAGCTTACTTATTGACTTCATCTGATGCTGCCCCTATATTTTTTCGCACGGTTCTGCATTTTCTTTACGATATTGTCATTATACCGTGTTTTTCCGATTCTGTCAAGATAAAACCGCACAAAGCTGATGCATAAGATGCATCACCAGATTTTTCAGCAGAGTTTCTCCAAAAAAGCGAAACCGTGCCTGCCCTCAAAAGGACAAGCACGGTTTCAGTAAAGCAATGAGAAAAAGAGAGATAACTGCAAAATTCAAAAATTGCATGTGGAAATGTGACTGGCATCTCGCAATTCTATTTTGTCAGCCCATATCCGTTCGAAGCATCATCACACGCGGGATTTCCGTTTTCTGTGAATCATCTGCCTTGCTTCTGTGATAAGTATATCATATTTGCACCATTCTGTCAACAGGAAAGTGCTGGATTTCGTGTAAAATATCCAATTCGTTTTTTGTGCAATTTCACAACACGGATTTTATGCACCATATTTTCCTTGTCCAGCTGGTACAATTTCTGCAAGCATTTCCCTTGCGAAAAACGTTTTCCACAATTTTATCCACTTTTCCACATGCACCCGTGTGGAAAGCGGTGGAAAAGGGCAGGCTTTATGCAGTATTTCCTTAGTTCTTGATGATTTCCGCGGAATCCAGCAGAACGGTAAACGGTCCGTCGTTGCACAATTCCACCTGCATATCTGCCCCGAATATGCCGGATTCCACCACAGACACCCGTTCCCGACAGTACGCCTTGCATGCTTCATAAAGGGCTTCCGCCTGTGCCGGCGGTGCCGCGTGCACAAAACTGGGGCGGTTCCCCTTGCGGCAGTCCGCATACAGAGTAAACTGGGACACCAGCAGCAGACTGCCGCCGACATCTTGCAGCGAGAGGTTGATCTTATCATTTTCGTCCGAGAAGATCCGCAGCCGCAGCAGCTTGTCCACCATTTTTTCCATGATCTCCGTGGTATCCTCCGGTGCAATGCCCAGCAGCACCAGATACCCCTGTTCGATTGCACCGGTGACATTGCCGTCTACGGTGACTTTTGCGTGTTTTACACGCTGTACCAACATTTTCATGCCTGATCCCTCACTTGAATTTGTTCCAGCACCTTGCCGATGGGTTCCCGAATGCACAGGTCTGCCTGTTCGTCCATGGGCGTTGCATCACGGTTCAGCAGTACCAGATGTTCCCCGCGAAAATACCGCAGCAGTCCTGCCGCCGGATAAACCGTCAGCGAAGTGCCGCCCACCAGCAGCAGGTCTGCGTTGGCAATGGCATTCACAGAGCGTGTCAGCGTGTCCTCCGGCAGAGATTCCTCATAGAGCACCACGTCCGGCTTCACTCTGCCGCCGCATTTGTCGCAGTGTGGCACACCGGTGGTCATCATGATCCACTCGGCATCATAGACGGCACCGCACACCTGACAGATATTCCGGTGCACACTTCCATGAAGTTCCAGCACACTCCTGCTGCCCGCCAGCTGGTGCAGCCCGTCAATGTTCTGGGTAACTACTGCCAGCAGTTTTCCTGCCTGTTCCAGCTCCGCCAGCTTCTTGTGTGCCGCGTTGGGCTTCGCCGTCAGACAGATCATTTTGTTCCGGTAAAAGCGGTAAAACTCCGCGGTATGCCGTTCAAAATAGGTGTGGCTCAGAATCGTTTCCGGCGGCACGTCATACTGCTGATGATACAGCCCGTCCTGACTGCGGAAGTCCGGAATCCCGCTTTCGGTAGAAACGCCGGCTCCGCCAAAAAACACGATACGATCCGACTGATCCACCCATTGCTGCAATTGTTTGATTTTTTCCGTTTCCATGATACCTACCCCTTTCTATCCGGCAATGACGCTGACATAAAACGTCCGGCGGCGTGGACCGTCGAATTCGCAGAAGTACACGCCCTGCCATGTGCCCAGCACCAGTCTGCCGTTCCGCACGGGAATGGTCACGCTGCTGCCCATTGCCGAAGCACGGGCATGGGCAGAGGAATTGCCCTCCATATGGCGAAATTCCGATCTGTCCGGAAACGCCTTCCGATATGCCAGCAGCAGATCTGTTACCACATCGGGGTCGGCGTTTTCATTAATGGTGATACCGGCGGTGGTGTGGGGGCAGTAAACGACACAGATGCCGTCTGTGATGCCGCTGTCCGCTACGGCTCCCTGCACCTGTGCCGTGATCGGGCAGAGATTCTCTGCCGGTGTTTCCAGTGTATACGAATATAGCATGGCATTTGCTCCTTTTTTCGGTAGTATTTTCAGGAAACACTGCATAAAGCCCGCCTGACGGCTTTGCACGCAATCTGCTTGCAGAT
>ERZ772889.2920-NODE-2920-length-12581-cov-3.085981_pt1 | contig 12581 bp, 8 predicted proteins | sample MGYA00512127_ERZ772889 | MGnify/ENA primary metagenome ERZ772889 (study PRJEB29015, sample SAMEA2737689) | human gut metagenome | biome: human gut; feature: human-associated habitat; material: faeces | place: China | collected 2012 ...
AGTACGCTGACAGAGGATATATGAAGTCAAAGACACACACTGTTTACGATAAGAATGGTGATCCTACTGCCAAAGTCCATTCATATTGGACGCAGCAGGGTCGCATATTCATCTATTACCAGTTAAAGAAAGAGGGTATCCTGCCCCTTATCGAACAGGACGATAGCTGAAACGCTGTCGGGAGTATCCGTTCATCGGGTACTGCCTATGGTGCTTCACACACACCTCCTTGTTTTGAACGACGGTCGATGTGCCGTCGGGAGCTTCTACTTCTCTGAGTAGGAGCTGCCAACAGTACATCAATCTTTGGACATAAAAATAACCGACAGACGATGTACGCCGTCCGATAAGGTCGGCTCAGTATCTTGAAAACTGAATATGAAACATCAACGCTATTTGTTTTCTTTTTCTTCTTCCTGAGAGATAGGAGGAGCATTATGCCGAAAAAATCCGTTAGTCAGATGTTCAGGAAATATCCTGATGTGGTAACTATACCACAAGTATGCGAAATGCTCGGTGTCAGCCGTAACTACGCATACCTATTAGTAAAGCAGGGAAAGCTCATAAGGCTTGACTTGGGACGTATCGTCAGAGTGACAAAATCCTCTGTAATTGAGCTAAAGGAAAAAAGTTTACAAAAATCGGAGAATTCCCCAGTGTAAAGCGCCGAAAAAAGGATAAAAGCGGTCTGATCGTATTGCATTATATTTGGTTACGCGCTATAATAGAGTAGTCAACAGCAGACTTCTACCGCTTTCAACTCAAAGGAGGATATATGAAATGAAAGCAAGTCTGCCTTACAAATACATTACTTCCGTGAAGAACGGAAAGCACTATGTTGTCTTTGACTATAAGGATCACAGCGGAAAGCGTAAGCGTAAGTGGGTAAACACGGAATTGCCTGAAAAGTGTTCAAAGAAAGCTCTGAAAGAAGCAGTTGAAGCAATCGTCGCAGAGTTTGATAAGAGCATTTCGGAAGGTGAAATCGCTGTCAAGTCTGCAAACGCTGTGCCGTATGCTGTTATGAGTGATGAAACCGCTTCAACTATGCTGCTCGATGATTTCTTTACCGAGTGGCTGACATACATCAAACCGAATGTGGCTCGTACTACACATCTTTGCTATCGCAAGGTCAGCAAGAGATACATGGAATACATCAACGAAAACTATCCGAACCTCACACTTGGACAGGTCAATCATAACCACATTCAGAACTATCTCAACTACAAACTGGATAGTGGCTGCAAGGGCAGTACCGCAAAGCAGTATTATCTCGCATTGCATTCTGCATTTGCTTACGCTGTAAAAATGGAACTGATACCCAAGCACCCTATGGACAAGTTAGTAGTACCGAGAGCTGAAAGGCATGAAGCTACCTTCTACAATGCTGATGAGCTGAATGAACTGTTTGAGGTTTTCAAAGGTGACAAACTGGAGCTTGTGGTGAACATCGCAGCGTATTATGGTCTGAGAAGATGTGAGATACTTGGTCTGAGGTGGGATGCGATCGACTTCAAGAACAAGACGATCACGATCCAGCGTAAGATAGTAAGCGACTACGACGATAACGGTGAGATGAAGATCTTTGTAGAAACAAGGCTAAAAACCAATTCCACCAGAAGAACACTTCCGCTGATCCCTCACATCGAGGAGATGCTTCTTGAAAAGAAGAAAATGGAAGTCAAGTTCAAAAAGGCTTGCGGAAAGAGCTACAACAAGGAATTTGACGGATTTATCTGCCGTGACAACTATGGTAATATGCTATCGCCAGGGTATGTGACACAGCACTTCCATTACGTCATTACCCGAAACGGTTTGAAGCAACTGCGTTTCCATGATCTTCGCCATTCTTGTGCGAGCTTATTGCTTGCTCATGATGTTCCGATGAAGGCTATTCAGGAGTGGCTCGGACATAGTAATTTTTCTATCACGGCGAATCTTTGGAATACAATGCAAAGGTCAACTCGGCTGAAACGATCGCAAGGGTTCTCGGCGGTAAGTCAGAGGATAAATCAGAAGCTGAAAAGCCTGCCGAAAAGAAAAAGACCACGAGAAGAAAGTCAACGTCAAAGGCAGCAAGTAAAACACCGCCCAAAAAGACTGGCGGTAGAAAAAAGAAAAGCGATAATCCCGAAGGCACGGGAGAATCGCAGATGTCAACATTATAGAATATAATCAACGAAAGTGGAATCAAGAAAAAGAAATCAAAAAACGTGTGATTTTGGTAGAAAAAATGGTAGAAAAAAAGTGGCATTCACGCTTATATTCTCTACCAACGCTCACTCGAAACGTAGTTAAATCGGGCAGAAACGGAAAAATTTTCAATCAAACTCATATAATAGAGTAGACAAATGCACGATTTTATGCTATAATGAGTTAGACAAATCGGAATTTATGGAGAAAAATGAAGTATGGAACTGTGGGACGCTTATGATAGAGATTTCAAAAAGATTCAAGGTGTAACTCTGGTTCGAGGAGAGGCAATTCCGGAAGGTTTTTTTCATTTGGTCTGTGAAATAATCGTTAGACATATAGATGGAAGTTATCTCATCATGCAAAGGGATAAAAGAAAGCATTTGGGCGGAATGTGGGAGGCTACAGCGGGTGGTTCTGCTTTACAAGGTGAAGCCCCTGTAACCTGTGCCGCTAGAGAACTTCATGAAGAAACGGGAATTACCTCCGATAATTTAGTGGAAATAGGAAGGGTGCTCCACCACAACCATAAATCGTTTTATGTGGAGTATCTTTGCATTACGGATACAGATAAGGATAGTATCGTTTTGCAAGAAGGAGAAACATCTAATTATAAATGGATTACGGCTGATAGATTGCTAAAACTGTCCAGGGATGAGTTGGCAACGCAGCGTATTCTAAATTTCATTGAAGAACTTAATTTATAAATTCTGGTTTGACGTGGAGTGGCAGTGGAGTTGTCAAAAACAATGCACCCCCCTCAAATCGAGAACTGCACCCCCCTCTGAACCGAAGTTGCACCCCCTTTGATGGTTTCTATCAAAATTACGGTTCTTTGCCAAAAAATCTCGTAAACACGTTGTTTGCGAGACTTTTTATTTTCTAAAGATATGACACACAAAAAAAATCGGACAGCCCGAAGACTGTCCGATTGAATGTTTTTGTGATTATTCTATGGTCGTGATGTCGCTTCCGAACCAAGTTGTTGATATCTCAGCAAGCTTGCCGTCCTGCTTCATTTCGTGAAGGATCTCCTCGATCTTGTCGCAAAGTGCCTGATCACCAAGTCTGAAGCCGATAGCGTACTCCTCTGGGTCAAGGCCGTCAGGAAGCACCTTATAATCCTTGCCTGTTGTGGATATCTCGTAGTTTGCAACTACTGAGTCAAGGAACGCTGCGTCTACCATGTTAAGCTCCAACTGCTGGAGGGCTTCAACATTTGTTGCAAGCTCTGTTGTTGTCGCACCATTTGCTACAACGTCAGATGCAAGAAGTGTTTCCTGTGCTGTTGAGCCGTTCTGTACGGCAATGTTCTTGCCTGCAAGATCAGCCTGTGAAGCAACGTCGCTTGAGCCGTTTACAACGAACACCATTTCATTCTTCATGTAAGGCTCGCTCATGAGCATTACTTTCTTTCTCTCATCGCTGACAGAAAGGCCGTTCCAGATACAATCTATTGTGCCCGCATTAAGATCCTGCTCCTTTGTATCCCAGTTTACAGAGTAAGTTTCAAGCTCTACACCAAGTCTTGAGCAAACTTCCTTTGCAACGTCGATATCAAAGCCTACGATGTTGTCGTTCTCGTCTGTATAGCCCATTGGCTTGAATGTTGGGTCAAGACCGAGCACAAGCTTGCCTGAATCAAGAACTTTCTGAAGTGAGTTATCCTCGCCTGTTGCAGCGGCTGTGCTGTTTGTGCCTGCTGCTGATGAAGAATCAGATGTGCTTCCGCAGCCTACAGCCAAAAGCATCATGGCAGCAGCGGAAAGTGATGCGATAGTCTTAAAAATAGATCTTTTCATTATTAACTTCCTTTCGGGTATCGTCAAAATACCATTTCATACGTTTTAACACTTTAATATAATAACATATTATAACGTCACTGTCAATTATCATTATTGCCCAAACCTTTGCAGGCTGTGGGTGCTTTTTCATAGAAAATGACCGCAGATAGGCGAAAATCAGCACTTACCAAGCTTTTTAGCCCTATCCATAAATCTTGCATACTTGCCTATTACCGCTTCTCCCTGTGTGATACCTGCATTTTTCAGTATCTCCAAAGGCTTTTCAGGATAGTCGGCTGTATATTCAAGCTCCAACTCATAGTCTATCAAGCCGAGATATTCGCTTTTGTCAAGGCATATCTCAACGTGGTCAAAATCGGCGCAGAGCTTGCGCTGAGTATACAAAGAGCCTGCAAGGTCAGCGGCAGGGAAATCTCTCCCCACAAGCTGTGAAAGCTCCTGTGCGGTGAGCTTTTCAGGCAGGCTGTCAAGCTGTTGTTCATACTCTTTTTTCACATGAAGCGCACCGTTTTCGGTGATAGGTGCTTTAAGCTGCAAAAAATATTTTTCGCCTATCTGCCTGACACGGATACTTGTCATGCCCGTATCCTGCTGTGGAATATAATAAAAATTGGTCTGCTCTATTATTTTGCCCCACTGAAAAAGCTTTTCAGTGGTCTTGTACTGCTCCTGTGTGAGAGAAATTTTTATCTCACGTTCTATATTTTCGCTCATGATATCCTCCTGCTTTAATACTTTATTATATTATAACAATATGACAATACAATGTCAACATGAATATGGTTGACAAATTCCCATAAAAATAGTAGAATTTAATTAGTAATTTGATTATTTTAAGGAGAGTTTGAGATGTCAAGAATATTGACGCCACAGCAGAAGATAGAGCGGAGCATTGTGACGGATTTTCGCAGAGATATATGGAACAAATTCGTAATGGGATATGAGCGTTACGATATGATAAAGCCGAGGGACAAAATAGCGGTGTGCATATCAGGCGGCAAGGATTCTATGCTCCTTGCTAAGTGTATGCAGCATTTACAGAAATATCAAGGCATGGACATAGGGCTGGAGTTTATTGTGATGAACCCCGGTTACAGCGACGCCAACAGGCAGAGAATAATCGACAATGCAGCGCTTATGGGCATACCCATAAAAATGTTTGAAACGAAAGTTTTTGACATTGCATACAACACTAAACGGAACCCATGCTATCTTTGTGCAAGAATGAGGCGTGGCTGGCTTTACAAATTCGCTCAGGACCTTGGGTGCAACAAGATAGCTTTGGGACATCATTTTGATGATGTTATAGAAACCATACTCATGAGCATGGTATACGGAGGACAGATTCAGACTATGATGCCGAAGCTACACTCGAGGAACTACGCAGGCATGGAGCTTATCAGGCCCCTGTACATGGTGAAAGAGGCGGACATTATCCGCTGGGTGGAGCAGAACGATCTGCATTTTATCCGCTGTGCCTGCCGTTTCACTGAGAGCTACGAGGGGTTAGAGAAAAAGGGTGAGGTATCAAAGCGGCAGGAAATGAAGGAGCTTATAGCAAAGTTTCGTGCCACCAATCCCAACATCGAAAACAATATTTTCAAGAGCGTTTATAACGTCAATCTGCGCACTGTGATACAATACGAATACAAGGGTAAGAAGTACAATTTTATGGACACATATGATGATTACGACCCAAGCGTTCAGGCAGATGACGTTGATGATGAGGGAATAGAGTAAAAAAGTTGTGAAAAGGGCTTGACAAAGCGGCAGAGATAGTGTATAATATATTACTGTAATTGGTTTGCTGCTATGGCTCAGTAGGTAGAGCACGTCCTTGGTAAGGACGAGGTCACCGGTTCAAGCCCGGTTAGCAGCTCCAGCAGGTGCTTGCACCTGCACCCAAATCCGCTATCATTTATGGTAGCGGATTTTTTGTCGCCGCCCATGGGTACGATACGCTTGGAAGGTACTATGTTCGCCGTGACGGGCATCTCCCACCACGGCTTTTTTATGTAACAAACCAAGACACCGCTCCTATACTTTGCACATAAATCATACAAAGCAGGACGTGTCCCTGCACCCAGATTCGCTATCATTTATGGTAGCGGATTTTTTTGTCTCCGCCCATGGGTACGATACCCTGCACACAAAAAACACCGCCCGAACTCCTCGGACGGTGTTACATTTTTATCTCGTATTACAGATTTGTATACTCCATAAGGCTCTTATCCACCTCACGGGCAACATCTCTGCCCTCTCTGATAGCCCATACTACAAGTGACTGTCCTCTGCGCACATCGCCTGCGGCAAAGACGTTCTTCACGTTGGTCTGATGTGTGCCGTCGGCTGTTGCGATATTAGTTCTGCCGTCTACCTCAACGCCAAAAGCCTTTGTGAGATAGCTTTCAGAGCCAAGGAATCCCGCTGCAATGAGCACAAGTTCAGCGTCTACCTTGTATTCGCTGCCCTCAACAGGCTTCATTATCGTTCTGCCTGACTTAGGGTCTTTCTCCGGTGAGAGCTTTACAAGCACTGCGCCCTTAAGATTGCCCTTTTTGTCTTTGAGAAACTCCTTTACAGTTGTCTGATAAACTCTTGGGTCATGGCCGAACACACCGATAGCTTCTTCCTGACCGTAGTCCGTCTTGCAGACCATTGGCCACTGCGGCCATGGGTTGTTCTCGGCTCTCGTGTCAGGAAGCTTTGGCATCATTTCAAGCTGCAAAACGCTCTTTGCACCGTGTCTTACGCTTGTACCAACGCAGTCATTTCCCGTATCTCCGCCACCTATTACCATGACGTTCTTGCCCTTTGCGGAAATGTGGTTTTTATCCGTAAGGCCGCCGTTCAGCAGCGCCTTAGTTGTGGATTTCAGAAAATCCACTGCAAAATAGATACCCTTTGCATCTCTGCCCTCGGCTTTGATATCTCTAGGGTTTGAAGCACCACAGCAAAGTATTACTCTGTCGAAGTCCTTGAGAAGCTCAGCCGCTGTGATATCCTTGCCCACATTAACGCCTGTGCGGAACTCAATGCCCTCTTCTTTCATTATGTTTATCTTGCGCTCGATTATCTGCTTTTCAAGCTTCATGTTCGGTATGCCGTACATAAGCAGACCGCCCACTCTGTCCTCACGCTCGAAAACTGTTACACTGTGGCCTCTCTGATTGAGCTGATCAGCGGCTGCAAGACCTGACGGGCCTGAGCCTATAACAGCGATAGTCTTTCCTGTTCTTACCTTTGGCACTCTTGCTGAAGCATATCCGCAGGCATAAGCATTTTCGATAATGCCGTATTCGTTAGCCTTTGTGGTAACAGCGTCGCCATTAGCTCCGCAGGTGCAGGCTTTTTCGCAAAGTGCAGGACAAACTCTTGATGTGAACTCAGGAAAATTGTTCGTCATATGAAGTCTGTAATATGCCTGCTCCCAGTTGCCCTTGTATATAAGGTCGTTCCATTCAGGGATAAGATTGTTAAGCGGACAGCCTGAAAATGCGTTGCCTATCTTCATTCCTGCCTGACAAAACGGCACACCGCAGTCCATACATCTTGCTCCCTGCTTTTGCTGCTCCTCCTTTGAAAGAGGAGTGTGAAATTCATTAAAATTCTTTATACGTTCCTCAACGGAGAACGCTGCTGCGTCCTCACGCTTATAGTCCATAAAACCAGTTGGCTTTCCCATATCTCAACTATACTTGCTTTCACGGCAAGTATATCCTCCTTTCGATTTTAAAAGTACAATATCTCATGTGCGCAGGCTTACTGCTTGCCGTTGATGATCTGATAGAATGCCTCTATCTGCGCCTGATCGCTACTCATACCCTTTTCTTCCATTGAAGCTATAGCAGACATCATCTTCTTGTAATCGTGAGGGATTATCTTCTTGAACTTAGGCAGATATTCCTCAAAGTTATCAAGAATACGCTTGCCCTTTTCAGAGCCTGTTGCGTCAACGTGCTGCTGGATAAGGTCTTTGAGCTGAATTATATCGTACTTCTCCTTGACCTCAGAGAAAAGTACCATTTCCTTGTTGAGTCTTGTGTAAAGGTGTCTGTCCTCGTCAAGAACGTAAGCTACACCGCCCGACATACCTGCCGCAAAGTTTTTGCCCGTCTTGCCGATAACTACCACACAGCCGCCTGTCATATACTCACAGCCGTGGTCGCCAACGCCCTCGACAACTGCCACTGCGCCTGAGTTTCTTACGCAGAAACGCTCGCCTGCAACACCGTTGATGAACGCCTTACCGCTTGTTGCACCGTAAAGTGCAACGTTACCGATAATGATATTGTCCTCGGCTTTGAAAGTGGAATCTTTTGGAGGGTAAACGACGAGCTTACCGCCTGAAAGTCCCTTGCCAAAATAGTCGTTAGAGTCGCCCACAAGCTCGAGGGTCAAGCCGTTCGGGATAAATGCGCCGAAGCTCTGTCCGCCTGAACCGTTGCAGACTATCTTGTATGTATCGTCAGCAAGTGTGTTATAATACTTTCTTGTTATCTCTGAGCCGAAGATAGTACCGAATGAACGGTCTGTGTTCTTGACATTTACTGTGATAGACTTCTTCTCACCACTCTTAAGATTTTTCTCGAACTCCTTCATGAGTACCTTTTCATCAAGAGTGTTTTCAAGCTTGAAGTCATACTTGGATTTCTTGTTGTATTCTACCTTTTCTGAAACGTAATCAGAGTTGATGATATTAGAAAGGTCAACTTGTGCCGCAGTGCCAGTGATACCAGCCTTTGGCTTGATAAGGTCAATTCTTCCCACAAGCTCGTCAACTGTTCTTACGCCAAGCTTTGACATATATTCTCTAAGCTCGGAAGCCACGAATATCATAAAGTTCATTACATATTCAGGCTTGCCGTGGAACTTCTTTCTAAGCTCTGGGTTCTGTGTTGCAACACCAAATGGGCAAGTATCAAGATTACATACTCTCATCATTGCACAGCCGAGTGTTATCAGCGGAGCTGTTGCAAAGCCGAACTCCTCTGCGCCAAGGATCGCTGCGATAACAACATCACGGCCTGTCATGAGCTTTCCGTCTGTTTCGATAACGACCTTGTTTCTAAGACCGTTCTTGATAAGGGTCTGATGTGCTTCTGCAAGTCCAAGCTCCCATGGAAGACCTGCATTGTAGATAGAGTTTCTCGGAGCCGCACCTGTACCGCCGTCATAGCCTGAGATAAGGATAACGCCTGCGCCTGCCTTTGCAACACCTGCTGCAACTGTACCAACACCGCACTCAGAAACGAGCTTTACAGAAATTCTTGCGTTCTTGTTTGCGTTTTTCAGGTCATAGATAAGCTGAGCCAAGTCCTCGATAGAGTAGATATCGTGGTGTGGCGGAGGTGAGATAAGCGACACGCCAGGTGTTGAGTGTCTTGTTTTAGCTATCCATGGATAAACCTTTTTGCCGGGGAGATGACCGCCCTCGCCAGGCTTTGCTCCCTGTGCCATTTTTATCTGTATCTCATCAGCAGATGTGAGGTATCTTGAAGTTACACCGAAACGTCCCGAAGCCACCTGCTTGATAGCTGAACATCTGTCCTCAGAAGTACCCTTTGTGAGAAGTCTGTCAAGGCTCTCACCGCCCTCGCCTGAGTTTGACTTGCCGTGAAGTCTGTTCATGGCGACAGCAAGTGCTTCATGAGCTTCCTGCGAGATAGAGCCGTATGACATAGCGCCCGTCTTAAATCTTCTTACAATAGAATCAACGCTCTCAACTTCCTCCAGTGGAACAGGATTTTCAGCAAAGTTGAAATCCATAAGACCTCTGATGTTCACAGGGTCCATTTCCTCAGAGATAAGCTTTGAATACTTCTTGTATGTTTCATAGTCACCAGTCCTTGCAGCCTGCTGGAGCAGATAGATAGACTGAGGATTGTAGAGATGCTCCTCCTTGCCGCTTCTGAACTTGTGGCTTCCTCTTGATTCAAGCTCTGTGTCTGTGCCAAGTCCAAGAGGGTCGAAGGCCGATGTATGAAGTCTGTCAACGTTCTTTTCGATATCAGATATTGTGATACCGCCTATTCTGCTGACTGTACCTGTGAAATACTTGTTTATAACGTCCTGACCGATACCGATAGCCTCGAATATCTGTGAGCCTTGATATGACTGTATAGTAGAGATACCCATTTTTGAAGCTATCTTTACGATACCATGGAGAACAGCCGCATTATAATCGTCAACAGCGGCATAGTAATCCTTATCGAGAAGGTCGTCAGCAATAAGCTCGTGGATAGTTTCCTGAGCAAGATAAGGGTTGATAGCGGAAGCGCCATAGCCAAGCAGTGTTGCAAAGTGATGAACTTCTCTAGGCTCGCCGCTTTCGAGGATAATAGCAAGGGATGTTCTCTTCTTTGTAACAACAAGGTGCTGATGAAGTGCTGATACTGCAAGCAGTGACGGGATAGCAAGGTGGTTCTCGTCAACTCCCCTGTCTGAAAGGATAAGGATATTTGCGCCCTCGCTGAACGCCTTGTCTGCTTCTATATAAAGTCTGTTTATAGCCTTTTCAAGTCTTGTGTTCTTATAATAAAGTATAGGGATAACAGCTACCTTAAAGCCGGGAATGTGCATATTCTTTATTTTAAGGATATCTGTTGAGGTAAGGATAGGATCGTGTATCTTCATTACCTTGCAGTTTTCAGGCTTTTCTTCAAGAATGTTACCGTCCTCACCGATATAGACAGTTGTGGAGGTAACTATTTCCTCTCTGATAGCGTCTATAGGCGGATTTGTTACCTGTGCAAAGAGCTGTTTGAAGTAGTTGAACAGTGGCTGAGGCTCTTTTGAAAGCACCGCAAGCGGGCTGTCTGTACCCATAGCGGCAATAGACTCAGAGCCGTTCTTTGCCATTGGCAGGATAGATGTCATAACGTCCTCATAGGTATAGCCAAAAGCTTTCTGAAGTCTTTGTCTTTCCTCGTAGCCGTGTTCCTCTACCTTGATGTTTGGTATCTTAAGGTCTTTAAGTCTGACAAGGTTGCTGTCAAGCCACTCGCCGTAAGGCTGCTTTGAAGCATAGTATTCCTTAAGCTCGTCATCGTCGATAACTCTGCCCTGAACAGTATCAACAAGAAGCATTTTGCCCGGGCGAAGTCTTTCCTTTTCAACGATATTGTCTGACGGGATAGGAAGTGCGCCAACCTCAGATGAAAGGATAAGATTGCCGTCCTTTGTGATATAATATCTTGACGGACGCAGACCGTTTCTGTCAAGCACTGCACCCATGATATCTCCGTCAGAGAAAAGGATAGAAGCAGGTCCGTCCCATGGCTCCATCATAGTTGCATAATACTGATAGAAGTCTTTCTTAGCCTGACTCATCGTGCCGTTGTTATCCCATGGCTCAGGGATCGTTATCATGACAGCCAGTGGCAGATCCATTCCACTCATGACCAAAAATTCAAGTGTGTTGTCGAGCATTGCTGAGTCAGAGCCTTCCGTGTTTACAACAGGTGTGACCTTATCAAGGTCGCCCTTCAAATGCTCAGACTTCATCGTTTCCTCACGAGCGAGCATTTTATCAGCATTGCCTCTGATAGTGTTTATCTCACCGTTGTGAACGATCATTCTGTTAGGATGCGCTCTCTGCCAGCTTGGGTTTGTGTTGGTAGAAAATCTTGAATGTACCATAGCGATAGCAGACTCGTAGTCCTTATCCTGAAGGTCAGGGAAGAACTTTCTGAGATCCTGCACCAAGAACATTCCTTTATATACTATAGTTCTGCTTGAAAGTGATACAACATAGGTGTCCTCGTTTGACTGCTCGAACACACGTCTTGCAACATATAGCTTGCGGTCAAAGTCAAGACCCTTTTTAACGCCCTTCGGACGCTTGATGAAGCACTGCATTATGGCAGGCATACACTCTACAGCTCTCTTGCCAAGCACCTCAGGCTTTGCAGGAACGACTCTCCAGCCAAGGATCTCTAGACCCTCTTTTTCGGCGATTATCTCAAACATCTTCTTTGCCTGATTTCTCGCAAGCTCGTTCTGTGGGAAGAAGAACATACCAACAGCATAATCTCTCTCCTCGCCAAGCGTGATCCCAAGCTCAGCGGCAGCGATCTTCTTGAAGAATTTATGTGAGATCTGAAGCAGGATACCTACTCCGTCACCTGTTTTGCCCTCTGCGTCCTTACCAGCACGATGCTCAAGCGTTTCAACGATAGTCAGCGCATTTGCAACAGTATCGTGGCTCTTTTTGCCCTTAATGTTCACAACAGCACCTATTCCGCAGTTATCATGCTCGAATTTCGGTGAATACAGGCTTTTTACATTAGTCATATCCTCCATGCGTTCCATTTTTATCACCCTTTCCTGCCAAACTGTAAAAAAAATTATAGCTTATCGTTCAGCAACGTATGTTATTTCACGGCACATAGCCGATTTTTAGCTGTTTTTAATAAAAAAACTTGCAGGAAGAAATTAAAATCCTGCAATCCTGCATAAACGCAAACAAACTCAAAGCGCGGTTTTTCGCACAAATGCAAGAAAATAGCCTTTTGCCGTCTTTTTTGACGGCTTAATCATTATAACATACATTACAGCAAAATGCAAGAGTGAATGATAAAA
>ERZ772889.2924-NODE-2924-length-12566-cov-3.372712_pt1 | contig 12566 bp, 13 predicted proteins | sample MGYA00512127_ERZ772889 | MGnify/ENA primary metagenome ERZ772889 (study PRJEB29015, sample SAMEA2737689) | human gut metagenome | biome: human gut; feature: human-associated habitat; material: faeces | place: China | collected 2012 ...
ATCTGTGACCGCTTTGAACTCGGCAAGATCGACAAGGCGGGGGTCGTTTCCCAAGCGGAAAAGGACAAGGCAGACCGGGACGCCGTGGCAAAGGAGGTCCCTACCAAGACAAGGGGCGAGATCATCGTGGAGCAGGCAATGGGTGATCCCGTGCAGAAAGAAGGGCAGTCCCACCAAAACCCTACGGTCGCAAAGACGGAAAAAAGCCCTCCGTCCGAGCGAAGCTCAACGATTGGAGGTTCAAATGCTGACCGGGGTACAGCAAAGCAGGCAGACAAAAAGCCTTCCGTGCGGGAAAAGCTGGAACGCTACAAGGCTGCTGTAAAGGCTGATAAGGAAGCAGACCGCACCGAGCCTTCGATTGCCAAAGAAAGACCGAAAGCACCCGAACCGTCCCGACAGACGGTTCACCGTCAACCGAAAAGAACCAAAAAACCGAAAGAGAGGTAATCAACTGTGACCAACAATTTCAATCCCAAGAAGTCCGGCGCTGCGGAAAGACCGCAGCTTTCTCCGGAGGAATACGTCGCCAAGAAAAAGGCGGAGAAGGATGCCGTGTATCAGATGATCGACGATGCGGCGACCGAGATCGTCAATGCCCCTGAAAAGTTCCGGGGCTATCTGGACACACAGGCGCGTATGGATCGCTATTCCGCCGCCAACGCCCTGCTCATCTACAAGTAGCAGCCGCAGGCGACCCAGCTCAAGGAGTTTCGGGACTGGCAGGAGGACGGCGTGAAGGTCAGCAAGGGCGCAAAGAGCCTGTCCATCCTTGAACCCGTGGAGTACGCCAAGAAGGACGGCAGCACCGGCATCGCCTACAATGTCAAAAAGGTCTTTGATGTGTCGCAGACCAACGGCAGAAGACCGGCTGCGCCGACCCTTGACCGTGACCCCCGAAAACTTGTGGCGATTATGCTTGATACGGCTCCCATTGATGTGGCAACCGTGGAGGAGCTGCCATCCCCCAATATGGGCGCGTTCTACAGGAACGAGGATCAGACGCTCTATGTCAAGCGCGACATCGGGGACAGCGTTGCCCTCTGCCAGTGTGTGGCGCAGGAGCTGGGTCACGCCCAGCTTGCCATGAGCTGCGAAGCGTACAGCCGCAGGGAGATGGGCTTCTCCGCCGTCTGCGTCGGGTATATGCTCTGCCGCAAATTCGGCGTGGATACGAGGAGCTTTGCCATCGAGAACATTCCCGACGGGCTGAAGAACAAGGAGCCGAAGGGCATCCGTGCGGAGCTGTCCAAGACCCGTTCGGCAATGAACGAGATCGGCTCCCGTGTGGCGGAGGAAATCTACCGCCGCCGTGCAGAGAGAAGCAAGGAACAGGAAAGATGAGGTGCATCAGATGAAAGAGGAACGCTATCACGTCGCCTTGGACGATTACGAACACGGGATTATCATCCGCTCCCTGAACGACACCAAGACCGAGCTGAAAAACAGAGGCAAGACCACCGACGCAGTGGACGACCTCATCATCAAGTTCGGCTATGCCCCAAAGAAAAAGTTCAAGGTGGTTGAGAGAAAGGACTGCTCCTGCCGTGAATCAAGGTAACGACCGGCAGGCGGCGGTCATCCTCTCCCTTATCGGTATCATTCCCGTGGTATGGCTCGGACTTCTCATCGCTCCGTCCGTCAAGGGCGGGCTGCCGGAGATATTGACGAGCCTGATGAACGCGATGAACGCCCCGTTCCATATCGAGCTTTGCGAGGACAGTGTAAAAGCTGTCCTCGTTTTGCTTCTCTGCTACGGAATGGGCGTCGGCATCTACTTCTCCACACGCAGGAACTACCGCAGGCGGGAGGAACACGGCTCGGCAAAATGGGGCACCGCCAGTGCCGTGAACAAAAAGTACGCACAGCAGCCCAAGAGCGAAAACAAGCTGCTGACGCAGAATGTGGCAATCGGGCTGAACGCCAAGAAGCACCGCCGAAACCTCAACACGCTGGTAATCGGCGGTTCGGGTGCCGGCAAGACGAGGTTTTTCTGCAAGCCGAATCTGATGCAGTGCTGCCGCAATTCCTATTTCGTGCTTGACCCCAAAGGGGAGATCGTTCGAGATGTGGGCGAGCTGCTGTCACAAAAAGGTTATGAAGTCCGGGTGCTTGACCTGATCTCTATGGAAAAGAGCCATTGCTACAATCCCTTCGTCTATCTGCAAAGCGACAACGACATCCAACGGCTTGTCACCAATCTGTTCAAGGCGACCACGCCGAAGGGTAGTCAATCCAATGATCCCTTTTGGGACACCTCGGCTTCCATGCTGCTGTCGGCACTGGTTTACTACCTTCACTATGAAGCGCCGGAGGACGAGCAGAACTTTGCAATGGTTATGGAGATGCTCCGTGCCGGCGCAATCGAAAACGAGGAGGATTCCAGACCAACGCCGCTGGATTACCTGTTTGCCGACTTGGAGATGGACAGGCCCGACCATATTGCCTTGAAGTATTATCGCTCCTATCACGCAGGCTCGGCTAAGACACTGAAATCCATTCAGATCACCCTTGCAGCAAGACTGGAAAAATTCAACCTTGAAAGCCTTGCCTCCCTGACCTGCACCGACGAGCTTGACCTTGCCACAATGGGCGAGAAAAAGGTGGCGCTGTTTGCCATCATCCCGGACAACGATTCCAGCTTCAACTTCCTTGTGTCCATCCTATACACCCAGCTTTTCCAGCAGTTGTTTTATTCCGCCGACCACATACACGGCGGAGCCTTGCCTGTACCCGTCCACTTTCTCATGGACGAGTTTGCGAACGTTTCATTGCCGGACGACTTTGACAAGATACTGTCCGTTATGCGCTCCCGTGGCGTGTCGGTTAGTATCATCTTGCAGAACTTGGCGCAGCTCAAAGCCCTGTTTGAGAAGCAGTGGGAGTCCATTGTCGGCAACTGCGACGAGTTTCTTTATCTCGGCGGCAATGAGCAATCCACGCACAAGTATGTATCGGAGCTGCTGGGAAAATCGACCATAGACACCAACACCTACGGCAAAAGCTCAGGGCGCAGCGGCAATTACAGCACCAACTACCAAATCAGCGGTAGAGAGCTTCTCACGCCCGACGAGGTTCGTATGCTGGACAACCAATACGCCATCCTTTTTATCCGTGGCGAGCGTCCGGTGCTTGATTTCAAGTACGACATCCTGAAGCATCCGAATGTGGCGCTTACCGCAGACGGGAAAGCCGGGGTTTATCAGCACGGTGCTGTCAGGAGCGACATTGCGACCATCGAGGTCACATACCTTGACCCAAAAACCCTGCCCGACACGGAAGTGCCGGAAACCGATTATGTGTTACTGTCCGATGAGGACTTTGACGAAAAACGAACTTCAAAATAACGGAGGAAACGAATATGAACATCTTTAAGAAAAACACCAAAAAGCATACCACTAAGCTGCCTATGACCGGCAAGGTCAGAAAGGGCTTCCGCATCTACTGCACCGCCATTATGGGCGCTGCGCTCATTCTCGGCACCTCGGTCACGGCATTCGCTGCCGGCGACCCCATTACCGTTATCAACAACCTGTCCAGTTTTATCTTCGGGCTGATCCGAGCCATCGGTCTTATCCTGCTGGGCTTCGGCGTGGTGCAGGTCGGCTTGTCCCTCAAGTCCCACGACCCCTCCCAGCGAGCCAACGGCTTTCTGACACTTGCGGGCGGCGTCATCATTACCTTTGCCAAGGAGATCCTCGACCTGATCGTCGGCTGAGCAAACCCACCGTGGGGCGTTCCCGGACTTTCGGGGACGCCCCAATTCTTTGAAAGGAGGTGCTTTTCGTGAGCGACAACTGGGTCGTACAGAACCTTGAAAACGCATTGGAAACCTGGAATGAAAAATTAGCCGAGATCTGGCAGCTCATCACGACAACGCCGCAGGACTTCAAGGGCGGCGGGATTTGGGGCGTGATCGTCAATATCAATGGTGCGGTGCAGGCAATCGGGCTTGCCCTGCTTGTGCTGTTCTTCGTTGTGGGCGTGGTAAAGACCTGCGGCTCGTTTACGGAGGTCAAGAAGCCGGAACACGCCCTGAAGCTCTTTACACGCTTTGCCATTGCCAAAGGAGCCATCACCTACGGTATGGAACTGATGCTCGCCCTGTTCAACATCGTGCAGGGGACGATCTCTACCATTATGAGTTCGGCGGGCTTTTCTTCGCCGCAACAGACAACGCTGCCGGCTGAAATGATCACCACCATCGAGGACTGCGGCTTCTTTGAATCAATCCCACTATGGGCGGTGACGCTCATCGGTGGGCTGTTTATCACCGTGATGTCCTTCATCCTCATTATGACCGTGTACGGGCGCTTCTTTAAGCTGTATATGTATACGGCGCTTGCGCCCATCCCCCTGTCTACCTTTGCCGGTGAGCCTTCGCAGAATGTGGGCAAATCCTTCATCAAAAGCTACTGTGCTGTTTGCTTGGAGGGCGCAGTCATTGTGTTGTCCTGCATCATCTTCTCCCTGTTTGCATCCTCGCCGCCCGTGGTCAATCCCGATGCAGCGGCGGTAACGCAGGTGTGGAGCTATGTGGGAGAGTTGCTCTTTAATATGCTCGTCCTCGTAGGCGCAGTCAAGATGAGCGACCGCATTATCCGTGAGATGATGGGGCTGTAAGGAGTGTGCAATGAAACGAAACACAAAAATCTATTCACCCTTCAAGGGATACACCCTTGAGGACTGCGATTGCAGATACTGTCTTTACTACGGCGGCAAACGCAGGCGGAGGGTTCTCTGCCTTGCCGATGTGTGCGTCTGCAAAAGTGAAATTGAGGAAGCACGCCGCCGGGAAAGGAAAAGACGATGAACCAAGACGAATTACAAAACACCGTCCTGTGCGGCGATGCACTGGAGATGCTGAAAAGGCTTCCTGACGAGTGCGTACAGATGTGCGTCACCAGCCCTCCCTACTACGGGCTTCGTGACTACGGTGCCGAGGGACAGATCGGCTGTGAACAAACGCCGTTTGAATATATAGACCGCCTGACCGAAATCTTCCGTGAGGTGCGCCGTGTGCTGAAAAGCAACGGGACACTTTGGCTGAACATTGCCGACAGCTACGCCGGAAGCGGCAAGGGCGTTTGGAGCAAAAGCCTTGCCGAACGCCCCAAAAGCAAACAGACCTACCACAGCCTCAATACCGATGAGAACGCCGCACTCCCAAAGAAATGGGACGGCATTAAGGAAAAGGATATGATCGGTATCCCGTGGCAGCTTGCCTTTGCACTTCGTGCGGACGGTTGGTATCTGCGGAGTGATATTATCTGGCAGAAGCCTAACTGCCTGCCGGAGGCTGTGAAGGACAGGCCGACCAAATCCTATGAGCATATCTTCCTGCTCTCCAAATCGCCCCACTACTATTACGATGCTGCGGCGATCTCCGAGCCGGTCGCACAGGTCACGGTGGAGCGCAACAAGCGGGCGGTCAGCGATAGGACGAAATACGCAAAGGGCGTCGGCGGCGCAAAGCCGCAGGCACTCTTTCTGCCCCGTTCCCACAGCGAACTGCCGACAAAGCGCAACAAGCGGGATGTGTGGAGCGTCAGCACCAATTCCCATAGGGGTTACGGTCACTTTGCCATGTACCCCGAACGGCTGATCGAGCCGTGCATTTTGGCAGGCTCGCCGGAGCAGGGGCTTGTCCTTGACCCGTTCTTCGGCAGCGGCACGACGGGAGCCGTGTGCAAGCGGCTCTCCCGCCGCTATCTCGGCATCGAGCTGAACCCCGAATACTGCGAGACAGCAAAAACAAGAATCCAACAGACGAAGGAGGAACTGTATCTTGGAAGTAAAAATCAACCGTGAAATACGCAACTATACGGAAGCGATGTTCTTTGGACTGTCCCTCAGACAGTTCATTTTTTCTGTCCTTGCCTGCGGCGTTGCGGTGGGCGTGTATTTCCTGCTCAAGCCCCATTTCGGCACGGAAACGGTATCGTGGATGTGCATTTTAGCCGCCGCACCCTTTGCGGCGCTGGGTTTTATTAAGTACAACGGAATGACCGCAGAGAAGTTTGTGTGGGCGTGGATCAAATCGGAGTTTCTGCTGCCGAAGAAGCTCGTGTTCCGCTCCACCAACACCTATTTTGAGCTGATGAGGCCCGGTATGGAACTCAAGAAGAAGGAGGTATTGAAAGCCAATGATTAAAACACTGAATATCCTGCTCAAGCAGGACAAGGAACGCTTCGTCGTACCCAAGGGCGTACAGGATGTCATTCCCGTCAAAACGATTTACGATGACGGCATCTTTCAGGTGGGCAGGGACAAGTTCACCAAGTCCTTCAAGTTTACCGACATCAACTATGCCGTCGCCAGCCGTGAGGACAAGGAGGCGATGTTCCTCGAATACTCCGAGCTGCTCAATTCCCTTGACAGCGGGGCGACCACCAAAATTACCATCAACAACCGCCGCCTGAACCGGCTGGACTTCGAGAAAACCGTCCTTATGCCCCTCAAGGGCGACGCCCTCGACGAGTACCGGGAGGAATACAACAAAATGCTTCTTGAGCGTGCGACGGGCGCAAACGCCTACACACAGGAGAAGTATATTACCATCTCCGTGAACAAGAAGAATGTGGAGGAAGCGAGAAGCTATTTTGCCCGTGTGGGCGCAGACCTGATTGCCCACTTCGGCAGGCTCGGTAGCAAGTGCGTGGAGATGGAAGCAGACGAACGCCTCCGTATCTTCCACGACTTCTACCGTGCGGGAGAGGAAACCTGCTTCCGCTTTGATATGAAGGAAACCCGCAAAAAGGGACACGATTTCAAGGACTTCATCTGCCCCGACTCGATGGAGTTTGAAAAGGACTATTTCAAGATCGGGGAACGCTACGGCAGGGTGCTGTTCCTGCGTGAGTATGCGTCGTATATCAAGGACGCTATGGTGGCGGAGCTGACTGACCTCAACCGCAACCTGATGCTGTCCATTGATGTGGTTCCCGTTCCCACCGATGAAGCGGTGCGGGAAGCGGAAAACCGTTTGCTGGGCGTGGAAACCAATGTGACCAACTGGCAGCGCAGGCAGAACTCCAACAACAACTTCTCTGCACAGGTTCCCTATGACCTTGAACAGCAGCGCAAGGAGATGAAGGAATTTCTCGATGACCTGACCACCCGTGACCAGCGTATGATGTTCGCCGTCCTCACGATGGTACACACGGCGGACAGCAAGGAGCAACTCGACAGCGACACCGAAGCTCTGCTGACCACCGCAAGAAAGCACCTTTGCCAGTTCGGAGTGCTGAAGTTCCAGCAGCTTGACGGGCTGAATACGGTGATGCCCTTCGGCACTCGGAAGATCGACACCTTCCGCACCCTCACCACCGAGAGCCTTGCAGTGTTCATGCCCTTTAAGGTGCAGGAAGTGCAGGACAAGGGCGGCATTTACTTCGGAGAGAACGCCATCTCCCACAACCTCATCATGTGCAACAAGGAGAATCTGCTGAACCAGTCCGCGTTCCTGCTGGGTGTCCCCGGTTCTGGAAAGTCCTTCTCCGCCAAGGAGCTGATGACCTTCCTGATGCTGAACACCGAGGACGATATTCTGGTCTGTGATCCCGAAGGGGAGTACGCCCCTCTGGTGGAGGCCATGGGGGATATGGGTTCCGTGATCCATGTTTCCGCAGGCGGACGGGATCGGCTCAACGCCATGTACATGGTGGACGGCTATGGGGAGAACAACCCCATTGTGGTCAAGTCCGAGTTCATCCTGTCCCTGATCGAGCAGATCGACAAGAAGGGTGTAGGTCCCCAGCACAAATCCATTATTGACCGGTGTATTACGATGGTTTACCGAAATGCAGCCTATACAGGAACGGTTCCCACCCTCTGCACCCTGCGGGACACCCTGCTGGAGCAGCCGGAGCCGGAAGCCAAGCAGATCGCATTGTCTTTGGAGCTGTACACCACCGGCTCCCTGGATATTTTCGGGAAGCAGAGCAATGTAGACCTGGATAAGCGGGTGGTGGTATTTGACATTCACGGCCTGGGGGCGCAGCTGAAGCCCACAGGACTCTTGGTCATTACGGACACCATGCTGAACCGTGTGACCCTGAACTGGAAGAAAGGCAAGCGGACCCATGTATTCATCGACGAATTCCATGTGGTGTTTGAAAATGAGTTCTCCGCCGCCTTCTTCAACTCTGCATGGCGGCAATTCCGAAAGCGCAACGCTTTTCCCACAGCAATTACCCAGAATGTGGAGTATCTGCTGGATTCTGTTCAGGCCAGCACCATGCTTTCCAACTCCGAGTTCATTGTCATGCTGAACCAGGCAGCCTCTGACCGGGAAAAGCTGGGCAGGCTCCTGAACATTTCCAACGAGCAGATGAACTACATCACCAATGTGGAAGCCGGTTCTGGCCTTATCAAATATGGCAGTGCCCTGGTTCCTTTCATCAACCGTTTTCCGAAAAATACCAAGCTCTACCAGCTTATGACCACCCGCCCCGGTGAGGGGCGGTTTGCCGGTCAGTCCTGATCGGAGGCGAGGTCATTGCCGGAAATCAAGACAAGGCAGCGGAAGAATCAGCCGGTGATGAATACCGCTCAACGGCAGATGCAGCGAAACTTTGTCAGGAGCAAAGCGGAACAGGCGGCGCACCGGCAGTCGGAGCAGTCGGATTCTCCCAGCAATTATGCGGAAGAAAAAATCTCCCGGACGGCAGAGGATGCCGTTCGGGATGGGGCCTCCCTGGCTGTGCGGGAAATACGCTCGCTTCACCAAAGGAATAATGATAAGCATGGTATTTCGTCGGAAGCGGATATGCCGGAGGAATATCAAAAGGCACCTGCAAAAGGGCCTTCCAGGAGCCGTCCTGCAACACAGCAAGAAGCGGGGCGAAAAGCAGCGGTACAAAGAATCGTCCAGCAACAGCAGGCAAATGCAACGGGAGGTGTCCCGGAAAGCTCCGATGCTTTGTCTCACCGCACTGCCCAAAAGCCAATTCGCACCCGTGAGCAATCTATAGCTGTCCCTGCCCAGACTGCGCAGCAGGAAGCAGCACGGAAAGCAGCTGTACAAAACATTGTCCGGCAGAGGCAGACCCAAAAGCAGGAGAAACTGCAAATAGAGCAAGCACATTTTTCTCAGCAGGTGGAGGCATCCAAAAGAAATTCTTCCACAATACCGTTGCCAGATAGTCAGGCGGTTTTCAAACCAATGGACCAAACCAGAAGCTCTACAGTTGGCACCGCAAAGGCAGATGGTTTCCATAACACGGTTTTGCTTGACAAGGGAACGGCATCTAAAGGGCAGATTCCTATAAAAAAGAAATCCGATTTGCCGATTCGTACCAAACAGGGTGCTGTCCCCATTAAGACCGCTGAATGGGCATCTGAAAGAATTGTGGATTCCACCGCAGAGAAAGCCTTTCAGGAAGCGCAAAAGGCCACCATCACAGCTGCCCAAAAGAGCAGCCACGCAGCCGCCACCGCTGGGCGCAGGGCGGTAGTGGCCGCAAAGAAAGCCGCAGAGCTGGCAGCAAAGTTGGCCAGGTCTGCGGCAGAGGCAGCAAAGGCACTATACACAGCCATTGCCGCCGGTGGAGTTGCTTCCGTTCTGGTGATCGTCATTGTTGTCCTCATCGGCTGCGGTGCCGCCATCTTCGGAAGCCAGGACGAATCCACGGAAACGCTGCCCCTCAGCGCAGAGGTGGAAGCCTATGAGCCGGTCATCCGCAAGTATGCCAAACAGTACGGAATCCCGGATTATGTTCTGCTGATCCAAGCCGTTATGATGCAGGAATCCGGCGGCAGAGGGAATGACCCCATGCAGGCTTCCGAATGCGGGTATAACACCCAGTACCCCAGAACCCCCGGAGGCATTACGGACCCGGAGTACTCTATTTCAGTAGGCATCCAGAATCTTGCGGACTGTATGCAGACAGCCGGGGCCGAAAGCCCCATTGACCTGGATCATATTCAACTGGCCCTCCAAGGCTATAACTTTGGCAGCGGCTATATCACCTGGGCCTTGCAAAAATACGGCGAATATTCCCGTGCAAACGCCATTGAGTTCTCCTTAAAAATGGCAGAACAGATGGGCTGGAATAGCTACGGAGACAAGCAGTATGTCCCCCATGTGCTGCGGTACTACCCAATCGGCAAGGTGTTCTACACCCCGGAGGGCGGGGACGCCATTGTGGATGTGGCCCTGTCCCAGGTTGGCAACGTAGGCGGCGAACCCTATTGGAGCTGGTACGGCTTTTCCAGCCATGTGGAATGGTGCGCCTGCTTTGTCTCCTGGTGCGCCGACCAATGCGGCTACCTGGACAGCGGAGCCTACCCCAAATTTTCCGGCTGTGTCTTCGGATTGCAGTGGTTCCAACAGCGTGGCCTCTGGCTGGACGGCTCCACAGAACCGGCCCCCGGAATGCTCATCTTCTTCGACTGGGCAACTCAAGACGGCGTGCCGGACCATGTGGGAATTGTGGAAAAGGTGGAGAATGGGATTGTCTATACCGTAGAGGGCAATTCCAGGGATATGTGTAGACAGAAGCAGTATTCTCTGGGGAGTGGTGTTATTCTGGGGTATGGGATGCCTGCGGGCTGAACTTGGCTTTTCATCATTTGTGTCCAGTAATCCGGCCAAATTACTGGGCACACTCTTCCATTGCTTATCAAGTATTTTATAGGCTCTCACTTAGACGACATAACCCCTTGTAGCATATACGTTCCCAATTATACAATCATTAGTATAGAAAAGTAATTAATTTTGCCCCTGTTAAGCCCACCGCCAGCATACCAAACTTTTCTCCACCTGATATTCCTACTTTGCTCTTCTTCAGAAGCATTTTGAAGGCAATAACCAACAAACGAACCATACAATAGGGAATATACAGTTTGGGAATTATTTTCAATCCAGTGGCTATTGCTCTAAAGGGTATTTCGTGTAAATATACCTCTGGATTGCTCCTTCACTTGGAAACGACATATCAGATGAAGCAAGATATGACAAAAATTTTCTAAATGCGCTGATTTTAGGAGAAATAACCTCTTTTATATTCTTACATTCAATCAAATATTTGCGATTTCTTTCAATTATCGGCATTAGGTTATTTATTCGTTGGTCTACTGGTGGGTGGGTATTTTCTACACCTAATTTATGGGTAAAACCGCTAAGATTTATACACATTAGCGCCAAATATATACCAGAAATCTTCCAATAAACGTCATCTGATAGCATTACAATTGACGCAGCCAAGAAATCTGCGTCAAACTCATCCTTCCACTGAAAAGATGTCTCTTTTACTGCAACTCCATTTATATATCGATTGACTATCTCTCTCCCGCTGGAGTCTAAGTGTCCAAGGAGCAAATGAGCATATTCATGCGCAACAATCCACAGGTAAGCTGATGATCTCACTTTGTCTGAAAAGCGGTTATACTGTGTATTGTAAATACAGGAAAACGGAGAAATTACCTCTTTAGGAATATTGAATTTCCTAAATTCGTCCCAGTTGTCTTCATTGCATGCCTCTACTGCCAAAACATATGTTAAGTCGACACCACAACCAAAGCACACCATCATATCAATAAAATTCCGAGTTAGAACTTCCTTTATCCTAGGCGTTAGAGACTGATTCACGTAAAGCCAGTATTCAAGCGTGAATATACGCTGTACCCTATCTGTGAAAATAAGCAAATCATTATTAAATACAATTAAAGGTTCGTCACACGATGTAATAAACGCATTATAGCCAGTTGCGTCGACTGTACCAAACATGGGAATTGGTTTTGAACAAATCGGACTTCCATTAAATTCGAGAGAATTTTCCTGAACTATTTCCTCAAGACTCATAAATATATTGCTAATCATATCATAATAAAATGGATCTTGAAAATCTGTCGGCATCCGTTTATTTTTCTCACAGATACGATTCAAAATAAAGGCAAAATTATGTGGGTCAAGTTCCCGCCTTAATTTACCTAAATACATCTCATTACTTTGAACCTTTTTACCAGTCTGCTGAATAAGACATAATAATTCCCTAGCAGTCACATTAATTCACCAAGTCATTTTAACAACATTTGAATACTAGCATCAACATACTGCTGCTTCTGTTCTTCTGTAAGTTCATATGAAAGTACTATCCGGCTTCTTCTCCCATTTTTTTCGACAATTATTTCCGTTTTCTTCTTGTCAAATTTTAAATTTTTTAATAGAGACTGAATGGTAAATTTTATAAGATCATAGCTTGTATTATACGCAATGTTTTTCGCCAATTCGAAAGACATTACAATTATCTCATCAGGAATAGTCAAACTTTTTTGTGGAAGAAATGTTAATTCGATATTATACGTTGATTCCACCACTTGTTTTATTTGGGAGCTATCAAGCATATTTTCAGGGCATAAAATAACACATTTATCCATATTTTTTCCTTCTTCTTTATCTATAATCGCAAACTGACATTCTTTTAGGCTATATTAAGATATTATTTTAGATAATCTAATCCCCCAGTTCTAATGATATTCTAGCGAAAAAACTGTTAAATAAGCACTCAGTATACATATAACGGGACCTCACCAACTAATATGCAATTTTTATTAACCTCAA
>ERZ772889.2926-NODE-2926-length-12561-cov-2.735887_pt1 | contig 12561 bp, 10 predicted proteins | sample MGYA00512127_ERZ772889 | MGnify/ENA primary metagenome ERZ772889 (study PRJEB29015, sample SAMEA2737689) | human gut metagenome | biome: human gut; feature: human-associated habitat; material: faeces | place: China | collected 2012 ...
ATTCCTTCAGGTTATAATTCAGATTATCTTTATCGACGGCACTTCCTAACCACCACCAGCGGCTGCCGGGACGTGCTTCAGGTCTCACCTCCGGCCAGTTTTGTGCAGCTGCCCCCATCGCAGAGCACAAAAGAAATAATAAGATGCTGTTCTTTTTCATGGAATTACAAATTAGGTTTCATACTTGCAAAGATAAAAGTTATACAGCCTTTACAACTATAGGAATGTACAGATTCATGGATTTTTGTACGCCTGATACACAATCTTCCGAGCAAGATGTACATTATTCCATTCATTCATATCATGAAGGTGCGTATCTTTGTAGAAAACAAATCAATAAACACGGATATGAAAAACAACTTTATCAGACTGACCCTACTTGCCAGCCTTTTCTGCAGCGTGTCTGGCTTGCATTTGCAAGCGCAAGCCCCACATCCGGAACGAATTTATCTTTCAGGAACCGGTATTGACAATACCGTGACATGGGACTTTCTCTGCTCAAAAGGACAAAACAGCGGCAAATGGAAAAAGATAGAAGTTCCCTGCAACTGGGAACTGCAAGGATTTGGAGAATATACTTACGGACGATGGTATACCATCAAAGGTGCCAAACCAAGTGATGAAACAGGTATTTATCGCCACAAATTCGAGGCTCCCAAATCATGGAGCGGCCAGCGAGTAAAAATTTATTTTGACGGAGTCATGACCGATACGGAAGTCTTAATCAACGGTAAACTGGCCGGAGAAATGCATCAGGGCGGATTCAACCGTTTTTGTTATGACATCACCGACTTACTCACCCTCGGAAAGAAAAATACACTTGAAGTAAAAGTCGCAAAAGAATCTGCCTATTCATCCATCAACGCCGCAGAACGTAAAGCTGACTGGTGGCTTTATGGAGGAATTTATCGTCCGGTATGGCTGGAAGTTGTTCCACAGGTACACATTGAACACTTTGTACTTAATGCCGACCAGCATGGCAAGTTTCAAGCTTCATGTGAAATGTATGGCGATGCGAAAGGATATGAACTTCACGTATCGGTACGAGGCCTGAAAGACGGAAAGACTGTCCTGACAAATACGGGACAATCTGCACTTTCCAAGAAAATTACAGATTCCGGCAAGGAACAACAGATAGAAGGACAGTGGGCAGACATCCAAACCTGGTCCACAGAAGATCCTAACCTGTATGTAGCTCGTCTGGAGTTGAAATCACCGGAAGGCAAAGTGATTCAGACACGTGAAACCAGAATCGGCTTCCGCACCGTCGAGTTTTTCCCACAAGACGGAGTATATCTGAACGGCACCAAACTCGTTGTAAAAGGTATTAACCGCCATTCATTCTCCGTAGACGGCGGAAGAGCCACCAGTGCGGCCATGAGTCGTCAGGACGCACTTCTCATCAAGGAAATGAACATGAACGCGGTAAGATCGCACTATGCCCCCGACGAACATTTCCTGGATATGTGCGATTCACTGGGTATCGTATACATGGATGAACTGGCAGGATGGCAGAATTGCTACGACGAAAAAGTGGGTAGCAAACTGGTGAAAGAGATGGTACAGCGCGATGTCAATCATCCGTCCATCATCATCTGGAGTAATGGAAATGAAGGAGGATGGAATTATCAGCTGGATAAACTGTTTGCTCAATACGACAAGCTTCAAAAACGGCATGTAGTCCACCCATGGGCCGACTTCAACGACCTGGATACGCACCATTATCCGGCTTATCTGACAGGAGTAGCCCGCTTCACCAATGGCTATAAGGTCTTCATGCCTACAGAATTCATGCATGCCATGTACGACCAGGGAGGAGGTGCCGGATTACGGGACTTCTGGGATCGCTGGAGTACGAACCCCTTGTTTGCCGGAGGATTTATCTGGGTATTCTGCGATGAAGCTCCCAAACGGAGTGACAAAGGAGGTATTCTGGATTCTGACAAGTCAAATGCGCCTGATGGAGTTGTTGGCCCTCGTCGTGAAAAAGAAGGTAGCTTCTATGCCATCCGTGCCCAATGGTCACCTATCCAACTGAAACCACTGCTCATCACCTCTCATTTTAACGGTAATTTCCTGGTTACCAACGAATATACTTACACGAATCTGAAGGAATGCAAAATGACATACAAAGTATTGTCATGTGACACTCCATTGAAAGGTGTAACACAATCCATTGAATTAAGCCACGGAGAAGTTACTCTCCCTGCTATCCAGCCAGGAGAAACCGGCACAGCCCATTTCGACCTTCTGGACAACTTCCATGAAGGTGATGTACTGGAACTGGAAGCTTTCGATAAAAATGGACATAGCATCTGCAACTGGAGCTACCCCATCCGCCTGGTAAAACAATATTTTGACCATAAGATGGCACAATCGCCCATGACCCTGGAAGCACTTCCCAAAGCTACCGCCTCACGTAATGCCAGCCACATCGTACTGAACAGTGCGAAGGTAAGTGTAACGTTTGATGCCACTACCGGTATCATCAAACAAGTAAAAGCAGGAGAAACAGAGGTTCCGTTCAAGGACGGTCCGGTCGCTGTAGGAATGAAAATGCGCTATGAGCCTTCACTCAGTTACGTGCGTGAGACACAAGATGGAGCTATATTCTGTGCCAAATATAAGGGAGCAGCCGACTCCATTGTCTGGCGTCTGACCGATCAAGGACTGCTTTATATGGATGCCATCCTGCTGAACCGTGCATCCGGCGGAGGAGGATTTGACGATGCCTTTATGGATACCAAGGTATACAACCTCGGATTGACCTTCTCTTACCCGGAAGCAAACTGTACCGGCATGAAATGGCTGGGACGTGGTCCTTATCGTGTATGGAAGAACCGTATTCCTGGTACCAACTATAACATCTGGCATAAAGATTACAACAATACCATTACAGGAGAAAGTTTTGAAAATCTGATTTATCCAGAATTTAAGGGATATCATGCCCACATGTACTGGGCTACACTGGAAAGCGACAAAACACCGTTTACTATTTATTCAAGAAACGATGGAATCTTCTACCACATCTTTACACCGGAAGAACCTGTAGGACGTGTCAGAAGAACCATGCCGCAATTCCCTGAGGGTGATATATCTTTCTTGCTTGACATACCGGCCATCTGTTCCTTCAAACCCATCGAGCAACAAGGTCCCAACAGCCAACCTGGAAATATCCGCATTAAACAAGGGGATGAAGGATTACATTTGAACCTGATGTTCGACTTCCGCCCGTCTGCCAATATCAATACTTCAAAATAGAACAAACACACTGTAACGAAGAGCCGTCTTGCATTGCGAGGCGGCTTTTTTACTTTTATACAAAAATCACGGTTTTCCGTGTTTCCCTTCCTCATAAGACAGACTATATTTGACCCTAAAGGAATAGAAAACACAGGAAAGATGGAAATGACAGAAATACAACGATACAAAATAGCCTTAGAACGTCTTAAGCAACTTTCCGACATAAGATTGAGAAAACCCCTGCTTATTCAAACCTTAATGGGAAACCTGCGTGTCTTACACTCCAACCACATCGGTTATTTCAAATACATCTCAACCAAAAAGAGTTGGGAAATAGCATTAACCGACGGCTCCTTTGTCCGGCTAAAAGGAAACCTGCGCGCGAAAAATTTATGTGCATATAATGACCGATTTATACAAATCCATCAATCCTATATCATCAACATACAGTATTTGTGCATGATACAAAACAACCACTGTATCATGTATCCTCCTTTTCATCACATCAATGAACTATGTATCTCGCAAAAATACAAAAGGGAGCTGACTTCCTATTTCTGTCAGTTCTGAAGCGGGTAACCCAACTTACAATGTCATATCATTCAATCATTTCAGTCAAAATCCAAGATATTTTCCCCTGAAATTTGTATATTCCACAAAAAAGGGATTATTTTGTCAAAATCACAAAAATACATTACATGAAAAAACATATCCTTTTACTTGGCATCTTCTTGAACCTTACATTTTCCCTGTCAGTACAAGCAGGAAATACGGTAATCGACAGTCTAAAACAGAAAATACGACAAGCCGAACGAGAACCCTCTTCCAAAGAAAAATTAATTGAATTATATCAATTCCTGGGTGCAGAATATGAAACACTGGACCACGATTCATCCTACCATTATATACAAAAGGGACTCTCTCTTTACCCGCAACCTGCCTTTGAGGAAGAGGGCTACCTGCAGCTGCTCAACTCATTGGCCAACTATCTTTTCATGGAGGGAAAGTTAGAACAAGCCAAAGAAACATTCAAGACAGTAGCTGCACATGCCCCCAAGCTCAAAGAACGAAGATACGATCTGGAAGGAGTAGTAGAATCTTCCATTGGCGTTTGCTACCGTAAATTAGGCCTGTTCGATTCAGCCGTATATCACTATAATCGCGCGCTCGATTTCTGTAAGAAAACAGAAAAATACGAAGACATCGCCTCCACTTATTACAATATTGGCGTACTTTACCATCTCAACAAACGCTATGAAGAGGCCCTGGAACAAGGCAAGTTAGCGGCAGACTATGCCCGAAAGGCAAAAGACACATTAATGGAATTATATGCCAACACGCTTATCGGCGGATGCTATTGCAACATGGGGAAATATGCAGAAGCCAGTCAGATTCTAAAAAGAAATGTCCAAAAAGCATTAGAGATAGAATATCCCCTACTTGCCATGAGCTCCCTAAGCCCCTTACTAAGTACTTATCAATTATGGAATAAAAAAGATTCTGTCAGAATTTTTCTGAAAAAAGGAGAAGAACTGATCCATCAGATTCCGGAAAACAGTCCGACAGCACTTGAATTTTATGGCACTCAAGCCAGCCTGTACAACTGGATTGGAGAATTTCAGAAAAGTCTCGATATCCTGACAAACAAGTCGTTGATTCAGACGCAACTTCCATACGACAAGTATCATATTTTGATGGCACGTAATTACGAAGGACTGGGCAACTATCAGAAAGCATTCCACTGCATGCAGGAAGCATGTATTTATAAAGATTCCATTTTCGATGGGAAAATAAAAAATGAGCTGTCGGAGCTAAATGAAAAATTAAGGAATAGCGACAAGGAATTGAAGATTGCTCTTCTGGAAAGAAATCAGGCACAAGAGAAAGAAACCCGTCTGCGTCATACCGTCTACTACCTTACGGTTATCGGACTGCTTTTAATTGCCATCTCCATCCTGCTGCATAAACGGAAAGTACAGAAGAAAGAGACCGAACTGATAGCTGCACGTCAGTACATTGAAGGCCTGGAAAATGAACGTAAACGACTTGCCAAGGATTTGCACGATGGAGTTTGCAACGACCTGTTAGGAGCTATACTCCAAATACAGCAGCATATTTCTTCCGAAGAACAAAAGACAACTACCATTCAAACGCTGGAAGAAATACGCAATGGCGTAAGAGCCATCTCGCACGAATTGATGCCACCTAATTTCCAGTTTACTGATTTGAACGAAATGCTGGCCGACTATTTTGCGAAAATGCAGGAAGTATCAGGAGTAAGCATATTCTATGCTCCCCACGCCCACACAGACTGGACCACTATTCCGGAACACATAGGATATGAAATCTACCGCATCATGCAGGAAACCATCGGAAACATCTTAAAACATACTCAGGCAAAACAGATTCACATTCAACTAAAAAAAGAAGACACTCAACTTGTCATTCACCTGCATTATGACGGAGACTGGAACCCGCATACCGATTCATCCAGAGGAATCGGCCTACGTACCATCAACGACCGATTAAAAACCATTGGAGGGAATTACAAGATAGAAAAAGACGATACAGGAGTAAATATTCATATTCAGGCATTTCTTCATTGAAAAAATCACGGTTTTCAGTGAAAATCTTCTCGATGAATCTTTTTTTCTTTGCAGTATAAAAATGCGACAAAATGACAAGTCAAAAAGCCAGAATACTATTAGTCGATGACCATACCCTCATACTGCAAGGCATCAAGCATGTGGTTTCCCAAATGCCTGAAATAGAAAAGGTATATACTGCCTCATCGGGAGCAGAAGCGATGCTCCTGATAGACATGCAGCCATTTGACATTTATCTGCTTGATGTGGAACTTCCGGACACCAACGGATTTGAACTGATAGACAAGATTCTGCAAAAACATCCGGAAGCACGCATCTTGGTTAATACCATGCACGAAGAAATATGGATACTCAAAAGGCTTACCAAAGCATCCATCAGCGGAGCTATACTAAAGTCGGCAGATATTAACGAACTGACACTGGCTATCCAGACTATTTTGAAAGGAGGACAATATCTTTGTAAACGGTTCAAAACGATTTTAAACCGGATGCAAACAGAGGAACAAATCAAGGAACAGCTCACGCTAAGAGAGATGGAAGTATTGCAAGCCATTGCCAAAGGATTCAACACAAGAGAAATTGCAGATTTACTTCATGTTTCCAACAATACGATTGAAACACACCGGAAAAGTCTCATGAGTAAACTGGAAGCAAGAAATGCGGTAGATCTTGTTCTAAAAGCCATTAACCTTGGAATAATACCACTGGATTCGAAATAAAAATCTACCCGTTTTTAGGGCTCATATTCTTTTTTTCGTATATTTGAGCGCAATGAATCTTTGTATCACCTTAATATAAACGAACTATGAGTCTCGAAAAAACATTAGTGATTCTAAAACCAAGTACCGTACAACGCGGACTTATTGGAGAAATAACCCATAGATTTGAACGTAAAGGCTTGCGCCTGGCGGGTATGAAAATGATGCAGCTTACCGAAGACCTGCTCAACGAACATTATGCACACCTGGCCGGGAAACCGTTCTTTTCTCGTGTAAAAGCGTCCATGATGCCTGCCCGGTTATCGTATGCTGTTATGAAGGAGTCGATGCCATTCAAGTGGTACGTTCTATGACAGGAGCTACCAATGGTCGTGTAGCAGTTCCGGGGACTATTCGAGGTGACTATTGTGTAAGTTCACAGGAAAACATCATCCACACCTCCGATTCACCCAAAACGGCTATCGAAGAAATAGAACGATTCTTCAAGCCTGAAGAACTGTTTGAATACGAAAGAGCTGTTATCGACTTTGTTTACTATCCGGATGAATATAAACTAACATAATTTTAAAAAGCTGGCAGAGCAACTTTCTGCCAGCTTTTTTCTATTTTAAACGTACACCATTTACTACCACATTCCGAAGTTGCAGTCCATGAATATATCCCTTTTGGATAGTCCCCGATTTGCGTGCCGTAATTTCGAGATTCTCAAACAGAAAATCCGACAGTTTATACTGTGTCTCGTCCTTCTTGACTGCAAAAAGTACATCACAGTCCAACCGAATATCACGCATGGTAACATGGCTTGAATAAGAAAAAGGAATATCTTTTCTATCTTTCAAATCAAAAAATTGTGTCCAAGGCTGGGCAAACAAGAAATTGACCACAGAGCCTGTAATATTCTCCAGTCGGATATACTCATAATTTTGCGGTGTATCCGGACGCATTTTCAACCAAAGCAAACGCTGGGCATGTTCCACCGTACAACGCCGCACCAGAACATTACGGTTATGAATGGATTCACTTCCGCAAGTCAATGCACTGTGGCAGAACCCCCATACACAATCTTCTATGATTATGTTCAAGTTGCTCCCGTTATTTACCTTATCCTGATCTGCCCAAGGTGCTTTTCCGCCTTTCAAAGCTATTGCATCGTCATTCACCGACATATAACACCCTTTCACCAGTACATTCTTACAGACATCAATATCAATAGCATCACTGCTCGGTGCTTTTACCGGTGAACGGGGAGCAAAAATGGAAAGATTCAGCAACTTCACCCTCTCACACCGGTATAAATGGGTTGTCCAGAAAGGAGAATTCTCCAATCTGACTCCAGACAACTGTACGTCTTTTGAATCTGCAATATATACCAGTCGCGGACGTAATTCCTCCAGATTCGTACATTGAGGATTGACCTGCCGACGCAACCAGAAAGATTTCCAGAAACGAAGTCCGTTCCCGTTTATCTTTCCTTCTCCCGAAAGTGTAAATCCGTCCACCCCTATGGCATTGACCAGGGCCGCGAAATATTTCAAGTTCTGCCCCTCCAGGCGTGTATCAATCACATCAAAATGACTGATGTCATCACTCCCTTTCAACACAGCTCCTTTTTCCAGATAAAGGTGGGTGCGAGGTTTGAAAAAAAGTGACCCTGATAAAAACGTACCTTGTGGTATACAAATTACTCCGCCTCCTTCTTGAGCTGCCTTGTCAATGACTGCCTGAATCTGTTCCGTCTGCAGCAGTGTACTATCATTCTGCACTCCATAATCCGTAATACGGTAAATTCTGCCCAACTCCTCTACCGGAACCACCCGGCTGTCTGCAAACCAATCCGGTATTGGAGTACCGTCAGGAAACCTTTCCTGAGCGAACACACTTCCAGCCAGCCACAAAAAACAACATAGAAACAAATACTTGATACAATATTCCCTCATTTTTCAAATACTTTTAAATCAAAACCATACGGAAAGCAAAATAGGAAACTTTTTCGACAAAAAGAAATAGAAAATCATGCAATAACATGTCTTTTTGTACAAAACTTCACTTGTATTCTCTAATGCCAGAAGATAACTCCTAAAATCATATAACGGTGGTAATTCTTCTGTACACCCTTATACAAAAGAAAGAATTACCTGACAAATTCTCTGTTTCACACTGTGGGATACAAAAACCACAGTGTGGGATACATATTTCACACTGTGAAATACATATCCCGCAGTATGAAACAGAGAAATGTCCGGGAGATTTCTGAAAATATAAACCTTACTTCAACACTAAAAAGAAGCATTAGTATGCTTTTAGAGGAACAGCTACTACATCAAGTGAAAAAATTTGAATGAATTTCAATGTATTTGCATGATTTTCCATGTGCAGATGTAAGTATATCCGCTACATTTGCAATTATAAATTTTAAACCAATACCTTATTTGATATGCGAAAAATTCTTGTTGTATTATTGCTTACAATAAGTGCAGGATTTACTACTTCTTTTGCACAAAAACTACCACCACAAAAAGAAACGCTCGATGTGGTAATGAAAGTAAACAAATATTTCATGGAGAAATATGCCGATTATCGGACTCCCAGTTTCGTTCGTAATGTTACCCGCCCCAGCAATATCTGGACTCGAGGAGTGTACTATGAAGGATTAATGGCTCTATATTCCATCTATCCTCGTGCAGAATTCTACGATTATGCATACAACTGGGCTGAATACCACGAATGGGGAATGCGAAATGGCAACACCACACGCAATGCCGACGACTATTGCTGCGGACAAACCTATATCGACCTATATAACATTTGCCCCAAACCTGAAATGCTGAAGAACATCAAGTCGAACATGAATATGCTGGTCAATACACCGCAGGTAGGCGACTGGACATGGGTAGATGCTATTCAGATGGGAATGCCCGTACTGGCCAAAATGGGACACCTCACGGGAGAACAAAAATATTTCGACAAGATGTGGGATATGTATAAGTTCTCACGCAATCAACTCGCAGGAAAAGGAATGTTCAATCTGGCCGACGGTCTCTGGTGGAGAGACGCTGATTTCTTGCCTCCATACAAAGAGCCCAATGGAGAAGACTGTTACTGGAGCCGGGGAAACGGATGGGCCTACGCTGCACTGGTACGCGTACTTGACGAAATTCCAGCCAATGAAAAACACCGCCAAGACTACATCAACGATTTCCTGATTATGAGCAAAGCATTAAAAAAATGCCAGCGTACAGACGGATTCTGGAATGTAAGTCTTCATGATGCCGGAAATTACGGAGGAAAAGAAACTACAGGTACTGCCCTGTTTGTCTACGGAATGGCATGGGGAGTACGAAACGGATTACTGGATAAAGAAGAATATTTACCTGTTTTATTAAAAGGATGGAATGCCATGGTAAAGGAGGCAGTCCACCCCAACGGTTTCCTGGGTTACGTACAAGGTACCGGGAAAGAGCCGAAAGATGGTCAGCCAGTCACATACGAAAGTGTCCCAGACTTTGAAGACTATGGAGTAGGATGCTTCCTCCTGGCTGGTACGGAAGTCTACAAACTACAATAATAAGAATAAGCACAATAGGTAGAAACGTTTTGCTTCTTTACGTAAAAAGAAATGGGTGTGCCTTTCGCACACCCATATTTTATTTGCTTAATGCCCGGGAGCGTTCTCCCAAATAACCGCCATGATGACGCTTGCTGTATTCTTCAATCGTAAAACCAGTCTTACGCATGGTCTCCACCACCAGAATATCTCCAATAACCGTCATCACAGTGGTAGAAGTCGTAGGAGTCATTCCCAGCAAACAAACCTCATCAGGATGACCTGTAGCCAGACAAATATCAGCGGCTTCCGCCAGCGGACTATCCGGATTTCCCGTAATGACAATCTTTTTCAACTCCGGATTTAGACGCGCAGCCAGTTCGGTAAGTTCCACGATTTCCCTTGTCTTTCCGGAGTTGGAAATCAAGAGTAACAAGTCATTCTTTTGCAGAATGCCCAAATCACCATGCTGCGCCTCGCTGGGATGCAAAAACACAGAAGGAATTCCTGTAGAACAGAATGTAGTAGCAATGTTCATGGCTATCTGTCCAGCCTTACCCATACCGCTGGTTACCAGCTTTCCGCCTTTCTCATGCACCTGTTCCACAATCAGGTTTACCGCTTTCTCATATCCGTCTGTTACCGGAATATTCAACACGGCCTGTGCTTCACGCTGTAATAAATCTTTTATTGATGAATTCATAAGATTATGATTAAATTATAATTTTATTCCAATAAACGGGTCAGTTCTTCCAATGTATTCGCCACTTCAAAATAATTTTTCAACGGACGATGTACAAAATGTGTTTCCTCCAGCCGGTTCAAAAAAGCCAGCAGGTCATTCCAAAAACCTTCCACATTATAAAAGATGACTTTTTTCTGATGATAGCCTATACTACACGCAGCCATCACATGAAACACCTCGTCCAGTGTGCCTATTCCACCCGGCAAGGCTACCATCACGTCCGATTCCTGCAACATAATATCTTTCCGGTCGCTCAAATTCACAGAATGGAATGTCACGTCAAGCAAATCGCTGACTCTTCCGTGTTCCTCCAGCTTTGTGGGAACAACTCCCATAATCATTGCCCCGTTCTCTTTCGCACTTCTTGCCAGGGCTTCCATCAGTCCGGTATTGGAACCACCGTAAACCAGCCACTTACGATGCTGCCCCAGCCATGCGCCCAGTTCCCGGGCTTTCTCCATAAATACAGGTTCTATCGCATCTGAGGCCGAACAAAAGACTGCAATTTTATTCATATATTAGTTTTAAATATCACACACTGCAAATATCTGCATTTTTTGAAGAAAGGCAATAGGTATTTATTGTAAATTTGCAGCGAAAAAGAAATTATACTTCTCAATATATGGCGTATTTACCCTCCCTAACGGCTTACGACTTATTCATACCACCAGCCCTACAAACGTGGCTTATTGTGGCTTTGCCATCGATGCCGGAACGCGCGATGAGCTTCCGCAAGAACAGGGTATGGCCCATTTTGTAGAGCACCTGATTTTTAAGGGCACAGAAAAGCGAAAAGCCTGGCACATTCTCAATCGTATGGAAAATGTAGGAGGCGATTTGAATGCCTATACCAACAAGGAAGAAACCGTCATTTACAGCGCTTTTCTGAAAGAGCATTTCAACCGGGCAGCAGAACTACTGGCTGACATTGTCTTCCATAGTGTATTTCCACAGAATGAAATCGAGAAAGAAGTGGAAGTCATCATCGATGAAATCCAAAGCTATGAAGACAGTCCGTCGGAACTTATTTTTGACGACTTTGAAGAACTGATTTTCCCCAACCACCCATTAGGCCGAAACATACTTGGCAATCCGGAACTGCTGCGTCAGTTTACAAGTGAGGATGCACGGAAATTCGTACATTCACATTACCGACCGGAAAACATGATATTTTTCGTTCAAGGAGATATTCCCTTTCAGAAAGTCATCCGTACGCTTGAGAAAGTAACCTCGGATATTCCCCAATTTGAAGAGGGAAGCAAAACGCGCAAGCTACCGTCTGAATACAAACCCAGCAAACTGATTCTTCACAAGGATACCCATCAGGCACATGTCATGATTGGCGGAAGAGGATACCACGCTTACGACGAGAAGCGTACCGGACTCTATCTGCTCAACAATATTCTGGGAGGCCCTGGCATGAACAGCCGGCTCAACATCTCTTTACGTGAAAAAAGAGGTTTGGTTTACAACGTAGAATCCAATCTGACATCCTATACGGATACGGGTACATTCTGTATCTATTTCGGCTGTGACCTGCACGATGCCGACCACTGTATCTCACTGGTGCATAAAGAACTAAAGAAAATCCGTGAGAATGCCCTGACTGAATTGCAACTAGCTGCGGCAAAGAAACAAATCATCGGACAAATAGGGGTTGCCGGAGACAATTTTGAGAACAATGCGCTCAACATGGGAAAATGC
>ERZ772889.2934-NODE-2934-length-12508-cov-3.776038_pt1 | contig 12508 bp, 8 predicted proteins | sample MGYA00512127_ERZ772889 | MGnify/ENA primary metagenome ERZ772889 (study PRJEB29015, sample SAMEA2737689) | human gut metagenome | biome: human gut; feature: human-associated habitat; material: faeces | place: China | collected 2012 ...
AGTAGTGATTAACTCGTACGAAGAGTTTGAAAAATTATTGGGACAGCAGATTGGAGTATCTGAATGGCTGGAAGTTTCACAGGAACGCATCAATCAGTTTGCAGATGCTACATTGGATCATCAGTGGATTCATGTGGATGTGGAACGTGCAAAGGTAGAGAGTCCGTTCAAGAGCACGATTGTTCACGGTTACCTGACACTTTCGTTGCTTCCTTATTTCTGGAATCAGATTATCGAAGTGAATAACCTGAAGATGATGGTAAATTACGGAATGGACAAGATGAAGTTCGGTCAGGCTGTGTTGTCGGGACAGCGTATCCGCATGACGGCTGATCTGCACTCATTGGTAAACCTCCGCGGTACTGCAAAGGCTGAAATCAAGTTTGCCATTGAAATAGAAGGACAGAAGAAGAAAGCACTTGAAGGTATTGCTACGTTCTTGTATTATTTCAATTAATGGAGTAATTATTTAAAGAGTATATGGAGGCACAGAACCCATTTTGAGGAAAGATGGAGTCTGTGCCTTGTTTTTTGTATGACAGAGAAAGACATTGAACAGTTGCGTGCATGGGCGGACGAGTATCACCGGGCTTCTTTTATCGTGTCCGACCCGGTACAGTTTCCGCACCGCTATACGCAGGCGGAAGACATTGAGATCTGTGGACTGCTGACGGCTTTGCTGAGTTTCGGCAACCGCAAGCAGATTTTGAAGAAAGTGAACGAACTGGATGAAAGGATGGGACAGGCTCCGCTGAAGTATCTTTTGTCGAAGGAGTGGGAAAAGGATTTCCCGGCAGGAGACGGGCGCAGTTTTTACCGGATGGTTTCGTACGGGGCCTTTCGGGAATATTGGGAAAAACTGTATGAGGTCTATCGTCATCATACCACGCTCGGCGACTGGCTGATGCGCTATCCGGGCATTCCGATGCAGCGCCTGTGCGCTTTTCTGGGAGTATCCGACCGTAGTCCGCAGAAAAAGCTGAATATGTTTCTCCGGTGGATGGTCCGCCGGGATTCGGAAGTCGATTTCGGTATCTGGAGGCAGATGGATCCGGCTGAGCTGATTATTCCGCTGGATACTCATGTGTGCCGGATGGCCTGGCAGCTGGGACTGATTGAGCGGCCTGTCTTTTCACTTGCGGCTGCAAAGCGGATTACGCAGGTCTTGTCGGAGATTTTTCCGGCAGATCCTTGTCTGGGTGATTTTGCTTTATTTGGTTATGGGGTAAATCATCCTGCATTGGAGGAAAAATGATAACTTTAGGAACGGAATTCTCTTGTGGGCTGACCTATGGGGAAATCGTAATAAATAATATCTGAATCGGGTTTAATTTGTAGAGGAGTATGATGAAAATATTGGCAACGGGAGACTGGCATTTGGGAAACTGTTTCCACGGTTTCGACCGTATGGAGGAGCATGCGCATTATCTGGACTGGCTGTTGGATTGTGTGCAGCGGGAAGAGGCGGATGTCTTGCTGATAGCCGGGGACGTGTTTGATTCCAGCAATCCTTCGGCTGCGGCTCAGGAACTGTATTATTCTTTTCTGAACCGGCTGAATGAACGTTTTCCGGCTTTGCAGACGGTTATCATTGCGGGAAATCATGACTCGGCCGCACGTCTGGAGGCTCCGCGTGAGATGCTGGAGCGGCATCGGGTATATGTTCGGGGAGTTGTCCGTCGCTTGCCGGAAGGTGAGGTGGACTGGGATAACCTGCTGGTTCCGGTTACAGGAGGAAAGGAGGCTCAGGAACGGGCGTGGATAGTGGCGGTGCCGTATCTGCGCGACGGAGATTTTGTGCGTGGCATGTCGTATGCAGAAGGGGTTTCCGATTTTCTGAACCGTGCGCTACAGGCTGCGGGCAGGAAGAAGCGTCCGGATGAGGCTGTGTTGCTCATGGCTCATCTATATGCTACCGGTGCGGAGATTGCTGAAGGGTCTTCGGAACGGGTGGTCATCGGAGGGGCCGAGAGAGTGGACATGAGTCGGGTGGAATGTGAAGTCGGGGCTGTGGTACTGGGGCATTTGCACCGGCGGCAGAAACTGGGGAACCGGAGCAACTGGTTCTATCCGGGGAGTGCGCTTCCGATGTCGTTTACGGAGCGTATGTACCGGCATGGGGCAGTGAGTCTGACCTTTTCGGGTGGCGAACTGGCCGGAGAGCCTTGTTTTCATGAATACACATTGTTGCATCCGCTTCGCTCACTTCCGGAGAAACCGGCTTTGCTTCCGGAGGTAATTGAGGTATTGAGTAAATTACCCGATGCCGGGGAGGAAGGTGTGGAGGCTCATATGCCTTATCTGGAAGTGAATGTGTTGCTGGATACGCCTGTACAAGGAATCAATAAGCAGATTGAGGAGGCGCTGGATGGCAAGGGGGTACGATTGTGCCGGACGGCCATCTTTTACCGGACGCAGTTGGAGAATGAAACCGGAGAGGTGCTGGAGTCAGTGGATGATCTGCTGACGAAGAACCCGTTGGAAGTGATTCGGAAAAGTTACCTGAGCCGGCACAAGTGTGAGATGCGTGAAGAACTGGTGGCCTTGGCCAACCGGGCCATTGAGGCAGCAAGAAAGGAGGATGAAGAATGAAGTTACTGAGAATCGGAATGTATAATCTGGCTTCCTTTGAGGGAGAGCAGGTGATTGACCTGGAGAGTGAACCGCTTAAGAGTGCGGACCTGTTCTCCATTGTCGGTGAGACCGGAAGCGGTAAGTCGACGGTGCTGGACGCTGTCTGTCTGGCACTGTACGGACTGGCTCCCCGTTTCTATGGGGCGGATAACTTTGATTATTACAATACGGAGAAACCGGATAATGACAAGGTACTGGAGCCGGATGACCCGCGCAATATCTTGCGGAAAGGGATGAAGGACTGCTGGGCAGAAGTCTGTTTCCTGGCACGTGACGGTTTCCGCTACCGGGCCCGCTGGTCCTGTTCGGTGGCCCGTGTCAATTATAGCCGTCCGGTACGCAGGCTGTTCCGGATAGAGGCCGATCCGCATGGACGGATGGTAGAAAAGGAAGTAGACATAACGGAAGGAAAGCGCCAGAAGCGGGGACACAAGAATGTGAATAACGAGGCACTCGACCGTATTATCGGACTGGATTACGGTCAGTTTACCCGGACAGTCATGCTGGCGCAGAATTCCTTTGCCAATTTTGTGAAGGCAGACGACAAGGATAAGGCGGTATTGCTGGAAAAACTGACAGGTACCGAACTGTATACGTCGATTGCCCGGAAGATTTATGAGTTTTACAAACAGGCGGAAGAGGGTTACCGCCTGCTGTCCGATCAGGTCAAGGCATTTGCGGTACATCGCCTGGATCAGGAGGAATTGGATAAGACGACGGCCCTGCTCGAAGTGCAGGAGAAAAATATTCAGGAAGAACGTCAGCGTGCCTTGAAAATAGATGAGCAGTTGCAGTGGTACAATGGACTGGAGACGCTGAAAACGGCCTTGGAAGCCGAGGAACAGAAATGGAAGCACGCCATGGAGCATGCCGGTGGTTTGTTGCCCCAGCGCAGGGAATTGCAGCGGGTGGAAGCGGTCGCTTCGATACGGGATGTCTTTCAGAACAGTGTGTCGCTGGAAAAGGAAGTCGGAAAATTGTCCGTAGACAGGGATCAGTTGCAGCACGAAGTACTCTCCCGGGAGGAACAGGTTCAGAAGGAGAAGGAACGGGTGGAGCAATTCCGGAAGGAATGGATGGAAACCCGTAATGCGTGGGAAGGATGGCTTCCGAAACTGAAGGAGGCCCGCCGGATACGGACGGAAGTGAATACGCGCCGGGAGCAGGTCGACCGGCAGACGGCGGACTGGAAGAAGCGCAGGCAGAAGTATGAGACGATTTCACTGGAGAAACAGAAAAACCAGGTGGAACTGGATGGTCTGCTTCGCGTGAGGGAAGAGGCGGCTCATTGGCTGGAGGAACAGGAACCGTATCGTCCGGTGTGGGAGAATATGGGAGTCATCGCCGAGCGTCTGACGCAATTGCTGCAATGGAAGGAGCGTTGCCAGAAGGAGTCCAAGGCCATCGAGGAAGAGGGGAACAGGCTTCAGGAGCAGCAAAAGGCCATGGAGGAAATGGAGCAGGCTTTGAAGAAAAGTGCGGAGGAGCTGGCTCAGTTGCATGAGCACATGAGCCTTCGGCAACGGGAATTGGCTGAACAGGATTTGGAGCGGTTGCAGCAGAATCTGGAGGGGGTAACGGAGGTGTACAAGACCTGGGAGGCCCTCGAAAAGATGTATCAGGGGGCTTGTCTGTTGCAGCAGGAACAGAAACGGAAACAGGAGGAGGTACTTGCCGGAGAAAAGCAGACTGCCCAACTGGAGGAAGAGGTGGCTGTATTGCAGCAGGAGCAGGCGACGATTCAACAGTTGCTACCGGGACTGGAAGAAGCCTATCAGTTGGTCAGTGGGCGGACTGCTGCTGATTTGCGTGCTTCTCTGCAACCGGATCAGCCTTGTCCGGTATGCGGCTCTACGCATCATCCTTATGCCGAGGGAGTGGAGAATGTATTGCTGCCCATTAAGAAAGAGTTGGACCAGCGCAGGGAAAGGATGGAACAGTTGAAGGTTTTGCTGGACAGGGTGCCCGATGGCCTGCTGATCCGGCTTGCAACCGTGAAGGGACAGTTGGCGGCTCATCGTACCGGACTGCAGCAGCTGGAAACTCGCTGGGCGGATACGGTTGCCGAGTGGGAGCGGGAAGCGGTAAAATGTCCGGAACTTCCTTCGAAACTCACGGAGGTGCTGGAAACGGCTTTGTCTACAGATTGGGGAGAACTGATGGGAAGGAAGAAGGCCGAAACGGTAGTCCGTGGCAAGCAGCTTCGGGCACAGGTCAACGGTTATCTGGCGCTTCAGAAGGAACTGGGAGCATGGCGGAAGCAGTATGATGAGCAGAACCTGAAACAGGTGCAGGTACAGGAACGTTTACACCGGAGCCAGTCGGAATGGCAGCAACGGAACGGAAAGTGCGAACAGCGGAAATCGGAACTGTCGGATTTGCAGCGTGCTGCGGCCGACCTTCGCGAGCAATTGTGTGTACAGATTGCACTGCCCGGATGGAGCGAGGAGTTTGATGCGGATGCGGTTGCCTGCATACAGCGCTTACAGGCTATGGCCGAGAAGTTCCGGAAGACGCAGACTTTGCTTCAGGAAACCTTAGGTACGGTCGGCGAACGGCAGGCATTGATCCGATCGCAACAGTCACAACTGGAAGGCTTGCAGTTGGAAATTCAGCAGGGAGAGAAGGAACTGGAAAAGGAATCTGAAGAAATCCGTTGCCAGGAGAAGCAGTGGAAAGATTTGCTGGGGGGAGTGGAGCCCGATGAGTTGGAGCAGAACTGGGGATTGCAGTTGACCGAGAAGGAAGGAAAGGTGGCGCAGGCCGAGAAAGTATTGAATGAACTGACGGAACGGCACCAGCATGAATGGGGTAAGCTCCGGGCAATGGAGGGGCAGTTGGCTGAAAAGGCAAGTGCACACGAAGAGGCTTGCAGGCAGGTACGGACTTTCATTGAGGAGTACAACGGCCGGTTGTTGAATCATTCGGATAAGGTGAATGTACCGGCAGTTGAACCGGAAGGACAGGAACTGCTTACGGTCGACTGGCTGCGCGACTGTTTTGCTTCGTCGGACAAATGGACGAAGGTTCGTGAGGACATCCGTCAGGCGGATGAAGAAGTCAAATTGTGCCTGGGAAGAAAGGAAGCCCATGAAAAACAGCTGGCAGTTCATTTGAAGGCTGGAGCGGCACGGGGCTGGATGCTTTCTCCGCATGAGGAAGCCGATCCTCGTGAGGGCCTTCGGCAACAGCTTACTGATATCCAGCAGAAAATCGAGGAACTGGATAAGGAACGTCAGCTGACGGGAGGTATTCTGGTGGCCCATCGTCACAGTGTGGCACAGATACAGGCCTTTCAGGAGGAGTTGACTGCGAAGGAGAAAGATTACCGAAACTGGAAGGAACTGAATGATATCCTGGGAAATGCCAACGGAGATAAGTTCCGGGAAACGGCCCAGTGCTTTACGCTTCGTTTCCTGATCCGCCAGGCCAATGAACAGCTTCGTCTGTTGAATCGCAGGTACAGTCTGGAACAGGTACCCGATTCGCTGGGAATCCGTGTCATCGACCATGACAGGGGCGATGAGGTACGTAACATCAGTTCCCTGTCGGGAGGAGAGACCTTTCTGGTCAGTCTGGCACTGGCATTGGGCTTGTCGTCGTTGTCCTCCCGCAACATTCCGATGGGCAACCTGTTCGTGGATGAAGGTTTCGGGACCCTGGACAGCAGTAGCCTGAACCTGGTGATTGATGCCTTGTCGAGTCTGCACTCCATGCAGGGTAAGAAAGTAGGTGTAATCAGTCACACGGCTGAAATGAAGGAGCGGATACGTACACAGATTCAGGTGGTGAAGATGGGAAGCGGAGGCCGGAGCGCACTGACGATCTCCTGTGGAAATCAGTGAGCCGATGGGAATTCCCGTTGAAAAACAGGAATTTGAATGAAATAATTTCTGTTTTTTTGACAACTGAGTCAATAAAAAATGTGTATATTTGTAAAAGAGTGAATACATTTGTTTCGGAATTGTCATAATATACGGGGTATGAAACGAAGAAAACTGTTTGAATGGTTGGGGGGTGTGCTGCTTTTGGGAGTGGCAGTCCTCTTCTCGGCTTGTGAGGACGATCAGGCCGATATCGTGTTTTATTCCGGTTCTTCACTGATTGAGGAAGTCGGGACTTGTACCAACGCTGTCAGTGAAGTGACGCTTTTCATGAATGGGCGTGAAACGGCTGAGGTGGGCATTGCCTATGGAAAGGGGGCTTACCAGGCGGCTACGTCCGATGTGGAAATTGTCCGTGTAGAAATTGTCGGCGACCGCCTGCGGTTGTCCTGTGGTGAGAAGGAGGGACGTGCCGTTGTCATGGTAAGCGATGAAAAAGGGAATCAGGCAGGCTTGTGGGTCTATACCGGACTGGGAAGCATTGAGTGTGCGGCTACCGGAAAAACGGCTGTCAAGGCCATTCTGAACGGGAACGTGATTGCGGATGAGGCGTTGCAGTCGATGGTGGCAGAGGCTCTGCAAGGCTATCGGCCGATGGAAGAAGGAGGTACGCTGACTTTCATTCCGCAGAATGTGGAGCATTGGCTGCTGGAAGGAGAAGAGGGAACGGTGAAGTGGACCCGGAATCCGATGTCGGGAGAGTCTGTAGAAGGCACTTATCGGTTCGGATACGATGACCAGCTGATGGGGGAACCGATGGAATGTTTCCTTGTTTCCTGCAAGGGAGAGTTGCACCGCCTGTATTTGAATCCCGACCTGAACCGTTCGCGCGAGACTGGACCGGTTTCACAATATTGGGTGGAAGATATTACTGCTGCCTGTCCCGAAGACGTACTTCAGCAGCTTCCGGAGCAGGCCAGAGTCGCTTATTTCATGGAAACCGTCACTTGGGGAGGCTTCCATGTACTGGCCGGTGAAGAATAATCGGATTTTTTGGAAAGTTTGTATTGTAAATAATGAAGTGGTAGCTGTATCAAAAAGAATTCCTCCTTTTATAATAGGTGATGGCTTAAAAAATATAGGGATTTGTGTGGGGATAATCTCCGTGGTGCTGTTTCCGGCCGGTATCATGACGGCCTTTCCACGAAGCTGCGTCTTTTCTGTCAGTTGTTATTTCAGGGTGACTTCCACCGGGCAGTGGTCCGATCCGAAAATCTCGGTATGAATCTTCGCATCTTCCAGCCGGTCTTCCAGGCGTGCCGAGGTCAGAAAATAGTCGATACGCCACCCTGCATTCTTCTCGCGGGCTTTAAAGCGGTACGACCACCACGAATAAATGTTTTCCTGAGTCGGATAGAAGTGGCGGAAGGTATCAATAAAACCGGCATCCAGCAGTACCTGGAACTTTTCGCGTTCCTCATCGGTAAAGCCGGCATTTTTCCGGTTGCTCTTCGGGTTCTTCAAGTCAATCTCCTTGTGTGCCACATTCAGGTCGCCGCACACGATCACCGGCTTTTGTGCATCCAGCTTTTTGAGGTAGTCGAGGAAGGCTTCTTCCCAGGTCATGCGGTAATCCAGACGCTTCAATCCGTCCTGTGAATTGGGGGTATACACTGTCACCAGATAAAAGTCCTCCATTTCCAGGGTGATGACACGGCCTTCGTGGTCATGTTCATCTATTCCCAGTCCGTAGGTTACATTTAACGGCTGGTGACGGGTAAAAATCGCTGTACCCGAATATCCTTTTTTTTCAGCATAATTCCAGTAAGACTGGTATCCGTCAAAAGACAAGTCCAACTGTCCCTCCTGCATCTTTGTTTCCTGCAGGCAGAAAAAGTCGGCATCCAGTTTGGTAAAGGCTTCACGGAACCCTTTGTCGCAGCAGGCTCTCAGCCCGTTTACATTCCAAGAAATCAGTTTCATGAGTCTTTTATTTTTTTATGTCAAATAAATAAGTGAGTCTGCCCCCGATGTACGAATGGGCAGAACGTGAGAAATAATCTTTTTTCGCATTGTGGTAGATGTCGCTCAATCCGAAATAGTAGCGCGCTTCCAGGATGAAATGTCCGATGCCTGTCCGGACTTCCAGTCCGCCTCCGCCTACGATTCCGTAATCCAGCTTGTTTTCCGCCATTTTCCCGTATTGTTCCCTTACCGGCCGCATGTCGGGGTGCCAGGATGCACTGGTCTTTTCGTTTTCTCCAAGGAGGAAGCCGAACTGCGGACCGAGATTCAGTACGAAGCGGGCTCCGTTTCCTTTGTCTTTTCCGAAAGCCAGGTGGGCCATCAGCGGCACTTCTATGTAGTTCATCGTGCGCTGGTAGCTTTCTCCGCTTTCATCCTCAATGGATTCCTTCCATCCTCTTTGGGAGAAGTTGATTTCTGCCTGAATACCGCAGATCATCTTGAAATACTTTTCAGAGATGTAGCGTCCCGTAATACCAAAAGATGGCGTAATGAAACTGGCCTGCTTGATCTGGGGCTCAAAACTCATGGAACTGAGATTGACGCCGCCGGTTATTCCCACGGAAAAGTTGCGCCGCTGGTCCTGAAGCTGGGCTTTCAGCGGCAGGGCGGTCAGGGTAATCACACCGATTGACAGCAGAATTTTTCGTATGCTTGGTCTCATTATTCAAAATCCAGTTTTATGAGTTCAAAATCTTTAGTAAAGTGCACGAAGAAGACTTTCCGGTTGATGAATCCTCCCCAGTTGTTTACCCGTTCAAACTTGAATCCGGTCTGTATCGGGGTAACCTGGATGCGGTTTAAGTTTTCCTCCAGCTTGTTGCCCTGCTGGGCCAGTCCTTTCAGGAAATAATATCCGATGTCGAATCCCAGCATTCCGTATTTTGGGAAGGTGTTGGCCATGTCCTTACTGTACCAGCGCCGGTAGGCATGCGTAAACTGGATGGCTGCCGGGAACAGGTTGTTGGTATAGAATGACGAATAGAAATAGGTATCCAGCTCATAGAAGTTGGCCAGAAAATCCTGGGTGTAAGTCTGCCATTCCGGGTAACCGAACAGGTGCATGTTGAAATTCGGATGTTCTCTCCGTACCATCGTCAGGTGAGGCAGAATCTTGTTGAGTGCACTGCTTCTTCCTGAAGTGGGGATGAAGATGTTTTCCTGCAGGGTATCCATGGCGGCGATGACCTTCGTCGGATCGATTTCGGTACCGATGCGGACCTGCTTGTAGGAAATCCCTTTTTCCTTCAGTCCGTTTTTCATGCCTTTGATGAATTCCGCTTTTTCGCTGTCGCTGCTTCCGTCTTCCACAAATACGACATTCGACCTGCCGAATTTACGGATAAAATGCTCATATACTTCCGAGTAGAGGTAAGACTGCGGAGTATTGATCTGGTAAATGTGCGGATTCTTGAAAACCTGGTCTACTTTCGGTGAGAAAGGAATGACCAGACGGATATCGTGCTTGTCGGCGAAGTCGGCCAGCAGAGGAATGGCTTCCTGGTTGACCGGGCCGAAAATGATATCCATCTCTTTCATCTTGCTTTGGGCAAGGATGGCACTGACTTCCGAGGCTTTGCCTTTGGAATCGAAGGTATGGATGTCAAGGGAAATTCCCTGTCGTTTCAGACTGTCGGCTGCCATGAGGAAACCCTCATAGAATTCCACCATGCGCGACTGCTCTTCCGATGCTCCGGCACGGCTGCTGCTGAACGGAAGGATGAGGGCGGTGCGGATGGTCTGATAGCGCTTCGGGGCAACGCTGTTTTTGCTGAACAGTTCTTCGTTGCTCGGCGTCTTTCCCTGTGAGAGTATGTCACTGGTTGCAGTGCTTTCACTTTGTTTCGGATAAGGAATGAAAAGGAAGGTGCCTTTTTTCAGTTTGCCTGTCCGCAGTTCCGGATTGGCTGCAATCAGTTCCTCTTCGGTGATTCCGTATTCGCGGCTGATGCTGAATATGGTTTCCTTCCGCTGCACCTTGTGCATGTCTTTCCATTCTTTCTTCGGAGTCTCGGCAGCGGCCAGTTCCTTGGTAATTTCTTCCTGGATAGCGATTTCCGTACTGTTCTGCGGCGGAATGACGATGACCTGTCCTATCCGGAAGTTGCTGGCGCTCAGTCCCGGATTTGCCTTGCAGATGGCTTCTGCGGTAATGTTGTATTTTACCGTCAGCTGATACAGGGTTTCTCCTGCCTGGATGGTATGAAACTGACCTTGCTGGGAGTTGTTGTCCGATTTCTGTGGAATCTTCAACGACTGTCCTTCCCGGATCAGTTCCTTGCTGCCGGGGTTGATGCGTACAATGTCGTCTACCGATACATTGTACATGCTTGCTATGGAATAAAGGCTCTGGCCTTTGGTTACTGTATGTAAGAAATATTCGGCGCTTTTCTGAGCCTGCACCGTAAGGTTTGGACTGCCGGCCATAAGAGCCAGTGAAAGGCAAATTGTCTGAATGAATTTCATTTTCCGCATCTAATTTATTGAGAAGCAAAAGTACAAAAAAAAGCATTATCTTTGCAAAGATATCATCTATTTTAAGGATATGGAAGAAGGAAAAGAAAGAATCAGTGTGCAGGGGGCTCGTGTACACAACCTGAAAAATATAGATGTGGAGATTCCGCGGGATGCGTTGACTGTGATTACGGGGTTGAGCGGAAGTGGAAAGTCTTCGCTGGCTTTCGATACAATCTTTGCCGAGGGACAGCGTAGGTATATTGAAACTTTCTCGGCGTATGCCCGTAATTTCCTGGGGGGAATGGAACGCCCGGATGTGGACAAGATTACGGGACTGAGTCCGGTGATTTCCATCGAACAGAAGACTACCAACAAGAATCCGCGCTCTACGGTGGGGACTACGACCGAAATTTACGATTATCTGCGTTTGCTGTTTGCCCGTGCGGGAACGGCTTATTCGTATATTTCCGGAGAGAAAATGGTGAAGTACACCGAAGAGCAGATCCTGGATCTGATACATCGCGACTATAAGGGAAAACGGATTTATATACTGGCTCCGCTGGTGCGTACGCGTAAGGGACATTACAAAGAGCTGTTCGAGCAGATCCGAAAGAAAGGATATCTGTATGTGCGTGTCGACGGAGAGGTGCAGGAGATTGTGCACGGCATGAAGCTCGACCGTTACAAGAATCATAACATTGAGGTGGTCATCGACAAGACGGTGGTGACCGAGAAGGAGGAAAAGCGGTTGAAGCAGAGTGTGGCTACGGCCATGCAGCAGGGCGACGGGCTGATCATGATCCTGGATGCGCAGACGGAGAGTGTGCGTCATTACAGCAAGCGCCTGATGTGCCCGGTCACCGGATTGTCGTACAAGGAACCGGCACCGCATAATTTTTCGTTCAACTCTCCACAGGGGGCTTGTCCGCGTTGCAAGGGATTGGGATATGTGAATCTGATCGATGTGGACAAGGTGATTCCCGACCGCTCGCTTTCACTGTACGAGGGGGCTGTGGCTCCTTTGGGAAAATACAAGAACGTAATGATTTTCTGGCAGCTTGAAGCCTTGCTCGAGAAATATGAGGCGACGCTGAAGACACCGGTGGAGCAGTTGCCCGAGGATGCGGTGAACGACATCCTGTATGGCTCCGACGAGCGCTTGAAAATCAAGAGTTCGCTCATACATGCTTCGTCCGATTATTTCGTGACTTACGAAGGCATTGTGAAATACATCCAGATGATGCAGGAGAAGGAGGCTTCGGCCACTGCACGGAAATGGGCGGAACAGTTTGCCAAAACGGATGTGTGTCCGGAATGTAAGGGGGCACGCCTGAATAAGGAGGCCTTGCATTTCCGCTTGCACGACAAGAATATATACGAACTTTCGGTGATGGATATCAGCGAGTTGTATGAATGGCTGATGCATGTGGAGGAGCATCTGGACAACAAGCAGCGGCTGATTGCCGCGGAAATCCTGAAGGAAATCCGTACCCGTCTGAAGTTCTTGCTGGATGTCGGTCTGGATTACCTTTCGTTGAACCGCTCGTCGGTCAGCCTGTCGGGCGGGG
>ERZ772889.2940-NODE-2940-length-12498-cov-4.298561_pt1 | contig 12498 bp, 8 predicted proteins | sample MGYA00512127_ERZ772889 | MGnify/ENA primary metagenome ERZ772889 (study PRJEB29015, sample SAMEA2737689) | human gut metagenome | biome: human gut; feature: human-associated habitat; material: faeces | place: China | collected 2012 ...
AAAGACTTCGGCCGCCGTTCTGTATTAGCTTTACGGCAGAATCTCTCCGCCCGTATTCTGGAATTGGAGAAAGACAATGTTTACAATAAATATAAGGATAAAGTCGGACAAATCATTTTGGGTGAAGTCTATCAGGTATGGAAAAAAGAAATGCTGGTCCTGGATGACGAAGGCAATGAATTGATTTTACCCAAACAGGAACAAATCCCGACAGACTTTTTCAAAAAAGGAGATTCCATCAAAGCCGTGGTCATTCGGGTAGTAATGCGGAATTCCAATCCTTACATTATCTTATCGAGAACTTCTCCGGTATTCCTGGAAAGATTATTTGAAAACGAAGTACCTGAAATTTTCGACGGTCTGATCACGATCAAGAACGTAGTCCGGGTACCGGGAGAGAGAGCCAAAGTTGCCGTAGAATCCTACGACGACCGTATCGATCCGGTGGGTGCTTGTGTGGGTATGAAAGGTTCGAGAATACATGGTATTGTCAGAGAGTTGAGAAATGAAAATATCGATGTGATCAATTATACCAATAATTTACAACTCTACATCACTCGTGCTTTAAATCCGGCTAAGATCAAAAATATCGAAATCGACGAAGCCCATAAAAAAGCAAATGTCTACCTCGATCCGGAAGAAGTATCACTGGCTATCGGTAAAGGTGGATTGAACATCAAATTGGCCAGTCAGCTGACCGGTTACGATATCGACGTATATCGCGAACTCGATCAAGCCCAGGAAGAAGATGTCAATCTGGATGAATTCGCCGATGAAATCGAAGGTTGGGTGATCGACGAACTGAAACGTGTCGGCTGTGACACTGCCAAGAGTGTATTAGAACTCAGCGAGTCAGAACTGGAAAGCCGGACAGACCTTGAAATTGAGACCATACGTGAGGTTCTCAATATTTTAAAAGCAGAATTTGAATAATTCTGTATTAACGCTTGTAAATTTGTAATCTCAATATGGCAGTAAGATTAAGTAAAATAGCCCGAGAATTTAACGTAGGTTTATCTACTATTGTAGAGTTCCTGCACAGTAAGGGGATCAAAATATCCTCAGATCCGAATGCAAAGTTAACGGATGAAGATTATGCTTTGGTTGCAAAAGAATTTTCATCTGACAGCCAGGTAAAAAAAGAGTCCTCTCTGGTTGATCTGAAAAATACCAGAAAGAAAAAAGAGACTGTCACAATAGACAACGCTGGCAACATCTCTTCAGGAAACGAAGATACAGAAGAAGAGGAAGAGGAATTCATTTCGATTAAAGATGAAGTGAGATTCGAAAATAAAATTAAGATTGTCGATCATATCGATCTGAATCCGGAGAAAAAAACACAACCGGAACCGGTAGAAGCAAAGGTTGAACAACCGAAAAGAGAAACTCAGGAAGAAATAACCGAAAAAGTGGAAGAACCGAAAGTAACCCGGGTTGAAGTAGAAGAAACTCAGGAAGAAGAAAGAAAAGTAACACCAGAAGTGGAGCCCGAAATTTCCGTACAAATGGAAGAGTCTTCCGAATCCACTCCTTTCAAAGTAGCACAACCTGCGCTGAAAGATGTAAAAGTAGTGGGTACAATCGACCTGGACGCCATCAACCAACGTACCAGACCTCCGAAAAAAAGTAAACAGGAACGGGAACGGGATCGCCGTGAACAGAAAAAAGCCAACAAGCCTTTCGTATCGGCCGCTAAAACCGAACAGCCGGTAGCAAGCCCATCGACAGATATCGTTAATAAGGGAGAAGAGGATGCAGATATCCGTAAAAAACGGAAAAGAATTCATCGTCAGGATGAAAAAATTCAGGTGGAAGCAGCTACCATTCCGGCCAAAAATGCCAAAATTGAAGAAAATAAGCGGAAACTGAAAAAGCTGAAGAAAAAGAAAAACGAAAAGACTGAAATCTCCGATGAAGATATCGACAAGCAAATCAAAGATACTTTTGCCCGCTTAGGAAGCAAAGGAAAATCACAGACTGCAAAACACCGTCGGGATAAGCGGGATGCTGCACAGCAAAAGTTACAGGCCGAACTGGAACAAGAAGAAAAGGAAAAGAGCATTCTGAAACTAACGGAATTCGTGACGGTAGCCGAATTGGCAACCATGATGAATATTAGTGTGACAGAGGTTATCTCTGCTTGTATGTCGCTCGGACTTTTTGTATCTATCAACCAACGCTTGGATGCAGAAACGATCAATATTGTTGCCGATGAATTCGGCTATTCGGTTGAATTTGTAAGCATTGAAATTCAGGAAGCCATCGACGAAGAGGAAGAAGATTCCGAAGAGAACCTGTTGCCACGTCCGCCGATTGTCACTGTTATGGGGCACGTCGACCATGGTAAAACCTCTTTATTGGATAGTATTCGTAAAACCAATGTCATCGCAGGTGAAGCCGGTGGTATCACACAGCATATCGGAGCTTACAACGTAAAATTGAGTGACGGCCGGACGATCACTTTCCTGGATACTCCGGGGCACGAAGCATTTACAGCGATGCGTGCCCGTGGTGCTCAAGTGACCGATATCGCTATCATCATCGTCGCTGCCGACGATAACGTCATGCCTCAAACCATCGAGGCGATCAACCACGCCAGTGCTGCGGGAGTACCTATTGTGTTTGCCATCAACAAAATAGATAAACCGGGAGCGAATCCGGACAAAATCCGGGAAGAACTGGCCAATATGAATTATCTGGTGGAAGAATGGGGAGGAAAATACCAATGTCAGGAAATCGCAGCTAAGAAAGGCTTAAATATCGAAGAGTTGCTGGAGAAGGTATTGTTAGAAGCCGAACTTCTGGATATGAAAGCCAATCCTCATAAGAAAGCTACCGGTTCTATCATCGAATCGTCTTTGGACAAAGGACGTGGATATGTAGCTACAGTGCTCGTACAATCCGGAACGCTTAAAGTAGGTGATATTGTGCTTGCCGGCCAGTATTTCGGACACGTCAAAGCCATGTTCAACGAACGGGGAGAAAAAATGGAGAAGGCAGGTCCTTCCGAACCGGCTTTAATATTAGGTTTGAACGGTGCTCCACAGGCAGGTGACAAATTCAATGTAATGGGGAACGAGAAAGAAGCGCGGCAACTTGCCAATAAACGGGAACAGCTCCAGCGTGAACAAGGTCTGCGTACTCAGAAACACATCACTCTGGACGAAATCGGACGCCGTATCGCTATCGGTAATTTCCAGGAATTGAATGTGATTGTTAAAGGCGACGTCGACGGTTCTATCGAAGCGTTGTCCGATTCACTGATCAAGCTGTCTACAGATGAGATCCAGGTGAACATCATTCACAAAGCTGTCGGACAGATTACAGAAGGAGATGTACTACTGGCTGCAGCCTCGAATGCAATCATCGTCGGGTTCCAGGTACGTCCGTCTATGGGCGCCCGTAAACTGGCTGAAAAAGAACAGATAGATATCCGGCTTTATTCTGTCATCTACCAGGCGATCGAAGAATTGAAATCAGCTATGGAAGGTATGCTTTCTCCGGAAATCAAAGAAGAAATCATTGCAACGGTCGAAGTTTTGGAAACCTTCAAAATCTCCAAAGTGGGTACCATCGCCGGTTGTATCGTCCGTGACGGCAAGATCACCCGTACAGCGAAAATCCGGGTTATCCGCGAAGGTATCGTTATTTACACCGGTGTTTTGGGTTCTTTGAAACGTTTTAAGGACGATGTAAAGGAAGTAACCAAAGGATTCGAATGTGGTCTGAATATCGAGAACTACAACGACATCCGGGTCGGAGACATGATCGAAGGATACCAGGAAGTGGAAGTGAAAAAAACACTTTAAATATATCGGACGAGCGACAAACGATTTCCATATTGCTTGCCGCTCTCTATTTTGTTAATCATTAATTAAGGAACATTTAACACCTGTCTAACACTGCTTATCAGGGATTATTTCTTTACTTTGTGATAGATAAAAACAAAACAATTAATTTTTGAAAAAATGAAGAAGATATTGGTTATAATGGTACTGTTCGCAGCATTTACAACAGGACTGACAGCTCAGGTTTTAAAACCCGTAAAATGGCAAATCACCCAGAAAAAAGTGAGTGACGGAGTATATGATATCATCTGCAAAGCTACTGTAGACGGCGGATGGCATTTATACGACACGAAACTTCCCGAAGGCGGACCTCTGCCAACCACCTTCAATATGGATGAAGATGAAACCAGCGGTATCGAACTGGTAGGTGAATTCAAAGCGACAGAGAAAGCTCTGACCGAACATAGCGAAGCGTTCGATATGGATCTGAAATATTTTATCAATGCCGCTACTTTTGTTCAACGGGTCAAGGTAACCAGCGCAAAAGCTAAATTAGTGGGTTATGTAGAATATATGTCTTGCTCCGGCGGACAATGTACTCCTCCTGCAGAAGCAGATTTCAGTTTTGATTTAACAAAATAAGTACAGGATTCCGATTCCTGCTATAAAAAGAGACAAAGATCCAACCGATATTTTTGTCTCTTTTTTTCATTTTATCCGCTTATATAGTATGAAACATTTCCTGTTGGTTTTTCTGATTTCAGGATATATCCCGGCTTTAGCCCAACCCTGGTTATACCGGGATAATAGTCCGGAATTGGATAGCCTGAGCTTTTTTTTCTTCGGAGACGTCATGCAACACGAACCTCAGATCAGCGGGGCCTGGAATGCAGAGACAGCTGATTACGACTATCTGCCCTGTTTTCAGTACATCACTCCTTATTGGCAAAAAGCCGATTATGTCATCGCCAATCTGGAAACGACTTTATCCGACAGGGGGTATAGTGGTTATCCTCAATTTTGTGCTCCCTGGCAACTTGCCCGTGATTTAAAAGCATGTGGAGTCGACATCCTGACCACCAATAACAATCATTCCTGCGACAAAGGACATCGCGGTATAGCTAAAACCATATACTATCTGGATTCCCTGCAATTCCCCCATACCGGTACCTTTACCGATACAACGGCTTGGCTTACCCGTTCTCCCCTTTATATTCGCCAGGGAAAATTCAAGATTGCCCTGATCAGTTATACTTACGGGACTAACGGTATTCCGGTAACCCACGGCCAGGTCGTTTCCATGATCGATACCTTTCATATGGCCCGCCAAATCGAAAAGGCCCTTTTAGACACGGTTACCAATATCATTGCAGTCATGCACTGGGGTGAAGAGTATTTTACAGCTCCGAATGCAACTCAAAAAAAACTTTCTTCCTGGTTGCACGAACGGGGAGCCGACATCGTCATCGGTTCACACCCACACGTCATCCAACCGATAAGCTATATTCAACACGAACAGGACACACTGGGTGTTACTGTCTTCTCTTTAGGAAATTTTGTATCCAATCAAAGTAAACGATATACAAACGGAGGCTTGGGAGTTCACCTCACTCTTTACCGCCAAAACGGGAAAACCCGTTACCGGATGCAAACCCTCAGTAACTATGTCTATCGTCCGCTGGAAGATGGGAAAAGACGTTATTATGTCATCCCCGAACCGGAAGCCCACCGAATCCTCGCCAGCCAGGACTCTTTGCTCTATACCCGATTTTTTCAGGATACCGATTCGATTATCGGTCATATAGCACCGAAATTCCAATTAGAATAGGTGCTCACCGAAATCGACTCCGCAAATATTTTTACCGGAAGGACTTATTTTATGTAATAAAATTTGTAATTTCGTAGAGTTAAAAAATAATAACTTTTAAATTATGAAAATTGCAGTAATTGCACATGATGGAAAAAAAGCCGAAATGGTAGCTTTCCTGAACAGACACATGGACTTTCTGAAATCCGTAGGTACAGAAATCGTAGCTACCGGAACTACAGGGAAACATGCACAGGATGCAGGTTTGGAAGTTGAACGCTTACTATCAGGGCCGTTGGGAGGTGATGCTCAGATTGCCGCATTGGTAGCTGAACACCAAATTGCGATGGTAATTTTCTTTCGGGATCCGCTGGGTAAACACCCACACGAACCGGATGTACAAATGTTAATGCGGGTATGTGACGTTCACAACGTACCTATCGCGACCAATCCAGCCAGCGCTGAAATGATGATCCGGGGATTCCTCGATATGCATCAGAAGTAAAGCCCGGACCCCGGACTTTACTAATGGAAACGTCTTTATCAATCGGCAGATAAAGCCGTTATTCAGAGAAATCTATGAAAACCTTTGCACAAACCATTCTCATCTATTATATTTGTGCAAAATATAAGATTCGGATGATCAGGAAATTTACAGCAATAACGCTTCTTTCTATGGCCAGCATAGTGATGCTTGCTTTTGTTGTATTTCCACATCATCATCACAACGAATATATCTGTTTCGCAACCGCTCACTGCCAGGATGAAGGAGAAAACGAAGAGCACAGTCATGACACAGGCAGTAGCAATCATCGGTGTGTAAAAAATCTTTTTCAAACCCAGATCAACCGGGGCCAAAATGTAGAACATCAGAGCGAAGAAGGAGCCTATCATCATTTTAGCCTCTCGTTGTTTCTTGTTTCCAATATTCTTGAATTCTTATCTTCTGAAGCAGAGCAACAATGTGATTCCGATAGTTATTATCAGGAAAAACTTCATACAGCCTGTTATATATCAGCCTTGGCCGGCCGAGCCTCTCCTTTTACAGTATAGTTTTCTAAATATCAGGGAGATACCCTTCTGATAAACCGGACAGAATTTTATCGTACCGATAAAGCTTAGTTCATAAAATTTATAAAGTCGATACCCCTGCGGGCGTTTTATTTACGGCCGCAGAACGATCGTTAGAAATGAGGTTTGGTATAATCCTCCGAAGAATACGATCCACTTTATAAACTTCAGACAGTGAAAACACAACTTTATCAGCTTTACCAATAAGAATTAACCGAATTAAATATCCATAAATAAAACGATATGAGACTATTTATTATAGCCCTAACTATTTTATCGATGTGTTTTTACGGATGTAAAAATACTCAAAAATCCTCTCATGAACACGAGACAGCCGAGGAGCATGCAGCTCATAACCACGACCATGAACACGAAAATCACGACCATGAACACGAAGGTCACAACCATGAAGAAGAGGAACATGAGAACGGCGAAGGACATAGTGATGAGATTATCTTCACAAAAGCACAGGCAGCCAAAACAGATTTTGAAGTGAAAGAAATACAGCCCGGAACCTTCCACCAGATTATCAAAACGACAGGTCAGGTGCTTCCGGCTCCCGGAGATGAATCGATCATCGTAGCCACCAACAACGGGGTTATTTCCTATGCTAACAATAACCAGGCGGAAGGAAGTATGGTAAAACAAGGACAACCTCTTTTTTACATTACTTCGAAGCACATGGGCGAAGGAGATTATTATACCCGTATCCATGCCAATTACGAAAAAGCCAAAGCCGAATACGAACGAGCTGAAAAATTAGTAAAAGATCAGATTGTTTCTCAAAAAGAATTTGAAAATGCCCGCTTAAATTATCAGAACGCCAAAACCGCTTATGAAGCTATTTCGGGTAAACAATCGGCCAAAGGTGTCGGGATCACCACTCCATTAACCGGTTATCTCAAAAACATCTCTGTCAAAGACGGCGAATATGTTACAGCAGGTCAGGCTATAGCCACTGTATCGCAAAATAAAAAACTGGTTTTACGTGCAGACGTATCTGAAAAATACTATAACTCGCTGAATTCCATCAATAATGCCAACTTTAAAACTCCTTACGATAATCGCGTATATGCTTTACCTGATTTATCCGGGAAATTACTATCCGTCGGTAAGGCTGCCGGAACAAATTCATTTTTTATCCCGGTAACCTTCGAATTCGACAACCGTGGTGATATCATTCCGGGTTCATTCGTCGAAATATACCTGCTCTCTTATCCCATGGAGAATGTACTGAGCCTTCCGGTATCGGCCTTAACGAACGAAATGGGTAATTTTTATGTATACCGCCAACTCGATGAAGAAGGTTACCAAAAGCAAGAAGTCACACTCGGAGCCAACAATGGCAAGGAAGTTCAGGTATTATCAGGCTTAACTCCGGGAGACCGGATCGTTACCCGTGGAGCTTATCAGGTGAAAATGGCTTCAGCCTCTGCTGCTATTCCGGGTCATACCCACGAACATTAAAATGGAGTAACTATGCTAAATAAAATCATACAATATTCATTACACAACCGTTTGTTGGTAATGATCGCAGCAGTAGCCCTGCTGATTTGGGGAAGCATTACAGCCCACAACATGGAAGTGGATGTTTTTCCAGACCTGAATGCTCCGACCGTAGTGGTGATGACCGAAGCTCAAGGGATGGCACCGGAAGAAGTAGAACGGCTGGTGACCTTCCCGGTGGAAACCGCTGTCAACGGAGCCACCGACGTCAGACGTGTACGTTCGTCTTCTACCACAGGTTTCTCGGTCGTATGGGTTGAATTCGAATGGGGTACGAATATTTATACAGCCCGGCAGATTGTATCGGAAAAGCTGGCAACCCTGGGAGAAGCACTTCCTGATAATGTCGGTACTCCCACCCTGGGCCCCCAATCTTCGATCCTGGGTGAAATGATGATTATCGGTCTGACTGCCGACAGTACTTCTTTACAGGATTTACGTACAATAGCCGATTGGACCATCCGACCGCGCTTACTCTCGACCGGAGGAGTTGCCCAAGTGGCCGTTATCGGAGGCGACATCAAAGAGTATCAGATATTGCTCGATCCGGCCCGTATGAAGTATTACAATATCGGATTGGACGAGGTCCTGCCGGTAGTAGAAAATATGAACCAAAATGCCACCGGAGGTATCCTTTACGAATACGGAAATGAATATATCATACAGGGAGTTATGGCAACCACCCGGGTCGAGGAAATAGGTAAAGCCGTCATTAAAACCGTCGACGATTTTCCTATCACATTGGCTGATATTGCAAACGTTCAGATCGGAGCTAAAACACCTAAATTAGGAGTTGCTTCAGAAAAAGGTAAACCGGCAGTGCTGGTTACCGTCACCAAACAACCCGGCACCAACACCCTCGAACTAACCGACAAACTGGATGCCTCTATCCAGGAACTTCGTAAAACTTTACCGGAAGACGTCGAGGTTTCGACAGACATTTTCAGGCAATCCCGTTTTATCAACAGTTCGATCCACAACATCCAGGAAGCTTTACTGGAAGGAGCTGTTTTTGTGATTGTGGTGTTGTTCTTTTTCCTGATGAATTTCCGGACCACGATCATTTCCCTCGTCGCTCTTCCTTTGTCTATGTTGATGGCAATCCTGGTGATGCATGCTTTGGGGTTGACAATCAATACTATGAGTTTAGGAGGTTTGGCTATTGCTATCGGCTCGTTGGTCGACGATGCGATTGTGGATGTGGAAAATGTATATAAACGCTTACGCGAAAACCGATTAAAACCCGCCACAGAACGACGCCCGACCATCGAAATTGTTTTCGAAGGTTCGAAAGAAGTCCGGATGCCTATCCTGAACTCTACGTTGATCATCGTGGCTTGTTTTCTTCCTTTATTTTTCCTTTCGGGCATGGAAGGCAGAATGCTGATACCGCTGGGTATTGCTTTCGTTGTCGCCCTGTTTGCTTCGACCGTCATCGCTTTGACACTGACTCCGGTATTATGTAGTTATATGCTGACTACCGAAAAAGCATTGAAAAAAAGCGAAAAGGAGCCATTTATCTCCCGCAGCTTAAAAAAGGTATACCGAAAATCGTTAAACTGGGCACTGCATTACAAAAAAATAGTGATCGGTACAGCTGCCACCCTACTGGTTTTATCGCTGATCATCCTATTCAGTTTAGGACGTAGCTTCTTGCCTCCTTTCAACGAAGGTTCGCTGACCATCAATATCAGTACCATGCCGGGTATCTCACTTGAAGAGTCGGACCGTATGGGTGGATTAGCCGAAAAGATTCTCCTGGGGATTCCGGAAATTCAAACTGTGGCACGTAAGACAGGACGTGCCGAGCTAGATGAACATGCACTGGGAGTAAATACCTCCGAAATCGAAGCACCTTTCGAGTTACAAGACCGGGACAGAGATGAATTTCTGGCTGATGTACGAAAACAATTGGGTGAACTGAAAGGGGCCAATATCGAAATCGGTCAACCGATCTCCCACCGTATCGACGCCATGCTTTCCGGAACGAAAGCCAACATTGCGATCAAACTATTCGGTAATGACCTGAATAAACTGTATAGCTTGGGAAGTGAAATCAAGAATTCTATACAAGGAATCGACGGTATTGCGGACCTGACTCTGGAACAACAGATCGAACGTCCTCAGTTACAGATTCTTCCTAAACGGGACATGTTGGCCAGGTATGGTATTACTCTACCGGAATTTTCCGAATTTATCAATGTCGCTCTGGCCGGGAAAGTAGTTTCACAAGTGAATGAAGGTGGAAAAATCTTCGACCTGACCATTAAAGTAGCCGACCATGACCGGGATAGCATGGAAGAAATCGGTGAACTCATGCTGGATGCCAATGGGCGTAAAGTGCCCCTGCATTATGTAGCGGAAGTACTTCCCCTATCCGGGCCCAACACCATCAGCCGGGAGAATGTACAACGTAAGATCGTCGTTTCTGCCAATGTTGCCGGCAGGGATTTGAAAGGCGTAGTCAACGATATCCAAAAAACAGTAGACGAACGAATCTCTCTACCGGAAGGTTATCACATCGAGTATGGCGGACAGTTCGAAAGTGAAGCAGCTGCTTCCCGAACTTTATTCCTGACTTCCCTGATCTCCATCCTACTGATATTCTTGATTTTGTATCATGAATTCCGGAGTTTACCTTTATCCGGTATCATCATGTTGAATCTGCCCTTAGCCATCATCGGAGGAGTGATCAGTATCTGGTTTACCTCAGGGGTAATCAGTATCCCTTCTATCATCGGATTCATTTCCCTATTCGGTATCGCTACCCGTAACGGAATACTACTGGTATCCCACTACAATCATTTACGGGAAGAAGGTCTGAATCTGAGGGAAAGTATTATTCAAGGTTCTTTGGACCGGCTCAATCCGATTCTGATGACAGCCTTAACCTCTGCACTGGCTTTAATTCCGCTGGCTGTGGGTGGGGATCTTCCGGGAAATGAAATCCAAAGCCCTATGGCACAGGTGATATTAGGAGGATTATTAAGCTCCACTCTGCTAAACGGATTTGTAGTCCCTATCGTATATTTTCTGTTGAACCGGAAAAAAGAAGCATCAATAGTAACCCCTCAGGAGATACAAGCCGATTTATAAATTTACAATTCATCATTATGAAAAAATACATATACATCCTTTGCCTGTCTCTGATCGTCACTCTCCCTGTATTTTCCCAATCGGGAATCAAGGAAGTGCTTAAAAATATCGAGGTAAACAATCCCACCTTACAAGCAGGCATGCAACTAAACCAAGCACAAAAGCTGGAAGCACGGACGGGGATTTTTTTACCCAACCCGACAGTCGAATTAAATCAATTGTGGGCCGACCGTAGTGTAGGCGGAAATGCCAACGAATTAGCCGTCGTACAGAGTTTCGACTTCCCTACGGTCTATGCCAATAAAAACAAATTGGCCAAATTGAAATCTGCAACTTCCGATCTCCAATATGCAGCCACCCGTCAGGAGATCTTACTGACAGCACAACAGACCTGCCAGGAGATCATATACTTACGCAAACAAAAACAGTTATTGGACCAACGGCTGAAAAATGCGGAAAAACTAGCAGAATTGTATCGTCAACGTTTTGCGAATGGTGATGCCAACCGATTAGAATACAACAAAATTCAATTAGAAAAGATTAATGCCAATAATGCCAGCCGACTCAATAACTCGGCTTTGCGGGCTCAATTGGAGAAATTACAGGCACTGAACGGTGGCCACCCCCTCGATTTCGAAGTAACGGACTACCCACAGACTCAGGTTCTACCGGACTATTCCAGTCTGGAATCGGAGTATCTGGCCGCTGATCCCACATTAAAAAGTCTACGCAGCGAATCCGAATCCGCCCAACGGGAGATCAAAGTAAACCGGGCCCTGACTTTACCTAAATTCGATCTGGGTTACCGTCGTAACGGGGGTAGTGAATCAAAGATGAACGGTTTCAAAATCGGCCTTTCGATTCCGCTTTGGGAAAATAGAAACACGGTTAAACAAGCAAAAGCACAAGCCGAATATACGGTTACCAATATCTTAGCCAATCAACAGACCCTGAAAGCTACCCTCCGGGAACTATACCTGCAAGCCGAAGCTTTGGCAAACTCCCGGAATGAATATGCAGAGGCTCTTTCCAGCCAACGGACCGACGAATTACTCAATAAGGCTCTCGAAACCGGGCAGATATCCATGATCGATTATTTTGTAGAGATTACTCTGCTTTACGATAGTATGCAAAACTATTTGGATGTAGAAAAAGAATATCAGAATGCAGTGGCCCAACTATTACAATATCAATTGTAATAAGTTTTAAAGTCCCCCAACCTGCCGGCGC
>ERZ772889.2946-NODE-2946-length-12475-cov-9.261192_pt1 | contig 12475 bp, 6 predicted proteins | sample MGYA00512127_ERZ772889 | MGnify/ENA primary metagenome ERZ772889 (study PRJEB29015, sample SAMEA2737689) | human gut metagenome | biome: human gut; feature: human-associated habitat; material: faeces | place: China | collected 2012 ...
ACCACCCGCGACCAGCGGATGATGTTTGCCGTGGTGACGCTGGTGCATTTGGCGGACAGCAAGGAGGAATTGGACAGCGACACGGAAACGCTCCAGTCCATCGCCCGCAAGCACCTCTGTCAGCTCACGACGCTGAACTGGCAGCAGGCGGATGGGCTGGTGACGGCGCTGCCGCTGGGCCTGCGCCGCATCGATGCCCTGCGCACACTGACCACGGAGGCGCTGGCTGTTCTCATGCCCTTTAAGGCGCAGGAGATCTGGGACCGGGGCGGTGTGTACTACGGGCAGAACGCCATCAGCAAAAATCTCATCGTGGCGGACCGCAGGCAGCTTCTCAACGGCAACGCATTCATTCTGGGTGTCTCCGGCTCCGGCAAATCCTTCAGCGCCAAGAAGGAGATGGTGTCACTGGCGCTGTCCACGCAGGACGATATCATCGTCATCGATCCGGAGTCGGAGTACCGCCCCCTCATCGAAGGTCTGGGCGGTCAGGTCATCAACATCTCCGCCACCTCACCCAACCATATCAACGCCATGGATATGGAACAGGGCTATGGGGACGGAGAAAACCCTGTGGTGCTGAAATCCGAGTTCCTGCTCTCCCTCTGTGAACAGCTTATCGGGGCGGGCAAGCTGTCTGCCAAGGAAAAATCCGTCATCGACCGCTGTACCGCGCAGGTCTATCGAGATTATATCCGCAGCGGCTATCACGGTGCGGTCCCCACCTTGCAGGACTTCCACGCCGAGCTGCTCCGCCAGCCGGAAAAGGAAGCACAGGATGTGGCGCTGGCCATCGAACTGTTTACAGACGGCAGTCTCAACACCTTTGCCAAGCCCACCAATGTGGACACCAATGCCCGTATCCTCTGCTACGATATCCGGGACCTTGGCAAGCAGCTTCTGCCGGTGGGGATGCTGGTGGTGCTGGACAGCATCTTCAACCGCATCATCCGCAACCGTGGGCTGAAGCGCAACACCTGGATCTATATTGATGAGATCTATCTGCTGTTCCAGCATGAGTACAGCGCCAACTTCCTGTTCACCCTGTGGAAACGAATGCGAAAATATCAGGCTTGCGGAACGGGGATCAGCCAGAATATCGAAGACCTGCTCCAGTCTCACACGGCCCGCACCATGCTGGCCAACAGCGAATTTCTCATCATGCTGAATCAGGCGGCCACGGATCGGGAAGAACTGGCGCACCTGCTGAATATCTCAGACAACCAGCTCTCCTACATCACCAACGTGGACTCCGGCCGGGGGCTTATCAAGTGCGGAAGCGCCATCGTACCTTTCGTGGATCATTTCCCCAAGAACAAGCTCTACCGCTTGATGACCACGAAGCCCTCGGACCTGGCTGCGTGATAGCCCATGGAGAAAATTAAAGAAAAACCGGCGCTGAGTGAGCGTGTCAAAGAGAAAGCTGTATCCGCGCCAAAGGAACTTTTGCGCAAGGGGCTGGATGACGGCTCGGAGCGTCTGCGGACTCAGCTCCGGGATACCGCCCAGCAGGGGCGGCGGGATGAATATGGCGGCGACGCCATTGAGGACACCGCCGCCAGCGGCCTGCACCGCGCCGAAAAGGAACTGCTGAAGCAGCGCAAGAAGAAAAACGCGGAGCAGAGCGCGTCACCCCAGGGCGACGCCTCCGTTCCCAATTTCGAAAGCGATGCGCCGCCTATCATCCGCACCAGAGAGACTGACGCGGCGAGGGCAAGAGCGCCCTCACCGCCAGTGCGAGAGCAGGCACGGCAGGCGGCTATGAAGCAGGAAGTCAAGACGAAGAATGCCTATATCAGTACACAGCGGAAAACGATCATGACGGCAGCATCGGAGCCGCAGCGGCAGGGTCAGCAGGCGTTCATTCAAGAGCAGGGCCGCAAAGCGTCCCGCCAGCAGGCGCAGCGCAGGCGGGCAGAGCGGCGGGCCCAGCGCCAAGATGATCTGCGTGGTGATTCGCTGTGTTCGGAAGGTTTCGAGCCAACCAGCAGGGGCAGAATCAAAGAGCGCGGCGGCATCCAGCAGCCAAAGAAGCACCAACTCCCCGAACCGAAAACGCCAAATTACGCTGCGGGGATCGCACCAAAAGCGCGTGAGGGCAGCAAATCTGCGGTGTTGTCCGCCGAACAGGCCGTGCGCTCCTCCACCGTCCATGCGACTGCGGCTGGAACACACGCTGCCAGAGAAGCGGCCATGCAGATGGCCAAGCGGCAGCAGATGACAAAAGCGGCAGAAACCGCAACGCAGAAAACCGCGCAGGCGGCGGGCCGCGCGCTGCGCTCCATCATTGCCGCTGCCCAGAGCTTACTTGCGGCAATAGCGGCTGGTGGGAGCACAGTTGTAGCCATGGTGCTGGTGATTTGTCTGATTGGACTTCTGATCGTGTCGCCTTTTGGGATCTTTTTCTCCGGAGAGGACAGCGGCACCGGCTACACCATGCCGGAAGCTGTCAGCGTATTGAACGGCGAGTTCGCCGCCCGGATCGAGCAGATCAAGACAGAGAACCCCTACGATGAACTGGACATGGACAACGCTGGCAGCGCCGCCATGATCTCCAACTGGCGGGATGTGCTGGCTGTTTATGCTGTGCGAACCACCACGGACAACGCTTCGCCGGATGAGGTCGCTACGCTGACCGAAGGAAAAATGGAGATCCTTCGTGAAATCTTCTGGGACATGAACACCATTACTTATTGGACGGAAATAGTACCAGGCGGCAAGGATGAAGCGGATACGGTCATTTTGCATATCACCGTCACAATAAAAACGCATCTGCAAATGGCGGATGAGCACCAATTCAACACGGAACAACGCAGATTGTTAGAGGAACTCATGCAGCCGAAATATCAGGAACTGTTCATGGTTTTGACGGGAAGTTATCAGGACATTGAACTGAGTCCCGACGAGGTGGCAAAGATCATAGAAAATCTCCCCGCCAATCTCAGCGAGAATCGCAAGCAAGTAGTTCTGACGGCGTATCAACTCTTGGGCAAAGTTCATTATTTCTGGGGAGGAAAGTCATTGATTATTGGCTGGGACAGCCGCTGGGGAATGCCGATGAAAGTTACAGCCGAGGGTAGCTCCACCACCGGCACCGTGCGGCCCTTCGGACTGGATTGTTCGGGAATGGTGGATTGGGTATTCTACAACCAGAGCGGCGGACAATACGTCATTGGGCATGGCGGCGGGGCCACTGCGCAGCACAGCTACTGTACGCCTATTGCTTGGAGTGACGCCCAGCCGGGAGACCTTGTCTTTTATCCGGGTGACAGCCATGTCGGCATTGTCTGCGGCTTTGACAGCAGCGGTAATATCATGGTCATCCACTGTGCCAGCAGCGAGAATAATGTGGTGGTGACGGGGAAAAGCGGCTTCACCTCGATTGGCAGGCCCGAGTATTTTGCGGATTGAGAAATGTGCGCATGGAGATGTGTTCATAGTTGATTGCTATCGTGCTCCATGATATACAGAGAAAGGCAGGGAGCCTCAATAGAGGCTCCCTGCCGCTTGGGTTCTTACTTGCCCTGATAGGCTCTGAAAAGGAAAGTAACGATTTGTGCGCGGGTGCAGCTATTGTCCGGCCCGAACAGCCCATCACCAATGCCGTTGGTGACGCCGTTCTCCACCGCCCATGCCACAGCGTTTGCATAGTAGCTATCGGTAAGAACATCGCTGAACTCTGCCTTGCTATCGACCAGCTTACCAATGGCACGGTACAGGAAAGTCACGCTCTGAGCGCGAGTGCAGGTGGCGTCAGGGCTGAATTTACCATCGCCCGTGCCGGTGGTGATACCGTTCTCCACCGCCCACGCAACTGCCTTAGCATAGTAGCTGTCCGCAGAAACATCAGAGAAACTGCTCATAGCCTTGGGTTCGGGAGAGCCGGCGGCGCGCCACAGGAAGGTCACGATCTGCGCGCGGGTGCAGGGCTGCTCGGGAGCGAACAGATTGTTGCCCACGCCGGTGGTGATGCCGTTCTTGACCGCCCACTTGACGGCCTCATAGAAGTACGCGTTGTTGGGCACGTCGTAGAAGAAGTTCAGCATGGAGTTGTCCTCCATGAAGGTCGCCTTGACCTCGACCTTGCCCGCGGGCATGGTGAAGGTGTACTTGCCGTTGCCCTTGTCCTTGAGCGTCAGCTCGTTGCCGTTCTTGTCGGTGACGGTCAGGGTCTCGAGGACGTAGCCGCTGTCGGGCTTGACGGTGACGGTCACCCGGTCGCCCTTGGAGGCGCTCTTCGGGCTGACGGTCACGGTGCCGTGCTCGGTCTTGCTCGGGGTAGAGACGGAGTAGGTCGGGTCGTAGGAGCTGCTGCCGCCGGAATAGCTGGGCTCGACATAGGTGACCGTACCGGACAGCTCAAAGGTGCTGAACTTGGTGATCTTGAACACCGCGCAGTCCTCTTTGATTTCAAAGGTCTTTGCGCCGCGCTTTGCAGTCCTGAGGAAGTATTCAACAGAACCGTCAGAGGAGATGTGCTTGATCTGCTCAGGAGTGAAGAGCTTACCGTCAACGGTAGGCAGAGGCAGCTTTACGGTGATGGGCTGGCCGTTGAGCATATCGTTGGTGACGGGAACCGTCCTACCCGTTGCAGCGCCATTGACCTTGACAGTGGCAACGGGAGATGCCTCAAAGGTCAACTGACCCTTAGCAAGGTCAGCAGCCTTAGCCTCGACCTTGACAGCAACTTCAATTTCCACCTTATCGTTGTCGCCGGGATTGGCATTAGACTTTGAAACAATGTCGGCTTTCTTGGCAGGGGTCACTGCCTCAGCCACACCGTCGACGTTAGCCTTACTGATAACACCGCTGATAGCAGCCTTGTCAGCGACAGCGATATCGTTGTTCACAGTCGCGTCGGTCTTGTCAATCACGGTGATTTTCTGTTCCGGAGAGGTAGGAACGGCATCTTTCACCATGTAGGCATAGCCATCCTTATCAGAGGCCCAAACATAATGACTTGCGGCCAGATAAGCGCTGGGGTCGGAGGTGAAATAGCCGCCGGTGATGGAAAACTTACCTTGATCGGCTTCAGCGCTGGTACCGTTATAATTGCCGACGGGGCCGTTGACGTTGCCGCCACTAATAGCAGTAACATTGGCATTATAGATGCAGTAAAGACCGTTCAAAGGCTGAGAGATAGAGCCGCCAGTGATGGTCAGCATGCCATAGTCATCATTCTTGACAGTGATTTTGCCGCCGCTGATGTTACCGCCGTTGATGGTCAGGACTGCATTGGTGGTATAAATAGGTTCACCGTTGCTCCCGGCTTTAGAAACGTCGAACCAACCGTTTGCAACAGCGCTGGAATGGCTTCCTGTATTAGTAATGGTGACGTTGCTGTTGATTGTCATGGTGCCGTAGTTCTTCACGGTGTACCAAGAGTTACCATTTGCAGAATCAGGGCTTGCAGTGCCTTTCTCTGCACTGCGGGTAAAGGTACCGCCATTCAGAGTGGCGGTCGCACCAGTGTTGTTATAGAGCGCACCCTTACCATGAGCGATGTTATCGACTGTGCCGTTGCCAGTGACAAACAAAGTGCCATTATTGGTGATGGTGTGACCGCTGACATTAGTCAGCTTTTTGCCATCCAGGTCAAGCGTGATGCTCTTGCCTGCGGGAATGGTGACATTCGCGCTCACATCCCCAGCCAGCTTGATGGTTGCATTGTCAGCGGCATACTTGACCGCATTGGCAATATCGGTAAACGCACCACCGGAGATGGAGAGTTTATTATTTGTGCTATATACGTTACCGTTGAAAGAGCCGCCAGAAACCGTTATGGAAACATCTTTTGCAACATTCTCAGCCGCTTCGTTCTCAACAGTATCTATTTCGTAAAGTGCATGGCCATTTGTTCCAGTCTCTGAAATCTCTCCCCCCTTAATGTTCACATCAATGGGCAGATTGGTTGTATGCTGCGAGACAGCAATAGCTGCACCCGTAACTGTGGAACCATTGCCATTGGGAACAGGGTCGCTGAAATTTCCGGTAGCCGAAATTTTAGCTGTATCTTCGACATTTAACTTACCGGCACGAATTTCAATGCCAAAATTGATACCGGACAGTGTACCGGCGATATTATAAATGCCGTAGCCAGCAGCATAAATTGCACTGCCATCAGTGCTCACTATTTTACCGCTTTCCGTTACCGTGATTTCGGGAATATTACCCTCCGTGGCTTTAGCGTTTCCGGTCACAGTAAATCCATAAGTGGAGGTTACCGTTCCTTCCACAATCACCTTCGCGCCATAAGCCTTATAGTTTTTATGACCGATAGCAAGGCCGTAACTGCCCTGATTGTCAATCACTACATCCTTTCCAATCGTCACAACAGAATAGTTCGCTGTATCGGCATCAGTGCCATAAGCATAAATAGTGGGCAGCCATGTGTTATTATCATTACCATGACTGGAAGTAATATTTCCTTTACCAGTAACATTCAGTGCACCATTATCTACAAGGAAGTAATTGTCCGCCTTAAAAGTAATGTTTTTCTCGTTCAAATTTAAATCAACTTTTTTGCCGCCTGTGATGCTAATTGTTTCCAATTCGGTCACGTCGCCCAGCAACGTGACGGTATCGCCGTCTTTTGCTGCATTAATAGCCGCCTGCAGCGTCGCATAACCCTGCTCGCCGACCTTGGCAACATTCCCGCTGGCCTCCCCCTCATCCGCCAGCGCGGCGGTGGGCAGCAAGCTGAACGCGAGACAAAACGTCAGCAAAACGGATAGCAATTTACGTTTCATAAAAGGTCCTCCTACAAGTATATTTTCCGCGGCTCCCCGCGGGCGAGCACAGCACATCTGTTCCCGGTCGGGAACAGAAAAGGGGCCATGGCCCCTTTTTGCACTTTATGGCGATATCATAGCACGCCCGTGTAAAAAAATCAACCTTTTTCCTGTAAGGAAATGACAAATTTCGCGCGACATTTTTCGAGAATCCGTGCATTTCGCCAAACCCGCCTTGCCGCTTCGCGTCGCTGCTGTATTTACTTGGCAAAGCGCCCGCTTTGCACTATGTTAAAGCGTCCTAAAACGGAAGACGTAAAGCGGAAGAGAGCATAAATATTCCGTTAAGCGATCGTTTCGAGCCTTTTCGCGCGCTTTTGCCGCGCATAAATAACCGTGCGAATGGTAAAATTCTACAAGGCCGCGAGGATTTTCGGCGCAAGATTGTCAAGAATTTGAGAACCGCTCCGCGGGGGCTTGACATTTGCGCGCCGCCGTAGTATCTTCACGTCAACAATTGAATAGGCTCAATTCAGTTGAGCGAGATAGAGGCGCGGCCGACAAGAGTACCGAGTCCGTACGGAGCAGAGATCCGGGACAAAGGGAAAGGGGAAGCCGCCGAAGTGGGGAACGGTTCCTGTGCCGTTTTCTGCTGGCTCGTCGGAGAAGATCCGCCGGACTGTCACAATTTTGTGGAGCGCTATCGAAGAGTCGGCAGGCCGGTTTCGGTTTTGCCGGTATTGCAGATCATTTGCCGTAAATGCTCCACACGAGCATTTACGGCTTTTTCTGTTTCCGAACTCGTTGGCGCGGACAACGAAGGGCCGACTCCCCCCACGGAGCCAATTTCCATTCAGAAAGGAAGCAACACCATGAATCTCAGAAGAACCACCGCTACCCTGCTCGCAGCCCTCATGCTGCTCGCCCTCACCGCCTGCGGCGCGGGCACGACGCCCCCCGCGCAGGACACGAACACCCCCGCCGAAGAAGCCGATCCACCCGCGACTGAAAGCAGCCAGTTCCGCGTCGGCATGGAATGCGCCTACGCGCCGAGCAACTGGCAGGAGAGCGCCGCGACCGACACCAACGTTCCCGTGGAGAACGTCGCCGGCGCTTACGCCGAGGGTTATGACGTGCAGATCGCGCGCATCCTCGCCGACCGGCTCGGCAGGGAGCTGGTCATCGTCAAGCTCAGCTGGGACGGCTTGATCGACGCGCTCAACCAAGGTCAGATCGACGCCATCATCGCCGGCATGATGGACACCGCCGAGCGCCGCGAGTCCATCAACTTCTCCGACCCGTACAAGGAGACGATCTACAGCATGATGGTGCTCGCCGGCTCGCCGTATGAGAACGCGGCCTCCATTCAGGACTTCTCCGGCGCCGCCGTGCTCGGTCAGCAGGGTACCGCGCTTGACGACGTCATCGACCAGATCGAGGGCGTCGAGCACCTCAGCCCCGTCGGCAGCGTACCCGACATGATCTCTCGCCTGCAGCAGGGCACCTGCGACGCCATCGTCATCAACGAGGAGAGCGCCCCGGGCTACCTCGCCTCGAATCCCGATTTCCGTCTCATCACCTTCAGCGAGGGCAACGGCTTCACGCTGCCCGCCAAGGGCTCTTGCGTGGGCCTGCGTAAGTCCGACACCGAGCTGCTCGCGCAGATCAACGAGATCCTTGCCACCATCGACAGCGACGCGCGCACCGAGATGTGGAACACCGCCGTCGCCAACCAGCCGAAGTAACCGGCGGCTCCACGCCGCATAAGGAGGAAGCACCATGAGAGGAACCCCCGCGTCCCGCGGTCAGAGCTTCATCGCACGGGACCACCGTTATGTCTATCTGGGCGGCAGCGTCATCGCCCTCGTCGGCCTGAGCCTGTGGTATTCCGCACCCAGTCCGTACAGCTTTCTGCCCGCCGGCTCCGTGCCCGGTACGGCGCTCGCCGCGGTCTGCTATTTCTTTTTGGTCGTCAGCACGCTGGCGCTGCTCGTGAAATGGACGCACTGGAGCAGCTACGGCGAAACCATTCTCAAGCGCCCGGCCCTCGTGCGGCTGAGCCGCTATCTCTCCTATCTGGACGCCGCGGCTGCCGCGCTGCTCGCGCTCGACCGCTTCGTGCTCAAGCTCGCCTACGTCGTCCACGCCGCCGTCCACGCCGAGAGCAACCCCACCGACACGCTCTCCTCCATGGTCTACATGGCCTACAACCAGCGCTCGCTCTTCGTCACCGGTGTGTGGACGACCGTTCAGCTTGCGCTGGCCGGCACGGCGATCGCGTTCGTGCTGGCGCTTCTCATGGTCTTTCTCCGCATTCAGGAACCCGACAAGCGCAACAACGACTTTGTGAAGATTATCAAGATCGTCGCGAACAAATTCGCCCGCTTCTACATCTTCGTCATCCGCGGCACGCCGATGATGGTGCAGTCCCTCATCTTCTACTACGCGATCTTCAATCTCTTCAAGCGCACCGGCATGAGCGTCACGGAGATCAACCGCGTCTGGTCGCTCTTCATCTCCGGTCTTGTCACGGTCTCGCTCAACTCAACCGCGTACCTTGCCGAGGTGCTGCGCGGCGGCATCCTCGCCGTCGATGCGGGGCAGATGGAGGCCGCGCGTTCGCTCGGCATGACGCACTGGCAGGCCATGCGCAGAGTCGTTTTCCCGCAGGCCATCAAAAATTCGCTGCCCGCCATCGGCAATGAGTTCATCATCAACATCAAGGATTCCTCCGTGCTGTGCGTGCTGGGCGTATCCGACCTGATGTTCATGACCCGCTCGGTCGCCGGCATTTATTATAAGGGCACCGAGTGCTACCTCATCGCCGCCACCGTTTACCTGTTCCTGACGTATCTTTCCTCGCTCCTGCTCAAGACCATCACGGGAAGGATGACCGCGCCGGACAACACGAAGCGGCGCCAGGGCAATCAAACCGTCGATCTGGGACTTCCCAGCTCAAACTGACAGGAGGACGCTATGACGAACGATCCCATCATCAAAATCGAACAGCTCGAAAAGTCCTTCGGCGACCTCCACGTGCTCAAGGGCATCAACTTGGAGGTCGACCGCGGCGAGGTCGTGTGCATCATCGGCGCGTCCGGCTCCGGCAAGTCCACGCTCCTGCGCTGCATCAATCTGCTGGAGGAGGCCGACTCCGGTCACATTTGGTTCGACGGACAGGACTTAATGGACCTCAAGGTCGACCTCAATGCCCTGCGGCAGAAGATCGGCATGGTGTTTCAGGGCTTCAACCTTTTCAATAACAAGTCCGTGCTGGACAACTGCACGCTTGCGCCCATGACGGTGCGGCACATTCCCAGGGCGCAGGCCGAGGAGACGGCCATCCGCCACCTCAAGGCCGTCGGGCTGGAGGATTTCATCCACGCCGACTCCCGCCGCCTCTCCGGCGGGCAGAAGCAGCGCGTTGCCATCGCGCGGGCGCTGTGCATGGAGCCCGAGATCATGCTCTTTGACGAGCCGACGAGCGCCCTCGACCCCGAGATCGTGGGCGAGGTGCTCGATGTGATGAAGCGCCTCGCGCAGGAGGGCATGACCATGGTCGTCGTAACGCACGAGATGGCCTTTGCCAAGGAGGTCAGCGACCGCGTGGTCTTTATGGACCGCGGCGTCATTCTTGAGCAGGGCTCGCCGCGCGAGGTCTTCGGGAATCCGAAGGAGAGCCGCACGCGCGAATTTCTCAGCCGCTATCTGGAGGACAAAATGGCATGACGAAGAAGATCACCGATTTCTTTGCCCTCGAGAGCAACTATCCCGACTTAGACGCCGAGGGCGCGGTCGCGCGTCTTTCGCAGGCAATCCAATGCCGGACCGTCAACTACGCCGACCACAGTCTGACCGACTATAGCGAGTTTGACAAGCTCCACGCGCACATGAAGGCAAGCTATCCCCACATCATGCGCGCGGGCGTCTTTGAGCGGCTCGGCCACCACGCCGTGCTCATCACCATCCCCGGCAGCGACGAAACGCTGCGTCCCTGCCTGTATATGTCCCATCAGGACGTGGTGCCGGTGGTCGAGGGCACGGAGCAGGACTGGACCTATCCCTCCTTCTCCGGCGCGGTGGTGGACGGCTACATCTGGGGCCGCGGCACGCTGGATATCAAGGAGCAGGTCTTCGGCGTGCTCGAGGCCGCGGAGTATCTGCTCGCCCGCGGCAGGACCTTCCGGCGCACGGCCTACCTCGCCTTCGGCGACGATGAGGAAACGCTCAACACCGGCGCGCTGGCGATCTCCGACCACCTCAAGGCGCAGGGCGTGACGCTGGAATTCGTTTTAGATGAGGGCGGCGGCAAGATCGAATCCGGCGCGGCTTTCGGCGCGCCGGACCTTTCCATCGCGCAGGTCGATCTGATGGAGAAGGGCTATGCCGATCTGGAGCTGACGGTCCGCTCCGTCGGCGGGCACTCGAGCCGCCCCTACGGCGGCACCTCGCTCGCCCATCTTGCCTGCGCCATCGCGGACATCGTCCGCAGCCCCTTCCCCGTGCGGCTCAATCCCGCCATGATGGGCGCGTTTGAAACGCTCGCGCCCTACATCACCGCCGAGCCGCTCAAAACGCTGACGCAGGATGTCCGCGCGAACGCGGACGCCATTGCGGCCTACTGCTATCAGTCCCCCGCGCTCTTTCCCTTTGTCACCACGACCATCGCTCCCACCGTCATTCAGGGCAGCAGCAAGGCCTGCAACGTGATGCCGCAGGATATGCAGGCGGTCATCAATTTCCGTCTTGCCGACGGCGACACGGTCGAGAGTGTGATGGCGCACTGCCGCGCGGCGGTGCAGGACCCGACCGTGGAGCTGCGCTACCAGCAGGCCAACGATCCCTCCGCCACGGCCCGGCGCGACGGCTACGGCTACCGCACGGTGGTGGACAGTATGCAGCGCTACTACCCCGACGTGGTGTTCGTTCCGTCCATGACCGTCGGCGCGACTGACGCGCACCAATACGAGCAGATCTGCGACACCTGCCTGCGCTGCTCGCCCTTCATGGCGGAGCCAGAGGAGGCCGCCTCCGGCGTTCACGGGACGAACGAGCGCATTCTGGTCCGCGCCTACCTGCAGGGCATCCGCGTGCTCATCGACCTGATGGAGCACGCCAATCTCTGAGACACGGCCTCAGCCCGCGTTTCAAGCCGCAAGCACGCAAAAAGAGCCGCGCTCCCTGCACCGGGAACGCGGCTCTTTCCATATTCTCATATAATCATACGACAGCTTTCTTTACCACGCGGCGACCGCGCCGTCGCAGCGCGGCTCGGTGCCGGCCGTGTAAACGCCGTCCTCTCCGCGCCAGATGATCTGACCGCGGCCCATCGAAATGCGGTCGTCCACGACCGTGACCTCGTGGCCCATCGCGCGCAGCTCGTCGGCAATGGCCTCGCCCGCCTCACACTCCAGTTCGAGCCTCCTGCCGCCGATCCATTGGATGCGCGGCGCGTCAAGCGCCTCCTGCGGGTTCATGTGATAATCGAGCGTGTTGACGAGGACCTCGGTCTGACCCTGCGGCTGCATGAATGCGCCCATCACACCGAATGGGCCGACGGCGGCGCCGTCCCTGAGCAGGAAGCCGGGAATGATGGTGTGGTAGGACCTCTTGCCGCCGGCAAGGCAGTTGTCACTCGCGGGGTCGAGCGAGAAGTTCGCGCCGCGGTTTTGGAGCGAGATGCCCGTCCCCGGCACGGCGACGCCCGCGCCGAAGGTGGTGTAGTTGCTCTGGATGAACGAGAC
>ERZ772889.2949-NODE-2949-length-12470-cov-3.596375_pt1 | contig 12470 bp, 8 predicted proteins | sample MGYA00512127_ERZ772889 | MGnify/ENA primary metagenome ERZ772889 (study PRJEB29015, sample SAMEA2737689) | human gut metagenome | biome: human gut; feature: human-associated habitat; material: faeces | place: China | collected 2012 ...
TGTTCATCATGACGGCCAACACGCTTGACACCATTCCGCGCCCGCTGCTCGACCGCATGGAGATCATTGAAATCCCCAGCTACACGGACGAGGAGAAGGTGCAGATCGCGCAGCGGCACCTGCTGCCCAAGGAGCGTCAGGCCCACGGGCTGACGGCCTCGAGCCTGCGCGTGGACGAGAGCGCCATCCGCGCGGCCATCGCGCTCTACACGCGCGAGAGCGGCGTGCGCTCGCTTGAGCGTCAGCTCGGCAAGATCTGCCGCAAGGCGGCAATGCAGCTTGCCACAAGCGATGTAAAGCGAGTCACCGTGACAGAGAAGAACATCAAGGACTTCCTCGGTGCGCCGCGTGCTGCACAGGAGAAGATTCCCGAAAAGGACCTTGTCGGCGTGGTGAACGGCCTTGCGTGGACCGAGGTGGGCGGCGAAATTCTGCCCGTCGAGGTCGGCGTGATGGATGGCAGCGGCAAGGTCGAGCTCACGGGCAACCTGGGCGACGTGATGCAGGAGAGCTGCCGCGCGGCACTCTCGTGCCTGCGCCAGCGGGCGCAGGAGCTCGGCATCGCGCCGGACTTCTACAAGACGAAGGATATCCACGTCCACTTCCCGGAGGGAGCGGTGCCAAAGGATGGACCATCAGCCGGTATAACAATGTCTGTTGCAATTCTATCGGCAGTCAGCAATATTCCGGTCAGAGCCAGACTGGCAATGACAGGAGAAGTAACACTCCGCGGAAGGGTGCTGCCTATCGGAGGGCTCAAGGAGAAGCTGCTTGCTGCGAAACAATATGGTATCAAAAAGGTACTCATACCCGAACAGAATCAGCCTGATGTGGAGGAGCTTGACGCGGAGATAACTGAGGGCATGGAGCTGGTATATGTAAGTGATATGTCACAGGTGGCGCGTGAGTCACTTGTAAAGGATTAGTCATAGAAAATAATATACTTGAAAGGAGCACACGTACATGGTCGTTAAGTCATTAAGTCTGGAAACAGTCTGTGGCATCACAAGCAGGCTGCCGGAGAATAGCTGCCCTGAGGTGGCTTTTGCCGGGAAGTCGAATGTGGGAAAATCATCACTTATCAATGCGCTCGTCAATAGAAAGAGCTTTGCAAGAACTTCGTCAGAGCCGGGCAAGACACAGACAATCAATTTCTACAATGTAAATAATGAGGTTTATCTTGTGGATCTTCCGGGATATGGATATGCCCGTACTTCCGAAACCGCCCGCCGGCAATTTGAAAAAATGATTCGGGATTATATTCTCAAACGGGAGAATTTGGTCTGCCTTTTTGTCTTGATAGACAGTAGACTGGAACCGCAGAAAATCGATTTGGAATTTATGGAATGGCTGGGTGAGAATGGGGTTCCCTTTGTGATGATTTTCACGAAAGCGGATAAACTCTCTGCCACACAACGCTTGAAATGTATCGACGACTATCATAAGGTGATGCTGGAAACCTGGGAGACGACACCTATGGCTTTTATGACTTCTTCTGAAAAGCGATTGGGACGGGAAGAGGTGCTGGATTATATCGATGAATTGAACCGTACCGTAAAATTGTAGGATTGAATAGGTTTATAAAGTACATAAACTTTAAGTGACAAAAGAGCAACTTTAAGAACTGATTATATTTTAGAATATGGAGACGAACGTTGTGCTTGCTGTCTTGTTTTGGGGATGTTTGCTCCTGGGGATGCCGGAGGGCCGGGGACAGGAGGCTGAGTGGCGTAAAGGGACTTATCCTGACGGGACATTACGTTATGAAGGGTATTTCAGAGCAGGAAAGCCTGCCGGAGAAATGAAACGGTATTATCCTGACGGTAAGTTGCAGGCGCGGATGGTGTATCGCGGAGATACGGTCGAGGCTGTGTTGTACAGCCGGAAAAGCGATTGTTGCATGCGGGGAAAATATGTCGGCCGGAAGAAGCAGGGGACCTGGGAATATTTTAAGAACGATTGTCTTTTGATGAAGGAGGAATATCGTGATCAGGTATTGAATGGGAAGACGGTCCGTTTTTTCAGTACGGGTAATCCCGCTGAGGAAAAAGGTTGGGTGAACGGTAAACCGGAAGGGGAGTGGAAATTGTATTATGATAACGGACAGTTGCGGATGATCGCCGGTTTGAAAGCCGGAAAATTGGATGGGGAAGTGAAGACTTATAGTTATCAGGGGATATTACGTTCGGAAGGCCGGTACCGGAATGACCGGAAAGAGGGAACCTGGGTATTTTTCGATGATTCGGGGGTAGAGGTAAAACGTAAAAACTACCGCGCCGGTATTTCGGATACGGCAGAGGAAGATGAGCTGGAAGAAAGCCGGCAGTTGGATGTTTTGTTATCGACGGTAAAAAAGATTCCCGATCCGGCTGTTTTTGCCGATGATCCGGAGGGGTATATGAAATTAACCGGGATGGAATGATGGAGGCGATCAGTCTATATGAATTGAACAACCGGATCAAGCAGACTTTGAAGGCTAGCTTTGCCGATTCGGTTTGGATTACGGCCGAGATTACAGAGGTACAGCTGAATCGTTCCGGTCATTGTTATTTGCAATTGGCGGACAAGAGGGAACAGGAAGACAGTATTGTAGCCACTGCCCGGGGGACGATCTGGGCGTTTACCTTTCGTACGTTGCGTCCTTATTTCGAGACGACAACCGGACGGCAGTTGGAGAAAGGGATGAAAGTCCTGTTGAATGTCGAGGTCGTTTTTCATGAATTATACGGTTATTCGTTGAATATCCGGGATATCGACCCGACTTATACCATCGGGGATCTGGAACGGAAAAAGAGAGAAATCCTGGCTCAGCTCGAGGCCGACGGGGTAATCGATATGAACCGGGAACTGGAATTCCCGGTATTGCCTAAAACGATCGCAGTCATTTCTTCACCTACGGCTGCAGGATTGGGAGATTTTATGAATCAGCTGCAGACCAATCCGTACGGGTATCGTTTTCAGGTCAAACTCTTTCCGGCGATTATGCAGGGGGATAAAACGACCGATTCGGTGATTGCCGCTTTGGAACGGATTTATGAATATGAATCGGTATTCGATGTGGTGGTCATTATCCGGGGAGGTGGTTCGCAGACCGATCTGGGCTGTTTCGATTCTTATGAGATGGCTGCTAATATTGCGCAGTTTCCCTTGCCTGTGATTGCCGGAATCGGTCACGAGAGAGACGAAACAATCGTCGACCGTGTTGCACATATGCGGGTGAAGACTCCTACGGCTGCTGCCGCTTTTTTGATCGGGACTTTCCGGGAGCAGGATGGGCAGTTGGAGACCTGGAAAAATGATTTTATCGTAGGAGTGCAGGAATTGCTCCACAACGAACAAAACAGACAGGTGGTAAGGATATCCGATTTTAAACGTTCGGTGCAAGTGGTGTTGACAGGGAATCGAACAAACCTGAAATTGCTGTCCCAACGTTTGGACCATGCTTCTGAAAATTATATCCGGAACCGGCAGGTATATTTCGATCGTTTGAAAATGAAAATAACCGGCCGGATAGATGTCTTGGCCGATCGTCAGCGAAATCGCCTGGAAAATTTCGGAAAGGCCTTACAACAACAAACCGGTCGGATATTTGCAGATCAACACCGTCGTCTGGAATTGGCTGCAACGACGATCAAATACGTAGATCCTAAAAATGTGCTGGAAAGAGGTTATTCGATCACCCGTTTGAATGGAAAAGCAGTCAGAAAAGCTGCGGTTTTACAAGCCGGAGAGATCGTGGAAACCGAATTAGCTCATGGTAAAATCCAATGTCAAATCCTTAACAACTCAGCAACTCAGCAACTCAGCAACTCAGTAACTCAGTAACTCAGCAACTCAGTAACTCAGCAACTCAAAAACTTTTATAACCCTATGGAAGAAAATAAATTAACCTATAAAGAGGCTATGGCCGAAATCGAGGATATCGTGACTAAACTGGAAAATAATCAACTGGATGTCGATGAATTGAGCGGCAAGGTAAAGCGGGTATCGGAATTGATTGCTTTTTGTAAATCCAAACTGCACGAGACCGAGGAAGAGGTAGAGAAGATTTTGAAGACGATAGAAGATTGATGATGAGATATTGGGGAGTTGTATTTTGTTTTTGTCTTTGGGGGTGGGGCGTGCAAGGACAGCCGGAAGTGGCTTTAAAGCAATTACTGGAAACGCCGGGATTGAATCACGCTGCTATCGGTATATCGGTGAAAAAAGTCGGAGATGGAACGACGGTATTGGCTCATCAGGCAGGAATGGCCTTGACTCCGGCCTCCGTGACGAAATTACTGCCTACTGTATTTGCTTTACAGGAAAGAGGGAAAGATTTTCGTTTTAAAACCCGGGTCGGGTATACCGGAAAGATACAAGATGGTACTTTAACCGGAGATTTGATTCTTGTGGCAGCGGGTGATCCGACGCTCGAGTCCCGTTATTTCCCCAATCATTCTCTTTTGAGTCCGATCGTCACTGCGTTGGAAAAAGCAGGAATACAACGAATAGACGGAAGTATCCGGGTCGAGGGAGCATTACCGGGAGTGAATATTCCGGGATCGTGGACTTGGGAAGATGTTTCGAATTACTATGCAGCTTTGTATCTGCCCTTCAATTACCGGGATAATACCTGTTTTTATCATTTTCAGACAGGAGTCGCAGGCACTCCGGCTAAGTTAAAAGAGATTGTCCCTGCTTTGCCGGGAGTGAAAATAGTGAATGAGGTAACGGCTGCTGTCGGAAACCGGGATGATGCCTGGGTGTTCGGAGGACCCTATAGTGAAGTTTTATGTATTCGGGGGACTCTTCCACAAAACCGGACGCTCTTTAAAGTGAAAGGTGCGATACATCGTCCGGCTGAGGTATTTGTGGCCGAATTGACCGATATACTGAAAGCCAGGGGAATTACCGTTGCGAAGAAAAAAATCGAAGAACAACCCCGTACGGAATGGTTGACCCTGACTTCTCCTGAATTGGGGGAAATCGTATTCCATACCAACAAAGCCAGTGTCAATTTGTTTGCCGAAGCCTTAGGGTGCCTGGTAGCTCCGGCGGATTGGCCGGAAAAGGTCGGAATGTTACTCAAAGAGGCTGGGATACCGGCGGAAGGAATGATCTTAAAAGATGCCTGTGGGTTGTCGCCGATGGATGCTGTGCCGGCTTCTGTTTTTACCGACCTGTTGGTTTATGCAGACAAAGTGGTAGGGGAGACATTGGGCCGTTCATTGCCGGTGGCAGGAAAAGACGGTGGTTTAAGTGGTTATTGTATCGGAGCGACAGCATTGAAAGGACGGATGCAGGCTAAAACCGGGTCGATGTCCGGAGTACGTTGTCTGGCAGGTTACCTGACTACTACGGGGAATGAACGAATGGCCTTTACCGTTCTCATCAACCATTATACCTGTACTGCTTCACAATTACAAAAAGCGGTCGGAAAATTCTTGCAAAGTCTGCTGAGCTATTGATATTCCGATCCCCTCCCGTGATTGGTTTATCTTCGGAAAGAAAGGGTGAAAACACTTCCTGCACCGGTTTGTGATTTGACGGTGATATTGCCTTTATGGAGGGTCATGATTTGTTTACACAGGCTGAGACCGATACCCGAGCCTCCGGATTTGGTTGTGAAAAAAGGAACGAAGATTTTATCCAAAGCTTCAGGGACGATGCCCGGTCCGTTGTCCTCGACGTGGATGGTGATCTGAGTGGTGTCGGACTGGGTGGTGATGCGGATCAGGGGAGCCGGTATATCCCGGCAGGCTTCTTCGGCATTTCGGATGAGATTGAGGAGTACCTGTTCGATCTGGGTTCGGTCGGCTTGGATTTGCAGGCGGGGATCGTGACAAATAAATTCACAGGGAATAACAGAGGTCGCATGGAGTTTCCGAAGACCGGTGAATAATTCTTCCAGCGAGAGCGGGACTAATTCGGGAGCCGGGATACGGGTAAGTTTCCGGTAATTTTGTACAAATTCGAGTAATCCTTTACTACGCCGGTGGATCGCTTCTAAAGCCTGGAGCATGACCGGTGAGGTCGCATCTTCGGTCGTTGTCCGGGCAACCCGTTCCGTCAGGGTTTCGGATAGAGAAATGATGGGGGCCAGGGAGTTCATGATTTCATGGGTCAGCACCCGGATCAGTTTTTGCCAGGCTTCGATTTCATTGTTTTCCAGTACCGAATGAATGTTTTTCAGGCTGATCAATAATAATTCTTTGCCCTGTATTCTGAAAATGACCGGATTCAGAGCGATTTCACGGACACGCCCGGATTGTTCCAGACGCAGAATATGAGTTTCTCCGGGGATAAGCCGCAGCAATAGGTCGGGTAAGTCAGGGGTAATCGCTGCCAGTTCTGAAAGTTGGCGAAGGCTGGTCAGGCCGAATTCCCGAAGCACGGTTTTATTATACCATTCGATGGTGCCGTTCCGGTTGAGGACCAATATGCCCGAATCGATGGTACTCAACAAGGTATTATAATATAGGTGTTGTTCTTCGAGGGTGTACATTTTTTCCCGGAATTGCTTTAAAGCTTGTTCCATCGCCTGCGTTAACCGAGGGTCTGCCTGTTTTTTACTCCCCGGACGGAAAGATAACGAAAAATCTGAAAAACGGATAGCCGTAATGAGCCGCATGACCATTTCGGTCAACTTTTGTTGCTGCTTGTCGATATGGAGGATAAACAGGAGAATGACGAAAAAAGTAAAGAGCGAACAAAACCAAAGCGATTTCATCAATAGGATTCCCAACAAAACAGAAAGGAAGACCAACGATCCGCTTTGTAAGAGTAAGATCAGACGGGAGTTTTGGAAAGATTTCATCAGATTTCGTATTTTTCCAGTTTACGGTAAAGGGCAAAACGGGTGATGCCCAGCATTTCGGCAGCCCGGCTGATATTACCTTCACATTTTTTCATCGCTTTCTCTATCGCTTTTTGTTCCAATTCCATCAGGTTTAAGGTTTCCAGGTCACCGGTAGTACTACTATATGGGGGACGTAACATAAAATTGTCCGGTTCTAACAGCTTGCCCGGGGCCAGGATAACGGCCCGTTCGACAGCATGCTGTAATTCCCTTACATTGCCCGGCCAATTGTATTGGAGCAATTTTTGTTGGGTGTCTCGTGTAAAGCCTGTGATTTCTTTTTTGTATTTATAGCAATAGCGGTTGAGAAAATGCCGGGCCAGGAGTAAAATATCCTTTCCCCGTTCCCGGAGGGGAGGAATCGGGATTTCGATGGTATTGATGCGGTAAAGAAGGTCCTGGCGGAATTTTCCTGTAGTGACCATATTGTGGATATCGGCATTGGTGGCACAGATCAAACGGATATCGATGTTTTTAGGCTGAGTAGAACCTAAACGGGTGATTTGACGTTTCTCGATCGCTGTCAATAGCCGGGCTTGCATGGGAAGCGAGAGATTTCCGATTTCGTCCAGAAACAGGGTTCCCCCCGAGGCGGTTTCCATACGTCCTGCTTTGTCTTTCCGGGCATCGGTGAAAGCTCCTTTTTCGTAACCGAAAAGCTCGCTTTCGAATAAGGTTTCCGGGATTGCCCCCAGGTCGATCGGGACAAAAGGAGCTCCGTTGCGGGGAGAGTTTTGGTAAATGGCTCTGGCTATCAGGTCTTTCCCCGTACCGTTTTCACCCAATAGAAGAATGTTGGCGTCGGTACCCGAGATCTTTTTGATGGTGTGAATTACTTCCAGTATGGCCGGCGATTCACCGATGATTTCTACTCCTTCGTCCGGAGCGGAAAGGGCTGTCAGCTGCTCTTTCAAAGCCACTACTTCGGTCCGGGTTTGGCGGAGACGGATAGCCGAGGAAATGGTGGCCAGAAGTTTTTCGGTTTCCCAGGGTTTAGGAATAAAATCGATCGCGCCGGCACGAATAGCTTTCACGGCTTTCTCGGTGTCGGCGTATGCGGTGATAAACAACACGACGGCTTGAGGGTCTTTTTGTAAAATTTTTTCCAGCCATAGAAAGCCTTCTTGTCCACTGCTGGCATCCCGGCTGAAATTCATGTCCAGTAAGATAATGTCCGGGTTGAAATTGTCCATAAAATATTCTATACGCGCAGGAGAAGTAGTGACCTTTATTTTTTCCACATAAGGCTCTAATAATAGATTCAAAGCAAAAAGCACATCTTCATTATCGTCTACAATCAGAATTTTTCCATCCATGGTTTTAGGATTGAACAGGTGTTGTTATTCATTTCAAACAAATGTAGGAATAATATTTACAGCTTGTATGTGCGGATTCGAACATTTTTTGTGCGGATATGCACATCTATTTTATCGCTTTTGTTTTGTAAGTTGTTGATTATTATATTATTTTGTTTATGGCACGTTGTTTGCCTCCCTGATTTGTAAAAAGAAACCTATGAACCTGAAATTATGCTATATCACAGGATGGTCATTACTGGTAGCTACCGGGCTTTCGGCCCAGAATAGGGGCGATCTTGCGGTTAAAGTAGCCCGGGATAGCGGTCAGGTGATCGAATTGACTTTGCAGGAGGCTGTCGACATGGCCCGTACAAATTCACCCTCGGCAGTATCTGCCCGTCACACTTTCCGTTCGGCTTATTGGAGTTATCGTTCTTTTCGGGCGAATTATCTGCCTTCATTGACGTTTTCGTCTAATCCCGATCTGACACGAACGATTAGTAAAGTCACCTTGGGGGATGGTTCGGAGAAATACGTCAGTCAGAATATGTTGACGGTAGACGGTGAATTGTCGATTTCCCAAAATGTCTCCCTGACCGGAGGTAGTTTTTTTGTACAGAGTTCGTTACAACGGATGAAATTATTCGATTCCAATTCGGTATCCTTCCGTTCTTCCCCGATTATTATCGGTTATAGCCAATCCTTGTTCGGATACAATAGCCTGAGATGGGACCGCCGGATCGAACCGGTACGTTATCGGGAGGCGAAAAAGGCCTATGTGGAATCGCTCGAGCTGGTATCTGCTGAAACGGTGAATAAATTTTTCGCTTTGGCACAGGCTCAGAGTAATTACGATATGGCCCGGTTCAATTACAATAATGCGGATACTCTGTATAAATTCGGTAAAGGTAGGTATGAGATCGGACGGATCACAGAAAACGAACTTTTACAGTTGGAGATCAATCGGTTGAACGAATCGACCAACGTGATGGATGCTTCCATTGAAATGGACAACTGCCGTCAGGCTTTGTGTGTGTATTTGGGTCTGGATAAAAATGTTATTCTGAAAGTCCGGGTAAATGTCGAAGTTCCCCGGATCCGGGTGAATCCGGAGCAAGCCTACGAATTATTCAACCGTAATAGTCCCGATATAGATGATCTCGAACGGCAATTATTAGAAAGTAAGAGTGGTGTGGCACAGGCCAGGGCGAATGCCGGATTGAAGGCCGATCTGTATGTGCAGTGCGGATTGTCACAGACGGGGACCACTTTTAACCAGGCCTATACAAATCCCAACGATCAGCAACAGGTTCGTGTCGGGATTTCCTTACCGATCCTCGACTGGGGCCGTGGACGCGGACGGGTGAAAGTGGCGAAATCCAGGGAAGAATTGGTGAAAATACAGGTGGAACAACAACGGAACAACCTGGAAATGAATGTCCGTAAATTGGTATTACAATTCAACTTGCAGGCCGAACGGGTACAGATTGCTATGAAAACCGACCAGACAGCCCGCCGCCGTCATGAGGTGGCCCGTAAACTGTACTTACTGGGAAAATCCACTATTCTCGACTTGAATGCATCGGTCACCGAGAAAGACACTGCCAGCCGTAATTTCCTTTATGCTTTGAGTAATTACTGGAATTTGTATTATATGCTCCGGAGTATGACGCTCTATGACTTTGCCCGCCATTCGGAGATCAGTGTAGATTATAAAAAACTTGAAAATTAAATAGTATGGACCGGATTCTTGAAAAAAAACCTTTTATCATCCGCTATCGGAACTATCTGATTGCCGGTGTCGTTTTTCTCGCCTTTTTGATTTACGTGGTCGTAAATTCGATGGGAGGACGCAAGCTTCGTACAGAGGCCGATAAACTGTCGGTCGAAACGGTGAGACAAGATAAATTCCTGGAGTATGTGGATGCCGAAGGGATTGTACAACCGATCCTGACGTTGAAAGTAAATACCCGTGAAGGGGGAAGTGTCGATAAGATCATCGGCGAAGAAGGGGTGATGCTGGAAAAAGGAGATACTATCCTGATACTGACCAATCCGGAACTGATCCGTTCTATCGACGACCAAAGGGATGATTTGGATAAACAAATTACTGCATTCCGCGAGAAAGCGATCGAGATGGAACAAAAAAGCCTGAATTTGAAACAACAGGTATTACAGGCCGCTTATGAATTGGAGCGCCTCGAAAAAAGCTATGTTTTGGATCAGGAAGAATATAAGATGGGAGTGAAAAGCAAGGCGCAGCTCGAAGTTGCCCGGGATGAGTACGAATATAAAAAGAAAAGTACGGCTTTACAACTCGAGGGATTACAGCACGATTCTACCGTGACGGTGATCCGGAAAGAATTGATGCAAGGCGATCTCGAACGCGAAAAGAAAAAATTTGCCCGGGCCTGTGAACGTCTGGATAAATTGGTGGTCAGAGCTCCCGTGAAGGGACAACTGAGCTTTGTCAAAGTGACCCCGGGACAACAGGTAGGCCCGAATGAAAGCATTGCCGAGATCAAAGTGCTCGACCAGTTTAAAATCCACACTTCTCTAAGCGAATATTACATCGACCGGATTACTACCGGACTACCCGCCACCGTCAATTATCAGGATGAAAAATATCCGCTGAAAATTACCCGGGTGGTTCCTGAGGTGAAGGATCGTACCTTTGATGTCGATTTGGTATTTTGTGAAAAGATGCCCGATAATGTACGCATCGGGAAAAGCTACCGGGTACAGGTCGAACTGGGACAGCCCGAAGATGCCGTCGTTATTCCGAAAGGCAATTTCTTCCAGTATACGGGAGGACAATGGATCTACAAATTGGACGAATCCGGTAACAGAGCGGTGAAAGTACCCATTACGGTAGGCCGGCAGAATCCGCGTCAATATGAGATTATCGAAGGATTGAAAGCAGGGGATCGGGTGATCACCTCGGGTTACGATACTTTTGGAGATGCCGAAGAATTGATTCTCAAATGATAAAAGAGCAGGCAGGCATGTTGAGACAGGATTTGTAGATCGTCTGGCGGTGGCTCTGCAAATGGACAGGGCTGTCGGTAGCGATCCTGCAAGGGCCCTGAAAGAAGGAAAGTAGAAATTACAGAAAATTGAATAAAGAGATGAGTTGTCATGGACTGAAAATGGCATACCGGAATTTATTGAAGTACAAGTTACAATCGGTGATTTGTGTACTCGGGTTAGCCGGAGGATTATCCTGCTTTACGGTATGTAATTATATGTTGAGGAAAGAGTTGGCCTGGAATAAACAGTTACCCCATTACGGGGAGACTTATAAATTGGTCACTATCCGGGAAAATGGGGAGGTCGACGGGTTGGTCAGCCTGGATCTGGCTGAACAGTTGAAACAGGAGTTTCCTGAGATTGAAAAATCGGTATATTATGTCGGTATGTCCGGGGTCAGCGATAAATTATGTGTCGTCGGGCAGGAAAATGGGAAACAGACAGCTGCGAAGGCTTTCTTTGTGCTGACGGATAGTTCTTTTTTCGATTTTTATGATTTTCGGCTGACGGCGGGGAATGGGGAGAAATTGAAAAAGCAACCCGATGTTTTGATACTGACATCCGAAGGGGCCGATAAAATTTTCGGTACTTCGGAAGCGGTCGGAAAGAGTTTTACAGAAGTAAATGATTTTGAGAACACTGAGCGTTCCTGGACCGTGGCGGCGATGATGGAAAATTTTCCGCATCGTACGGATTTTCAGTATGGGGACGGGGTGGTCCTGAATTCCGATGTATTGCGTCAGGCCCGATACAGGGATTATGTTTTCGTATACTATCGCTTGCGGGAGGGGACTTCCTATGAATTGCTGAACCGTAAAATCGGCGTTTATATGGAGAAACATCCGGAGTGGAGGGGAAATACACCTTTGACTGTGAAAGTTTATCCTTACAAAGACTATAAGAAACTGACCGGGAAGCCTCTATTGAGTAAGGCGGGATTGATATTTTCCGGGATCGGGTTGCTGGTCTTGCTGACAGCGCTGTTCAATTTCCTGTTGTTTACGGCCGGCAGGATGTTCAACCGCAGGAAAGAACTGGGTATCCGGGAACTCCACGGAGCGACATCAGGGAGGCTGCTTCAGCTGTTTATGGTCGAAATAACCCTGACTTTGCTCATCACCGGAGTGATAGCGGCGGCCATGCTGGAACTGATTTCGATGTATTTTGCCGGGGAATGGACCTATTATATGAATTTTTCCGAGGGTGGGAGTTGGGTGATTAAAATGGGAGGTGATTTAGCCGAATACCTGATCGGAGTGTGGCTGTTGATGTTGGTTGTCGGATACGGAATTATCCGGCAG
>ERZ772889.2962-NODE-2962-length-12425-cov-5.005901_pt1 | contig 12425 bp, 9 predicted proteins | sample MGYA00512127_ERZ772889 | MGnify/ENA primary metagenome ERZ772889 (study PRJEB29015, sample SAMEA2737689) | human gut metagenome | biome: human gut; feature: human-associated habitat; material: faeces | place: China | collected 2012 ...
AACACTTCCTTGTTTTATTTTATTTTACTTAAAAAAGGGAGATTTCTCTTACTTCCCGGCAAGTATCTCTGTTTGTAGGGCAGCGGCTTTCTCCCGCGACTCACGGCTCTTGGCATCGATGCCATACGATTCCGGAGCGGGTATCTCGATCACGGTACCGATCGGGACGTTGTTCGGGTCTTTTATAACAGCCTTATTATGTTGGTAAATATATACCCAGAATAATTTATTGCCATAATATTCCAAGGCGATCACGGTGAGGCGGTCGCCATGCTTGATCTTCACCTGCCCCAATGGTTTGGACGCCGGTTCCACATAAGGCTCCGGTTCCGTATGCGGGGTCTTCTCCGCTACCGAGTCCGGATGAAGCATCCAAGCTGATTCTTGAACCGTGTCCTTGACCGTATCCTTGGCTTCCGTTACCACCTCCTCTCGGACAGGCGCCGGTTTCCAATTATTTCTTCCCAGATAGAAGAATACAGAGATTACGATTATCAAAAAGGCGACGATCATTAATACTCCCTTGTCCTCCGGCTTCTTAGAGGCTCGCTCTTCCGGTCTCTTTGGTATGGGAGATGGCTCCGCAGCCGGTTCCGGTTCCAATTCAAGTTCCGGTTCAGATACCGATGACGGCTCCGGATCAAACGCTTGCTCTGGCTCAGGCAATGGTTCAGGTTCAGGTTCTAGTATCGGTTCGGGCTTCTCTTTGGGCTGAGTATTTGCCAAAGGGATTTCCTTATCCGGCATTACCTCCTCCACGGACTCGTCTTCCGTTTCCTTCTCCTCTACGGACTCATCCATGTCCGAGAAATCCACGTTCTCGTTGATCTCTGTCGTCTCAAAGATAGAGAAAGGCTTGTTTACCTGTTCCCGCAGGTCTTTATCCGGCAGGAAAGAGAATTTATAATGTTCGGGGATCAAGAAACGTTCACCGGTATTCACGTGGATACTCTCCCGCTTCTCCACAGAGATAATCTTGAAAGTACCCAAGCCCTTTACTTTTACGATCTTATCCGTATAGACCCCTTCGGATACCACCGAGATAAAATCTCTCAAGAAACGCTCTACCTCTCCTCTGTCCTTGCCGGTACGCTCCGATAATAAACCGGCTAAATCTTGTATATTCAGCCGGTTATTCATGATCACCCAATTCCTTTAAACGATTCTTCACGGTCGTTCCGGGCTTGAACACGGGAACTAATTTAGGGGGAACCAGATATCGCTTCCCGTTCGCCGGATTCACGGAAATACGTTCCGCTTTCTTTTTCACCTCGAACTGGCCGAAGCCTTGCAGATAGATCGTATCGTTATCCACTAATTTCGAACTTACGACGGAACTGAGCGCAGAAAGCATGTCGGATACCTCCTTCGAGGTCCAATCCATGCGATTCGCCAATTCCGTTATAAGTTCCTTGTTTTTCATATCTAATTCCATAACAGTTCGTGCTGCTATATTAGTTATTTTTTCGTTAACCGACAAATATATTGACAGTTTTTACATCAATTCAACACTTTACCATACAGATCAAACGCTTGTGCGTCAATCACCTTTACTTGGTAAAAGCTACCCGGACTCAAGGGAGTATCCTTGGAAATCAATATTTCCGGATCTACCTCGGGCGAGTCGTATTGCGTACGTCCCACGTAGAAATCCTCCTCCTCCCGGTCTACGATCACTCGGAAGGTCTGCCCTACTTTCGAGGCGTTCACGTCGGCGGAGATGCCTTCTTGCACACGCATCAAGTAATCCAGTCGGTCTTGCTTCACCTCCTGCGGGATCTCGTCTTTATAATGCTGATAGGCATAGGTACCCTCCTCATGGCTATAGGCGAAAGCGCCCATACGCTCGAAGCGGATATCTTTCACGAAGCGGATCAACTCCTCGAAATCCTGTTCCGTCTCGCCGGGATGACCCACCATCAAGGTGGTGCGTAGATGGATGCCCGGCACTTCCCGGCGCATACGCTCCAGCAGCTCATACGTCTCGGCCTTCGTGATATTGCGGCGCATCATCCTCAACATCGGGTCGCTGATATGCTGGAGGGCGATGTCCATATACTTGCAAACGTTATCACGCTCACGCATCACCGGCAACAGGTCATAGGGGAAATGAGACGGATACCCGTAATGCAAACGAATCCACTCCACGCCCGGGATGTCGGATACCCGCTCCACCAGTTCTGGCAAGGCCATTCGCTTATAGCGATCGAGGCCATAAAACGTAAGATCTTGGGCGATCATCTGGAATTCTTTTACGCCTTGCGCGACCAAGCCACGAACCTCGTCTACGATCTCGTCCATCGGACGGGATTGATAAGCCCCGGTTATGATCGGGATCGAACAGTAGGAGCAGGTACGGTTGCATCCCTCCCCGATCTTCACGTAAGCGTAGTGTCTCGGGGTGGTGAGCACACGCTCGGTAGCTAGCTCTTGATGGTACGACTTGCCCAGATCGGAGATCAACTCCTTCCAATTGAATTTCCCGTAGAAACGATCTACCTCGGGAAGTTCCTTCTCCAGATCTTTCAAGAAACGTTCCGACAAGCAGCCCATCACGAAGAGCTTCCCGATCCGTCCTTTTTGTTTTTGTTCGCCCAGTTCTAGGATCATATTGATAGATTCCTCTTGGGCGTCGCCGATGAAACCACAGGTATTCACCACCACGATCTCGCCATTGATCTTATGGGGATCATGCTCTACCGTATAGCCATTGGCAACGAATTGGCGCATCAATTGCTCCGAGTCCACTAGGTTCTTCGAGCAACCCAGCGTAATAATATCTACTTTATTTTTTCTCATTCTCCAAATAACGAATTGACAAACTCACGTTTGCGGAATACTTGCAAATCCTCCATCCCCTCGCCGAGTCCGATATATTTCACGGGGATACGGAAATGGTCGGAGATACCGATCACGACACCCCCCTTGGCGGTACCGTCCAACTTGGTCACGGCCAAGGCGTTCACCTCGGTGGCGGCGGTAAATTGTTTCGCTTGCTCGAAAGCGTTCTGCCCGGTAGAGCCGTCCAATACCAACAATATCTCGTGGGGGGCGTCCGGGATCACCTTCTTCATCACGTTCTTGATCTTGGTAAGCTCGTTCATCAAGTTGATCTTGTTATGCAGACGTCCGGCAGTATCGATAATCACCACGTCGGCATCGTTCGCCTTGGCGGAGCTCAGCGTATCGAAAGCCACGGAAGCGGGGTCCGAGCCCATGTTCTGCTTCACGATAGGTACGCCTACCCGCTCGCTCCAGATCACTAGTTGCTCCACGGCGGCGGCACGGAACGTATCGGCGGCGCCCAGATAGACCTTCTTGCCGGCTTTCTTGAACTGGTAAGCCAGCTTACCGATCGTGGTCGTCTTACCCACCCCGTTCACGCCTACAACCATGATCACGTAGGGTTTCTTGCCCTCAGGAAGTGCGAATCCCTCGGCATCCTCCGTATTGTTCTCTGTCAGCAAGCTAGCGATCTCGTCACGCAGCAGGGTGGTCAATTCTTGGGTGGTGACATACTTGTCACGGGCCACACGCTTCTCGATACGGTCGATGATTTTCAACGTGGTATCTACACCGACATCCGAGGTAATCAGTACTTCCTCCAAATTATCCAACACATCGTCGTCCACCTTACTCTTACCGGCGATCGCCTTGGTAATCTTGGAAAAAACACTCTCCTTCGTCTTCGACAGACCTTTATCCAAGGTTTCCTTCTTGTCCTTACTGAAAAAGCTAAAAATACCCATATTTATTTTGTTTCTGTTTTTATTTACTTCAAATCACACTTATCAAGTAGTTTCCGGATCTCCTTAACGGACATAGACTCAATCTCGCTCTTATCATACATCGTCACAAGAAAAATTGTTCCTTCATCAACGCTGACAAGTACCGTAAAAGTTATCACCCGAGCTCCCCCTCTCTTGCCCTGTGATTTCGAACGGATGGACATCCGGACCTTACGGAGGCCACCTCCCAAATCCGTTCCCGACAAAGGGTTCTCCAGCAGTTCGTCCCTCAACCTTAGGATATCTTCTTTCAACGACTTATATCGTTTCGCCAAATATTTCACCTCCTTAGCGAAGGGCGGTAATGCCTCAATCTTATAACTCATTCAATAGATCCTCCAATGGGCGAGAGGTTATTTTTCCCGCCTTCAAGTCTTTTACGCTCTGGAAAGCCTCTTCCAGCACCTCCCGCTCGCTTCGCTTGGCAGGCGAGAAGGTCTTCTCTTTTAAGTTCCGCAAGAGCGATAAAGCCTTACGCATAAGCTCCTCATTATCCAAGATACTCATGGCTTCTTCCATGTATGTATATTTCAACTCATTCGCTGTCATGGTCATATTCCTCCCTTTGCTTGTTTTTAATCCATCCTGTTCTTATAATCCTCATAGCCGAACGTACGGTACACCACCAGCTGGTCGTCCTTGTTCCAAAGGGCCAAGGAAGGGTGCGGTATGCCGTTGAACATATTCGTCTTCACGATCGTGTAGTGGATCATATCCTCGAAAATCAGCTTGTCGCCGATCGCCAAAGGCTTATCGAACGACCAATCCCCCATATAATCACCGCTCAAACAGCTATTTCCCCCGATCCGGTAGGTAGGTTTCCCTTCCACGGCATCCGTAGCGAAACGGATAGCCGGTTTGTAGGGCATCTCCAAGCAATCCGGCATATGGCAGGTGAACGAGGCGTCGATAATCGCCGTCTTGATACCGTGGTTCTCCACGATATCCACCACGGTTGTCAGCAAGAACCCGGTCTGCCAAGCGAAGGCGCTACCCGGCTCCATGATCAACTCCAAGTTCGGATATCTCTCCTTAAAGCCTTTCAGTAAAGCGATTAAATGCTCCACGTCGTAATCCTTACGGGTCATCAAATGACCACCTCCCATATTCAGCCACTTGACGTGAGGCAGGAAACGGCCAAAACGCCTCTCCACCTCGGCCAGCGTCCGCTCCAGATCATAGGAAGTGGACTCGCACAAGGTATGGAAGTGCAGCCCCTCGATACCCTCCGGCAACGTGTCTCCCAGCAAGTCGCCGGTCACCCCCATCCGGGAACCCGGGGCACAAGGATTATACAAGTCCGTCTCCACGTCCGAGTATTCCGGATTGATCCGCAACCCACAAGACACCCGGTTACCATCCGCCCGCACCATCGGATAAAAACGATGGAACTGAGAAAGCGAGTTGAACGTAACGTGACTACTGTATCTCAAGATCAACGGGAAATCAGCCTCCGTATAAGCCGGGGAATAGGTATGCGCCGGACTTCCCATTTCCTCGAAGGCCAACTGGGCCTCAAATTTAGAACTTGCTGTCGAAAAAGGAATGTACTCACGTACGATCGGGAACGCTTTCCATAAAGCGAAAGCCTTAAAAGCCAATATGATATTCACTCCCGCACGTTCTTTTACGCTCTTGATCAAGGACAGGTTGTTTCTCAGTAATTTCTCCTCCATCACATAGCAAGGCGAGGGTATCTTGTTGATGTCTATCATGCTGTATCTCAATATTTCATATTAACATGCAAATATAAGAAAAACATTCTGATATTACAACTATTATCGGGGTAATTCATTGAATATGTCGCAGAAAAAAGACAGTTGTGTTAACTTGCGAATACTACTGTGTTCGTAGACAAATACTATAGTACTTGGGCACAAGCACTATAGTATTTCTGGGTTCTTTTCATTCTCTTTTTAATCGAAAAAAAAGAAAGGAGGCATCTTGCCTCTATTCTTTATATTTTTATTATAATATCTATTTATATCTTATATGATGCGAAAGTGAGTTCGAAAGCCCATTCGAAAATAAACCTTTCCTTTTCTGCCAATCATTAAAATCCAACGACTTAGCTTCAAAAAGCAGTGTTCGATTCGGCATTCGAAAATGAATTCGAGCAAAAACGCACTTAGCCTAACACGCTGAGTTTGGCAAACTTAAGCAAAAGTCGCCTTTCTCCGAAATTCTTGAAGGCGACCGTCACTTTCGCATCACCTCCCTCACCTTCCATCGAGACGATCTCGCCATCGCCGAAACGGTCGTGATTGACCTTCTGGCCCACCCTCAAAACAGAGGCATCCGTGGCCGGAGCCGCCGAAAAGGACGATTCCATCGTGTTTTTTAACTTCGTAAGATGCCCTTGACGCTGTGCCGCTTGCTTCACCGGCGACACGAAATCATCCTCAACCGCCCTTGGTTGCCGGAATGGAGAGGCAAAAGCCGGGCGCCCGTAGCGTTCACGGGCCGAGGCGAATGCATCTGAAGCGCCGGCATCCGAAGGCATATCCAGATACTTAGCGTCTATATCCTTCAAGAAACGGCTGGGCGTACACATATCCGTCTTCCCGTTACGATAGCGGCTCTTCGCATAGCTCAATACGCAATTTTGCTCCGCACGGGTAATCGCCACGTAGAACAAACGACGCTCCTCCTCTACCGCTCTCGGGTTATCTTTCGATAGGGACGAGGGGAATAGGTCTTCCTCCAAGCCTACCACGAAAACATTCGTGAATTCCAATCCCTTGGCGGCATGTACGGTCATCATCGTGACCTTATCGGAGTTTTCCTCTTTATCGTTATCTTGATCGGTGAGCAAGGATACCTCCGCCAAAAAGTCGGACATGGCGACTTGCTCCATCCCCTCCTCACGCCGGATCTCGCAAAACTCAGCGATACCTTTCAGCAACTCCTGCAAGTTCTCTTGCTTGCTCACGCCCTCTACGGAACGGTCTTGAAACAGGTCGGAAACGATGCCGCTACGCTTCACCACCAAGGTAGCCAATTCCTCTGCGGAGAGTTTTTTATTCTCTTCAATGAAAACTTCAATCAAACTACGGAAATCGCTCAGTTTCTTAGCTGTACCGTTATTTATCGGTAGCGAATATTCTAAGGGGGCTTGAAGCACGGTCCATAGACTTACCCCGTATTCGGTAGCGGCACCGACAAGCTTACCTACCGTCGTATCCCCGATTCCCCGGGTGGGATAATTGATGATTCGCTTCAAGGCCTCCTCGTCGTGCGGGTTCACGATCAGGCGGAAATAAGAGATCACGTCCTTGATCTCTTTCCGCTGATAAAAAGACAAACCGCCATAAATCTTGTAAGGGATGCCCCGCTTTCGCAACGCCTCTTCCAAGATACGGGACTGGGCGTTGGTACGATACAAGATAGCGAAATCAGCATACGAGAATTTCCCTAATATCCCGTGCATCTCGTTGATTCGGGCGGCTACGGTGTAGCCCTCCTCATAATCGGAGTACGAGGTGAAAACACTCACCTTGTTGCCCGCCTCCTTCTCGGAATAGACCGTTTTGGGTATCTGACGTGTATTCTTGTCGATCAAGCTATTGGCGGCGTTCACGATATTCTGGGTGGAACGGTAATTCCGTTCCAGCTTGAAGATACGGCAACCGGTATAAAGATTCTTGAATTGCAGGATATTATCTATATTCGCGCCTCGGAAGGAATAGATGCTCTGGGCGTCATCCCCTACCACGCAGATATGGCCGTGTCTCTCGCAAAGCCGTTGCACGATCAAGTGTTGGGCAAAGTTCGTATCTTGATACTCATCCACCAATACATACCGGAAGAAGTTCCGGTATTTCTCCAAGACGGCCGGATGATCCCGGAACAGGATATTGGTTTGCAGCAACAAGTCGTCGAAATCCATGGCTCCCGCTTGCAGGCAACGGCTCTGGTAACGTTTGTAGATTTCCCGGAGCAAGGGGACCTTGGCATTCATATCGCTTTCCACGAGCTCTTTATTTTGCTCGTAGGCCGTATAAGTTATCAAGGAGTTCTTCGCATTGGAAATCCGGCTCTGCACCATTCCTAGGCGGTACACCTTATCGTCCAATTGCATTTCCTTGATGATGGATTTCAGTAAGCTCTTGGAATCAGTGGCGTCATAAATCGTGAAATTGGAAGGATAACCGATATGCTCCGCCTCGTTCCGTAAAATACGGGAGAAGATGGAATGGAACGTTCCCATCCATAACCGACGGGCCGTTTGCTCACCGGTGATGGCCGCTATACGCTCTTTCATCTCCCGGGCCGCCTTATTGGTAAAGGTCAGCGCCAAGATACTATAGGGAGGCAATCCCAATTGCAATAAATAAGCGATCTTATAGGTCAGTACCCTTGTCTTACCGGAGCCAGCCCCGGCCACGACCAAGGATGGCCCCTCATTGTAAACCACCGCTTCCCGCTGGCTCTCATTCAGTTGATTCAAATACTCTTCCACATTCATCCGTTTTAGGGATACAAAATTAGGGAAAATAAGCGATTCCACATAAAAAAGTTGGGCAGGTCGCCGATAATATATACATTTGCCTGCATATAATCAGTAGTATTAACCAAAACAAGGGACTATGGGAAATTGGGAGAGACAACAGACAATGAGGAAAGAACGGGACAAGGTCCGAAGGGAGACTTTAGGGAAGTTCTTTTTTGACTTGGCTAAATTAATGTTTACGACGATGGTATTAGGAGAAATGCTCCTATTAGCAAAAGACATCGGCGACATTAATAATTGGGGTATGTTAAATATAGGGATTTTAGGTACTTACCTATTAGCCCGAGTTGGAAATAGAATATTAAAATAATATGATCATGATAAAAGATTTAAATGGATTGACAGTGTTGATGCTCGTTGTTACCATTTTAGCCGCTATCTTCTTAGCTTGGCTTTACACAAAGCCCGGCAAGAAATGGTTGGATGAGTTATGATACCGTAGGTGGTGTGCCATATTGTGGATCATGGCACACCATCTTCTTTATTTAGCGTCCAACAGATCATCATTCCTTATGCTCCTCCCCGCTTTCTTCACGCTCGCTTTTAAATCACCGATCCGGTAGCTAATGGCGATGCCGAAACCACGGCTAAACATACGCTCGGTCTGCCGGATATGAAAGTCCGGATATCGCCCGTTAATCTGTATCGTCTTATGATCTCCCAGAAAATCTTGCGCCCGCAGCGTACAAGTCAATTTATCCTTCAAGAAGCTCTTTACCACACTCAAGCCGTAAAAATAAAAGCCGTACGAGTCCATCCCCACATTCGGCTCGGAACGCACGTATCCACCCGACAGGACAAAACGCCACCCGTACTTAAACTTCTGCGAGAAATCGACAAAAGCAGAGCCACAAAAGCCGGAATTACGCACATCCGTATCGTAAACCTCATTCCCCTCCTGCGCCCGTAAATCCAGATAATGCAACATGCTGTTCAGCGACACGCTTGTCCGGGGCGAAGGATTATAGCTTAGATAAAGGTTTCCTCCCGCTGCTTTCACGTCCACGAGATTATCATACGTACTATTCACCACATTCGCCGAATCAATGAACAGATACTCATCAATCACCCCTTTTCCCAAGGTGCAGAGCACGGAAGCCTGCACATTCAATTTCGTTCCGTAATAACTGTATGACGCCGAAAGACGATGATGTTTCTCCGATACCAATCCCGGATTTCCATACGAGATAGAGGTCCCAGACACGAACACCGTAGGATTCAAATAGCTGATATTCGGGCGACGTAAACGTAAGTTGTAAGCCAAGCGAAACAAATTCCGGTCGTCCAAGCGGAAAGCGGAGGTCCAAGAAGGAACCCAATCCGTTACACGATAATTAAAATCCTTGCCTTCGCCTTGTTTATAAGTCACGTCCTGCCAAGTATGTTCCATACGAATGCCCGGGTTCAAGCTCCATTTACCATACTTAAATCCATATCCCGCATAGGCGGAGCATATATTCTGCACATGCCGATATTCCACCAAAGGCTGTAAATCTGCGGGTAACCAGACACCCTCATCCAACTCCTTTACCTCCGAAGTAGCGTGGCTCGTACTGCTACGCCGAATCAGCTTCAAACCTCCCTCGATGGAATGTATACTTGTAAAAGGATTCACGTAATCAAGCTGGGCCGTATGCTCATGGGTGCGGGCATGACTGATTTGCCGGGTATAATCGGCCTCCTGTTGGGGTAACGAGACATTACCCATCTTATCCTTATCGTAAAACACGCTATAGATATCGTTCGGGATATAATCATACTGATAGGAAAGCGTTAGCATCTCTTCCTTATTTCGTTTGAATAAACGCTGATAATCCGCTTTTAAGGAAGCGCTACCCCATTCGTTCTTTTTACTCATATCCTCGTTATAAGCATAGATTTCTTTCCCCTCTTTATCAAGCCTGCTATAATGGCTATTCCAAATAGAGTTGCTATTTCCGATATTCAAGTTTCCGGACAAGGAGATTAAATTCAATGTATCGATCTCGAAACTGCCTTCCAGACTTCCATAATGAGCCGGATATTTCACGTCTACGTCCGAGAGCATCCGGAGCTTCCCACCGTCTTCCGACTGAGTACGGAGATAATCTGACTCGCTCTCGGATGACTGTTGGCTAAACGTATAATTTCCGGAAAGCGATAATCGGCCATATTTCAGCGTAGCGAAACCACCGACACTCTTAAATAAGTTCATCACCGTAGTGTTTATACTCGCGTTATATCCCTCGAACTCCGCTCCTTTCGTCACGATATTCAAGATTCCGCTGACACCCTCCGCATCGTAACGGGCACCGGGATCTGTTATCACCTCCACTTTCTTGATCATGCTGGCGGGGATACTACGCAAGACCTCCTTGGGATTATTGGAGAACATATTCGAGGGACGCCCATTCATATAAATCTTAAAACTGGATTGTCCGTTTACCTTCACGTTATCCTCGCCATCCACGGTCACTAGAGGGACTTTCCGCAACATCTCCAGCAAAGTATAGGTTCGGGAATCCGGGTCCTCGGCGATACTGTAAGTAGTCTTATCCGCCTCTGCCTTTATCAAGGGTTTCACGGCGACAATGTTTATCTCGGGCAAGTCCTCGTTCAAATACAATGAATCGGGAGAGACGAGTTGGGCGGTCAACGTCGAGTTCCAGTTTCCCACAAGCCCTATCAAGGTCATCATCATCAGAAATCTTTTCATATCTGTATCTTATTTGATTTGTTTTCGGGCAAAAGTAGAGGCAACAGACAACGACAACGTAAATAATCGCCGGATAAGTAGCTGACATTTCCATGACATTTCCATGACATCCGGTCATTTAGCTGGATTTATGTCTATTTCATCCCGAATCCTATCGAAAAGGATACTTTCCTTCTATAATATTTAGTACCTTCGAACGTTCTTTTTATGTTAATTCTAATCTAGCGAATAATGAATACACGACTATCGGCCAATCTATCTGTTTTGGGTACCTCCTTAATGCTGATTCTCTCGTTCAGCTTCGGTTTCCATAGTTATACGGAAGCTAAGAAAACGATCGTGACAGACTTGAACCAAGCGTTGCAACAAACGATCCTGCAAAATTTCCACCTATGGATGAGCCAAGATTCCATACACACCTATGCCAATCTATCCAAGCTTTTCGGCAATCCGGTATCCATAGAAAGTTATAACAAGGACTTTTCCGACGCATTGAGTTATACGCCCGACAAGAAGAAAACGGGAATCGTGATCCACGTACTCAATAAAGATCCTCAAACCGAAAACGCTCCCGCTAATGCCAACAAGAAACTCAACGAATATTATATCGCCAGCGATACGATTATCTGGGCATCATCCATAGCGAACAGCCCCAATACTGCCACGGATCATATCGGGATCTCATTCCAAGGGTACGCCAATTGCTCCACCCTTGCGGTTATCGGGCTATCGGACAAATCTTTGCCCGGCCTATTCCTCGGGCTTGCCTTTTTATCCGCTACCCTGCCCCTATTGCTTAAACGTTATAGAAAGGAGTTGATAATGCCTCAGCCTATCCATCCGGGAAAGACCATCTCTTTCGGTAATTTGAACCTTTCTTGCGAGACCGCCTCCTTCTATAAGGAGAATGAGGAGAAACTAAAACTCACCCCTCAGCAATATGCCTTGATGGAGATGTTTTTCCTATCGCCTACGCATATCTTGAACCGCTCGGATATCTGCGCGACCACGCCATCATCGCCAACGCCACCGGCTGCTCCTCCATCTGGGGTGCTTCCGTGCCCAGCATGCCTTACGTCGTGGACGAGAACGGCCGCGGCCCCGCTTGGGCAAACTCCCTGTTCGAGGACAACGCTGAGTTCGGCTACGGCATGTCCGTGAGTATGCGCACCCGCCGCACCGCCCTGCGCAACACCGTGGAGCGTCTGGCAAAGAACCCCGCCTTCGCTGGCACTGCCGGCGCTTGGCTGGAAAAGATGAACACCCCCGAGGCAAACCACCTGGGCGAGTATCTGGTCGCCCTGTGCAAGGTCTATGCCGACAACGAGGATGCTCAGTACATCATCAAGAACGCTGACCTGCTGCCTCGTCCCTCCATGTGGATCTTCGGCGGCGACGGTTGGGCTTACGATATCGGTTACGGCGGCCT
>ERZ772889.2963-NODE-2963-length-12415-cov-4.876537_pt1 | contig 12415 bp, 6 predicted proteins | sample MGYA00512127_ERZ772889 | MGnify/ENA primary metagenome ERZ772889 (study PRJEB29015, sample SAMEA2737689) | human gut metagenome | biome: human gut; feature: human-associated habitat; material: faeces | place: China | collected 2012 ...
CGCGGAAGCACACTCAATATGACCTGTGGAGTTATTGAAGAACTACCACTTCTGGGATATTTTGGCGATGAAAGGGAGCAGCGAATAAGCACTATTACAATGGATACCTATGATATTTCAAAAAAAGACTCTGATTTCTACGAAACTTCATGGGATTTCAAGCGAAATCCGCTGGTGTGAGCGAGGTCTGCTGATGAAGAACATATTAAGTAAATCCATCCTGATTGGAAATGGAATCAATATTAACTTCGGCGGCAAAGCCTACACCAATGACTATATCATTAAGCGGATTCTTTTTAATGCACGCGCGAACAAATATGATCTGCTTTTTAACGGTGAAATAAGTGGAGACGAGATTGCAAGCATTTTCGTTGGACTGGCAACATGGGCAAATGACATCTCCGACGGGAAATATGATGCGATAATCCCCGATGCTGAAAAGCCTATTCTCGAAGACTTCAAGGTTCGGTATAACTGGAAATTGACGCACTACTATGAAGTTGGGCTTGAAGATTGGCTGTTTATTCTCCATGTTTACTTTTTGAAGAATGCTGACATTGCTGATAACTGGTCTTCAGCAAAGCAAGGCTTCGAAAGAATGATGCTTGATGCAATCTACAACGACGGTGATATTCAAGAAATCCACAAAGTCATGGGAAAGCCCGTGAAAAGATGGTTATTGGAGTTTAGTAATGTTTTTACACTCAATTATGATAACAACATCGAAGACTTGATAAAACGTCCTGTGTTTCATTTACACGGAGATTTTCGCACACCGACGAATAGTGAAAACCCTCAGACACTTATAGGACATATAAGAAAGATCAAAGGAGAAAATGTCGATATTCCTCATCAGTTTGAGCATTGTTTTTGTGACGCACTTTTTGACTATGTAGGAGAACACAAGTATGATAATGCTCTTGCTTTTGAAAAAGGTGCTGAAGGTCTTCTATCCTTAGAGAAGAGTGGCGTTCCATCTGTACTTTTCCCTGCTCAGATAGAGGAACTGCTGCGGGTTCATAAAGAGCATCCTGAACTCACTTTTGGTAGCAATTATCATTTTACAGAGTTCAGAGAATTGGCAGGAGAACTTCACATTATCGGGATGTCTCCCAACAACGACTCGCATATTTTTAAGTTGATCGATGCAAGCAATATCGAAAAGGTTGTGTTCTATTATTACTCCGAAAAAGAAGCGAAAAAAGGATTTCCTATTCACAAAAAAGTCGAGTATAGGAGTGCGCAAGAACTTTGGAAACGGCTGGGTGCATCGCCAAAACAGTATAACTGCAAGTATGCTATTCCGCAGTCAGATGAGGTGAAAAAGTTCTTTGAAGTATTCAATCTAATGTCGGGTGACAAAGTTTCTGAGGCTGACATAATAAACAGTGCAAACTCGATTCCTCAATTTGAGGCAGCGAGATTGTGTAAGATTGTAATGGAAGAGATGAAAACGCAGCAAGAGCATGGCGCACCCAAGGATGAGGAAGAACAGCAGCGCCAGTTCCGTGAAATCAGTAGGATTGCGTTGAGAAACGGCATCCTTCCATCTGCCTTGTACCTCCATGTGATTATGGGGATGAACGCAAGTAAATAATAAAGTTGCGTCAAAGTATATTTTAACCACCAGAGAACGCAGCAAAACGAAGGAGAAACGCTATGCCATATTTAGAAACTGTCCAAGAGCTTCTGGAAGCCAAAGAGGGCGAACACGTCCAATTCAAGGAAGCCAAAAATCGCTTTGACTTTGGAGAGGCGGCGAAGTGCTGCTGCGCTTTGGCGAACAATGGCGGCGGTAAGCTGGTGTTTGGCATCACGGATAAGAGACCCCGCAGCGTGGTCGGAAGCGCGGCTTTTGACCAGCCGGAGCGCACCCGCATGGGCTTGATCGAGAAATTGAAGGTCAATGTTGATTTTCAGCTTTTCAACTACGAAGGAAAGCGGGTTCTGGTCTTCGATGTGAAGAGCCGTCCAATCGGCTTACCGGTACAATACGATGGTGTAGCGTGGATTTACGAGGGCGATACGCTCAAGCCCATGCCGGAGGATATGCGCCGCAGCATCTATGAAGAGACCGGCGGCGATTTCTCCGGGACGATCTGTGCCGGGGCAACGGTTGATGATTTGGACGAGACTGCCATTGAAAACTTCCGTGCCAAGTGGATCGAAAAGAGCGGAAAAAAGCAGCTTGCCACGCTGTCAAAGCAGCAGCTTCTCCATGACTGCGGTGCGATCACGGATGACGGCGTGACGTATGCAGCCCTGATCCTGTTCGGCAAGAACGCGGCGATCATCAAGTATCTGCCGCAAGCGGAGATCATTTTCGAGTACCGTTCCTCCGAAGCATCGGGTCCGGCAAATCAGAGAGAAGAGTTTAAGGTAGGCTTCTTCGCTTGCTATGACCGCGTGTGGGAGCTTGTCAATCTGCGGAACGACAAGCAGCACTATCAGGAGGGCTTTTTCGTGTTTGACATTGCGACCTTCAATGAGCGCGTCGTCCGAGAAGCGATCCTGAACGCGGTGAGCCACAGAAACTATCAGTTTGGCGGAAGCATCTTTGTCCGCCAGTTCCGCGACAGATTGGTTGTCGAAAGTCCCGGTGGGCTTCCCTTCGGCATTACGCTCGACAACATATTGGATCGCCAGCTTCCGCGCAACCGCCGTATTGCGGAGATCCTTTCCCTCTGCGGCATGGTGGAGCGTTCCGGTCAGGGCATGAACCTGATGTTTGAGCTGAGTGTGCAGGAGGCAAAGCCTCTTCCCGACTTCACAGGCACGGATGATTTCTTTGTCAGCGTTACGCTGAATGGACTGATTCTCGACAAGGCGATGCTTTCTGTTCTCAATCGGATCAGCGAAAGAGGCGCGGAGCTGCTGTCCACCGAGGATTTCCTTGTGATTGATGCTTTGTACCATGAAAGACCGCTGAATGATAAGATGCAATCTCGCTTGAACCGGCTGATTGAGCTGGGTATTGTCGAGCATATCGGTCGCAAGAAGTACGTTCTTGCCAGAAGCCTCTATGCGGCAACGGGAAAAACCGGTGTGCATACAAGGCACGTCGGATTGGATCGAGATACCAACAAGGAGTTGCTGCTAAAGCACATCCGCCAGAACAACGAAGTTGGTACTCCGTTCAAAGAATTGCAGCAAGTTTTGCCGGGTCTCAACCGCAATCAAATTCAAGATTTGATGAAGGAATTGAAAAAGGACGGAAAAGTTTTTTGCGAAGGAAAGACAAGCGCCGCAAGGTGGTTTGCTATAAATTGATGGAAACGGACTTGCGGAAAACTTGCGTGTAACTTGCGGGAAACTTGCGGGAATTACAAATCAACACGCAAGATCCGCGTTTAAGTTTGTGGAGGGATAATTGATATGGGAAGACTGATTTCCGAGAAATATGCTGCTTGGCAAGCCGAGTGCGAAGCCCGCTTCCAGCAGCTCAAAAAGAACGAAGAAGAACTCAACCGTATTTTCATTGACATTTACGGTTTGCAGGACGAATTGACGCCAGATGTGGCGGACAAGGATGTGACGGTGCATCGCGTGTTTGACAGCAAAGACGATGTGCCGGAGTCCATGAAGGGCAGCAACTACGTCCGCACCATGCGCGATGAGATCGTTTCCCTCATCTCTTACGCCGTGGGCTGTATGTTCGGGCGGTATTCTCTGGACGTGGATGGACTTGCCTATGCGGGCGGCGAATGGGACGCCAACAAGTATAAGACCATCATTCCGGACAGTGACAACATCATCCCCATCTGCGATGACGAGTATTTTGACGATGACATTACCGGACGTTTCGTGGAGTTCGTCCGCAAGGTCTACGGCGATGATACGCTGGAAGAAAACCTCAAGTTTGTTGCCGACGCGCTCGGCGGTAAGGGTACGCCCCGTGAGGTGATCCGCAGCTACTTCCTGAACGACTTCTACGCCGACCACCTGAAAACCTATCAGAAGCGTCCGATCTACTGGCTCTTTGACAGCGGCAAGAAGAACGGCTTCAAAGCGCTGTGCTATATGCACCGTTACCAGCGCGATCTTCTCGCCCGTCTGCGCACCGACTATGTGCATGAGCAGCAGGAGCGTTACCGCACCCAGCTTGCCCAACTCGGTGACGCCATTGATCGTGCCAGCGCATCTGAGCGCGTGAAGCTGACCAAACAGCAGAAGAAGTTCCAAGATCAAGCGACCGAGCTGCAAAAGTACGAGGAAAAGGTTCACCACCTTGCCGACCAGAACATCGAGATCGACCTTGATGACGGCGTGAAGCATAACTACGAACTGTTTGCCGACGTGCTGGCGAAGATTAAGTAAGGAGATTTGAATATGAGCAATTTGTTTGCGCAGTTTCTCCAAGAAAGTGGGTTGTATGACGAAATTGAAATCACACCAGGCAATATTAGTGAACTTATTGATCTAATCGCCGGAAACGTTCGAATCGATAGCTACTGTAGTGAATGTGGCAGTAATCGGGTTTTTAGCATGAACCCCATTACTTTTATAGTTAACAACAAGGGGCAATTGTGTGATGAGAATTTAGCAGCATATCTCCAGCATTTTCAGAAAGCGCAGGCAAGTGCTCCGTTTTTTGGTGGGGAAACAAGAAGTGATCAGAACTGGTTCTGGAGTAATTGGCCGTGCTGCAAAGCAACAAGGGTCATTCACTTCCCGTTCGTATGCTCCATGGATGAGACCCATCACTTGGATTATGTAATACGTACACAAGGAAATATAATGTTGAAGATCGGGCAATACCCATCTGTTGCTGATCTCTCTTTTCCTGAACTCAAAGAATTCAGAAAAGTTGTTTCTGCAGACGATTTAAAAGAATTGCGGAAAGCGATTGGTCTTCATGCTCAAGGCATAGGGGTGGGTGCATTTGTCTATGTTCGTCGCATTTTTGAACGGTTAATAGATAAAGCAAAAGAACTGGCAATAGCAGATGGTAACATAGACAAGACAGAATACTTGGAATCACATGTTGCCGAGAGAATTAGTCTGCTGAAAAATTACCTTCCTGATACGATTGTACAGAATAAGACGTTTTACAGTATCGTGAGTAAAGGTATTCATGAATTAAGCGAGGAAGATTGTATTGCATATTTTCCTGTTATGAGGGAAGGAATTATGCTAATTCTGCGTCAATGGAGAGCAAAGCAAGACGAGGCCGAGACTGCACGAAAACTGGCAACATCGCTCTCGAAAATCACAGCCAATATCTCAAAGGAAGGGAACAACTGAATGTCCACAGAATCCATTCAATTTAATTTGCGAGAGCGTTTTGCAGCCCCCTTGCCGGAGTTCTATCGCCGCAGGATCGTCTTCTGGAAGGACGAGGATCGGGAGTTTGAGAAGGACGTTGACGAGCTGAATTTGGAAGGCGTCAAGATCATCAAGCTGACCGGCACAAATAATTTTGCCGTCAAGAAGCTGCTGCTTCACGATGACTTGGACAGCAACTATCTTATCTATTGCCCGATTACATACACCAGCGACGAAGACAACTGGCTTCAGGACATTGAATATTACAGCGAACCATTCCGCGCAGATTTTATCTCCATGCAGATGGATGAGCTGAATATCGCGCCGTCTGCCGCAATGCGGAAGACGGTCAAGCTCTATGCAAAGTTCTTCGACAGCAAAGAGCGTATTCAAAAGCTGCGCAGGATCGGGCGGGACTATCAGACACCCCTCCAACTCCACATCGACATTATGGCGGTTCTCGCCGGTTTGAGCGAAGGTTCCGCGCAGGATGTCATCATCGCCGTCCTTGCCGCGGGTCTCGATAAAGAGACGAACAGCGTCTTGCAGAACGTCCGCAAGTTTGGCAGTATTGAAGCCTTCTGGCAACTTGCGCGGAAGTACACCGGATACATCGAGGAAGAGGACAAGCCTTTGGGCTACTTTGCGGCGCACGTTCTGCTGACCGCGCTTTCTCAGACGATGAACGCATCCGTCCTGAAAGGCTTGGAGCGTTTCGTTTCTGAGACCAACAAAGCATACTGTTACAGCATCGTCCATGAATGGCGTTCCCGCGAAGATAACGAGGACTTGTATGAGCTGTGCCGCACCGTGGAGAACGAATTGCAGCTCCCGACGCGCTTTGACAAATTTGAGCCGGAAACGCTGATTACGGGAGACGTCTTCCCGTGCATCAACGAGAGCATCCTGAAACAGCTCTATGCTGAGATCAGCGACCATGTTGTGAAGGTCGATCTCATTAGGAAGGTCTGTGAAAACAGACGGACAGCCGGATGGTACAAGCGGTTTTCAAATTATTTTGACTGCCTCTTCTTCATCGGAAAGATGCAGACCTTCTATCAGGAACACGGCGGCGGATTCCATATCGTCGAGCCGAAGAAAATCTGGAACCTCTATACAAGCGACCTTTACCGCATGGATGCCTACTATCGCCACTTCCACTATGCTTTCGGCAACTCCCTCAAGAACGCAAATGACATTCTGGAAGACGGCTTGAAGCACTCGACAGAGTTTGTCGAGGCACTGTATCAGAACTGGTTCCTGCGGGAACTGACCGCTTGCTGGACAAACGCGGCGGCAGAAGACCTCGCTGCTCTGGGCTACGTCTCGGAGATCGAGAAGCAGCGGGATTTCTATAAGAGATATGTCGCTTCCGCAAGCAGTAAGAACACCCGCGCATTCGTGATCATCTCGGACGCGCTTCGCTATGAGGTTGCTTCCGAGCTTTCCGAGCGCATTGTCCGCAACACAAAGGGTACCGCAGAGTTGGAGTCGATGCAGGCGGTTTTCCCGTCCATCACGAAGTTTGGTATGGCAGCCCTGCTTCCGGGAAAGAGCATTTCCGTGAACGACAGTATGGATGTCCTTGTTGACGGGAATCCCACCCGTTCCACCGTGGAGCGAAGCGCGATCCTGAACGCGACGCCGAAAGCCAGCGTTGCCATTCAATACAATGACCTTCTGAACATGAAGAAGGATGAGCGGCGGGAGCTGGTTGCCGGAAAGGATGTAATATACATCTACCACAACTCTATCGACGCCATCGGAGACAAAGCCCCTACGGAGTCCAAAGTCTTTGATGCCTGTGAGACGGCAATTCAGGAGCTTTCCGGCATTCTGCGTATCATCGTGAACGAACTGAGCGGAACAAATATTTTCATCACGGCAGATCACGGCTTCCTCTATACCTATAAGCCTCTGAATGAGAGCGACAAGATTGACCGGAAAGCCTTCTCCGGCAACGTGTATGAGCTTGGACGGCGTTATGCGCTGACCGCTCCTGACACAACCGCTGATTTCCTGCTTCCCGTCAATCTGGAAAGGGAGCTGGACGGAACGCCCATCAAGGGCTATGCCCCGCAGGACACCATCCGCATGAAGGTTCAGGGCGGTGGTGAGAACTATGTCCACGGCGGTATCAGCTTGCAGGAGATTGTCGTGCCTGTGATTGCCTTCAAGAACCTCCGCACGAGCAACAAGAATTACGTCGAGGTTAAGAACGCGGAGCTGAAGCTCCTGAGCGAAAGCCGCAAGATTTCCAACTTGATCTTCTCGTTGGAGTTCCACCAGCGTCAGCCCGTGGGCGATAAGATCCAGCCCTGCACCTACTCCATCTACATGACGGACGATGAGGGTGTAGTGATCAGTGACCGGCAGACAGTCATCGCGGATAAGACCAGCGACAACGCGGCAGATCGCGTGTTCCGTGTCCGGTTCAATCTGAAAGCCGGAACGTATGATAAGAAGAAAGTCTACCGTCTGGTGATCGCAAACGAGATTGACGTGGAAGAGATCGAGTTCCACATCGACATTGCGTTCGCGGACGATTTCGGCTTTGACCTGTGAGGTGGCAAGAATGGATGAGCAGAGAATGACCGGAGAAACCGGCGATAAAAACGCAGTGATCGACCGAAAACTGCGGCAGTTCTTTGACGGAAAGATCGTCCGGAAAGACCTGACGAAGAAGATCAAGGAAGGCGCAAATGTGCCGGTCTATGTCCTTGAGTTTTTGCTTGGTCAGTATTGCAGCTCGGATGATCCAGAGGTCATCGAGACCGGTGTGGAGAACGTCAAGCGCATCTTGGCGGACAACTATGTCCGTCCGGACGAGGCGCAGAAGATCCTCTCCATGCTTCGTCAGCGCGGGATGCACACGGTCATTGACAAGATCACTGTCAATCTGAATATGAAAAAAGATACCTATGAGGCGGAGTTCTCCAACCTTGGTATCAAGAATATTCCCATTTCAGAGGACTATCCCGCAAAGTTTGACCGGCTGCTCTGCGGCGGTATCTGGTGCATTGTGCAGCTCGAATATGAGTTTCTGGAAGAAGATAAAAATGCCTCTCCCATCCACATCCGCAAGCTGACGCCAATCCAGATGCCCCATGTGGACATTGAGGAATTGAAGGAAGGCAGAAAGAACTTCACCGAAGAAGAGTGGCTTGAAATCATGCTGCGCTCCTGCGGTTATGAGCCGGATAAGCTGAATGACCGCGAACGCTGGCTTCTGCTTGCCCGTATGCTGCCGCTTGTTGAGAACAACTTCAACCTCTGTGAGTTAGGTCCGCGAAGCACCGGCAAATCCCATATCTACAAGGAAATCTCCCCGAACAGCATCCTTGTTTCCGGCGGTCAGACTACCGTTGCCAATTTGTTTTACAACATGGGCAGAAAAACGGTCGGCTTGGTCGGCTTGTGGGACTGCGTGGCGTTTGACGAGGTTGCCGGTATCAACTTCAAAGATAAAGATGGCATCCAGATCATGAAGGACTATATGGCGTCCGGCTCCTTTGCCCGTGGAAAAGAAGAAAAAGCCGCGACCGCTTCTATGGTTTTCGTCGGCAACATCAATCAGAGCGTGGATGTGCTGCTGAAAACATCCAGCCTCTTTGACCCGTTCCCTCCCGAAATGGGAACGGACACGGCGTTCCTCGACCGTATGCACTGCTATATTCCCGGCTGGGAGATACCGAAGTTCCGCCCGGAGCATTTCACCAATGACTACGGTTTCATCACCGACTATCTGGCAGAGTTCATCCGTGAGCTTCGTAAGGAGCAGTACGGCGATGCGCTGGACAAGTATTTCCGCCTTGGCAAGAACCTCAATCAGCGTGACACCATTGCAGTCCGCAAGATGGTCGGAGGCATGATCAAGCTGCTCTATCCGGACGGGGAGTTTACGAAGGAACAGCTTGAAGAGATCCTCAAGTTTGCCCTTGAAATGCGCCGCCGCGTCAAGGAACAGCTCAAAAAGCTGGGCGGCATGGAGTTCTATGATGTCAATTTTTCGTACATTGACAACGACACCTTTGAGGAACATTTTGTTTCCGTTCCCGAACAGGGCGGCGGAAAACTGATCCCCGAAGGAATGTGCAATCCCGGTCAGGTTTACACGGTTTCACAGGGAAAGAGCGGCATGATTGGCGTCTTCCGCCTGGAATCGCAGATGCTTCCCGGCAATGGCAAGTTTGAGCGGACGGGACTGAACTCTGACGGCAAATGCAAGGAGGCGGCGAACACTGCTTTCAACTATCTGAAAGCAAACGGCAACCGCATCAGCGGCGCAATCAGCACAACAACGAAGGACTATATCATCAACTATCAGGACTTGCAGGGCATCGGCATGACCGAGAAGCTGGCACTTCCCACGCTGATCGCGCTCTGTTCGATTGCGCTTGGAAAGCCGACCCTTAGCAGTCTGGCGGTGCTGGGCGAAATCAGCATTGCGGGAACCATGCTCAAGGTGGACGAGCTTGCAAATGCGCTTCAGGTCTGCCTTGACAGTGGCGCAAAGAAGGTGCTGCTGCCGATCACATCGGCGGCTGATCTCGGACTTGTTCCGGCAGATTTGATCGGCTGCTTTAATCTTGTGTTCTATCAGAGCGCAGAGGACGCAGTTTATAAGGCATTGGGTGTTGAGTAATTCCGATCAAAAAAGGGGTGAGAACCATATGCGCTGCCCATATTGTGGAAGCCCGGTCGAATCGGATGGCCCGTGGTGGGTGTGTTATTGGTGCGGAAGCAGCTGCGATCCAGAGCCGGAGCATGAGTCGGAGCAAACACCGACCGTGCGGCTGACGCTGTCGCTTTCCTTCGTCTACCATGTTGACCTCCCTGAAACTTGGAGCGATTTGAAAAAGGCACTGAGGCAGATCGCACCCGGGCAGATTGCGCTCTCGCAGCTTCTCGGAAAAGTGCTGCTGCACAACATTTCCACCGGAATCCAGCGTGCGGGAGCGTTGCCGGACGAGAAAAAGGCGGCGGAACTGCGGACTTTTCTGACTACGACCACTGACCTGAATCTGGGCGAAAGCGCAGAAGAGATCATGCGCGATGCCAAACGCGGCGTTCTGTTCTGTGAAGAAGCAGCCCTTTCCGAAACGGACTGCGGCACGTTCTGGACGGAACTGCTTGCCACGCGCCCCGTGGAAGACTTCTATAACCACGTTGATCCGGATGGATTGTTCGAACTGTTCTCCGAATTGTCCTCTGCTTATGCCTACTTCGGCGGGAAAAAGGATGAGGAAATGGGCGAAGCGCAGGATTATCAAAATGCACTGGAAGAAGCCTATAACACCCATTGGCAGAACAAAGTGCTGCTGCATCCGGACGCAGAGCGCGCGGAACGCCTCTTGGCGCAGGGCGAATTTCCAGATTATGAGGATATTTGCCGCGAGATATTACTGGTCGAATATCCGGAAGAAGTCCCGCATGAAAGCGCCGAGGATTTCGACGAATTGTCGTGGGAGTCCATTCTGGATGATGTGTTCGCAAACAACACGGCAAAGGGCATCCAGATGTGGCGGCGACTTTTGGACATCGCAGAACCGTCTTTGAAAACCAACGCCAAAACCGCCGAGAAACTGCTCTTGGACTGGGATTGGCTGGATTCTCCGAGCCATGATCAGGTGCTTCTACTTCTGGGCGCACTGGATGATGAGCGGTTTGTGTCGCAGCTTTTTGAGAGCGCATATATTGGCAGATTGCAGCTTGATGTTTTGAATGCTTGCCGCTCCTGCGGGCAGGAAGCATTGGGGCAGCACTGTCTTGAACTTGCGCTGAAAAATCCATGCCTTGAAGGAAACTGGAAGAAGCGGCTCAGCCGTGTATTCACCACAGCGCCATCTTCCGGAACAGAAAAGCCGCGGTCAGATACCGGCAAGCCCATTGAGGACACGAAACCCGATGACGGCACGGTGTATCACTATTGTTCCGTTCAGGCGCAGGGAACACGCCGCCCGTATGCGTATCTGACCGGAGGCTTGCCGCTCAAGGTCGGAGATTGGGTCGAGCTTCCGTTTGGGAAAGACGATGTGCCGCGGCATGGGCAGGTCAAAGCCATTATGGACTGTACGCGCATGGTCGCGCCTTGGCCTCCGGAACAGACAAAGACCGTCATCCGCACGATAGATGCTCCGGTAGCTACGCCGACCATTGAAGTCGTTGCGCCGAAACCGAAAAAGCGCGTAGAACAGCCTAAGAAAGAAACTGAAAAAGTAGATGCCCCCGCAATTCCTACGCCTAAAATTGAGATGGAGCAGCCGAAAACAGAACCGCAAGTCACTAAGCCCGTTTTGCCAGAAAAGGACGAAAAGAAACCTGTGCCGCCAAAGAAGCCATTCCCATTCAAGAAAGTCATTGCGGCGGTTCTGGTGGTAGCTGCGATTGCGGGTATCTCTATTTCCGTCTCGAATCGCAATAAGCAGAGAGCGGCAGCTTATGATGCAGCCCTTCAAGAGCTGTCAAATGGAAATTACACTTCTGCTGAGCAGGACTTCTCGGAGCTTTCCGGGTATCGGGATGCCGCGTCGCTGTCCGTCTACTGCAAATACGCCGATATGTACAAAGACAGGACGGACTACGCGGGCGGACAGGATGAACTTTCAAATATCACGCTGCAATATGACACGGGATGGCAGCAGGATGTTGACGCGCTGGAAACCCGTGTCAAGGGCTATAAGGCGGAGAAAGATGCCGCCGAGGAAGCCGAGCGTCAACGAATTGCAGCCGAGAATGCTGCAAAGCGGGAACAAAGTCTGAAGGATCAGTATTCCGGAAAGCTGCCTGTGGATGGTATGCCTGTAAGCTGCTTGAAGTACACGTCAATCGGATCGCCCACCAAAACCGAAAAGTGCCAGTTCTATGACAATATGGATGTCCATAGGCGGTATAAAATCCTGCATTGGTACAACAGCGAGGGACAGGTTGTAGCATCTTGCCATTCTCATCAGCCAAAGGGCGAGACAGAAGAAATCATCTATGCCTTTACGTACTATGAGTCGCCAATCGGACGTCCAAACTCTGCCCCTCCGTGGACACCGCCGAGTACATCGGGAGGCAACAATTCCGGAAGCATCCGTGATGACTATGACAACCCCGAAGACCTCTGGGAAGATAACCAAGATTGGTATGAGGACGAGGATGAAGC
>ERZ772889.2985-NODE-2985-length-12350-cov-3.059699_pt1 | contig 12350 bp, 8 predicted proteins | sample MGYA00512127_ERZ772889 | MGnify/ENA primary metagenome ERZ772889 (study PRJEB29015, sample SAMEA2737689) | human gut metagenome | biome: human gut; feature: human-associated habitat; material: faeces | place: China | collected 2012 ...
AGAACCTGCTGCCCGCAGATGCGGCCATCCCCAAGACTCAGGGCCAGCTGGCTGATGCTTCAACTGTCGGCTATATGCCTGAGGAGGAGCTCAAATCTTTTGTGGCTTCGGCAAAGGCGAAGTAAAAACGGTTTATCATAACATAACAAAGCGTAGGGGCGACCTTTGGTCGCCCATTTCTTTTGTTGTATCGTAATTGGGCTATGAATACCTAAGCTTTGTCCATAAAATCTCGGGTTTTGTCCACTTGAAAGATATGCGGTTTGCTGTTATAATCAAGTATAGAAAAAATAAAATTTCGGAGGTATCTTCTATGCTTGATAAAGTGAACAGACATAATGTGTCGCTTCTTTCAGGACTTTTTTGTGAAAGAGCCGACCTTAACAGAAACTATCTTTTTGAGCTTGACTCCACTTGCCTTTTGCAGAATTTCTACCTGGAAGCAGGCGTTGTAATGCCGGGGCTTCAGGTGGTGGACGATCCTGAAGGAGCAAAGCTCCACTGGGGCTGGGAAGCTCCTACCTGCCAGTTGAGAGGTCATTTTCTAGGTCATTGGCTGTCTGCGGCGGCAGCTTATTGCGCTTCAAATGAGGATATTGAGCTTAAAGCAAAGCTTGATAAGATAATAAGCGAGCTTGCACGCTGTCAGCAGCTCAATGGCGGCGAGTGGATAGGCTCTATCCCTGAAAAGTATTTCGATTTGATGGCAAGAGGTCAGTATGTGTGGTCGCCTCAGTATGTAATGCACAAAACTGTCATGGGTCTTACTGACGTGTATAAATACACAGGCAATGAGCAGGCACTTGACGTTGTGGGCAAGCTTGCAGATTGGTATGTTCATTGGACAGACGAGATGCTGAAACGTTCACCCGACGTCATCTATAAGGGCGAGCAGGGCGGTATGCTCGAAGTCTGGGCTGACCTTTACGGCATAACAAAAGACGAAAAGTATATGAAGCTTGCCGAACGCTACAGCGGAAACTGCGTTTTTGATACTCTTGATAAGGGCGGCGACGCTCTCACAAACGACCACGCAAACGCAAGTATCCCGCTTTCTCATGGTGCGGCAAGAATGTATGAGATAACAGGGGATGAAAAGTGGAAAACGCGCACAGAGAGATTTTTCAAGTGCGCTGTTACAGACCGTGGAACATACGCCACAAGCGGTGCAAACTCAGGTGAGTTCTGGGTGCCACCTCATCAGCAGGGTCATTTCCTTGGTGCGTCAGATCAGGAGTTTTGCACTGTATACAACCTCGTAAGAACTGCCAACTACCTCTTCAAGTGGACAGGTGACACAAAGTATGCAGATTATATCGAGCGTTGCCTTTATAACGGCTTCCTTGCACAGCATAACGCTTCTACCGGTATGCCAACATATTTCCTGCCTCTTAAACACGGCTCAAAGAAAAAATGGGGCAGCAAGACCCACGATTTCTGGTGCTGTCACGGAACAATGGTGCAGGCTCAGACTCTTTATCCTGACCTTGTCTATTTTACAGACAGTGAGGGCATTATTGTCAGCCAGTATATACCTTCAAAGGCTGATATCACAGTATCAGACAAGCCTGTTCATATTGAGCAGACAACTGATATGAAAAACTACAACAGCCAGACTTTCTTTGACGAACATTCTGACTTCACAATGGCACGCTGGTCAATGAAGTTTACAGTAAGCTGTGAAGAAAAGACAGCTTTTGTTCTGAAGCTTCGCCTGCCTGAATGGGTAAGCGGTGAGCCTGAAGTGACAGTGAACGGCAATGCAGTAAAGGCTGAGATCGCAAACGGCTATATAAAGCTAGCAGGGGAGTGGCAGAACGATACAGTTGGTCTTTTCTTCCCGTCAGAAATAAGAATGGAGCGTCTTGAAGATATGCCATACCTTGCGGCGGCAGTTGACGGGCCGATAGTTCTTGCAGGCATAACAGGCTGTGACTGCGGTCTGCAAGGGGACTACTCAAAGCCTGCCGATATTTTCGAGCCACAGATAGAACACACCTACAGCACATTCCCATGGAAGCAGAACGAGTATATCACAAAGGGACAGGAATATAACGTCACATTCAAGCCACTTTACGACGTTATGGACGAGGAATACACAGTTTATTTCTCTGAGAAGAAGTAAGTTTTTATAAAACCTCCTGTAGGTGCAACCAGTGTCCGCTCACTTGTTTTATCAACCTTTAGTTAATATAAAATAAAGGCGATACCGCACAAAAAGCCGTGTGGTATCGCTTCTTTTATTTACTGTTTATATTTCTTTTCCTAAACGCCTCACGATATTGCATAGGCGTCATGCCCTCAAGCTTGCGAAAGGTCCTCATAAAGTATTTTTCGTCAGAAAAACCGCTTGAATAGGCGGTTTCCTTTATACTTATGCCCTCCGTTTCAAGAAGCCTTTTGGCAATGTCTATTCTAGTGCGGCTGAGATATTTTATAAGCGTACAGCCTGTTTCCCTCTTGAAGATAAGGGAAAGATATTCAGCGTTGTAGTGAAAATGCCGTGCTATCATCTCTGCCGTGAGCTTTTTCTGACAGTTCGATCTTATCCATTGGCAGATGTTGTATATCTTTGGGGATATCTCATGTTCATTCCCGGCGGCAAGATATTGCTGTGTTATCTCCATAAGAAGCATTGAAAGTGTGCAAACAGGGAGCATTTCAGTGTAAAGCCTCTCCTGTCGCTGATAGTCAAGAAGCTGTCTGAAAATGATGCTCACACGTCCAGGGTCTGCGGCGGTGAAATGCTCAGGGATAACGTATGCAAAGCCGCTTTCAGGACAGCTTTCTCCACGGGTTTTCGGAGCAGAGAAGTGTACCCACATATATGAAAGCCTGCCTGCGCATGGCTTTGTGCCCCAATGTTCTGTGCCGGAGGGCAGGAGGACATATTCTCCCGGACACACGGCAAGATCGGTGTCGTTCATTGTGATAAAAAGCGTCCCCTCTGTCACAAAAATAAGCACATCACAGTTAAGCGTTCTCCTGATGTGCAGAAAACCACCATCATTCTCAAGACAGCCGCAGGTGAAAAACCTAGGCTGTGGGCATTTTTCGTATATATTGAGCATTTTCTCACCCCTTTTTTATCTGATTATATCACATCTTCTGCATTTTGTCACTAGGGCAAAAATAAAAGCCCTGCAAAATGCAGAGCTTTTAAATATGTTGCTTTAGGTATTATCTGTAATATATTGTAGGGGCTGGCGTCCTCGACAGCCCGCTTTCTCAGGGCTTGAGAATTATTTTACACTTTGAAAACAATGCCAAGCTTCAATATCCTATCTCTCCTCACGGAAATAATTTATACCGCAGGATTGTGGCTGTGAACGCTCTCTTGATTTTTTCACAGAAGTGATGATAAGAACAAGAGCTGTTACAAGATAAGGAAGCATATCAAAGAATGACTCAGGAACAGTGAAGCCGAGGTTTTTCGGGAAGTAGTATTTCAGCACCATGAATGCACCGAAAATATACGCTCCGTAAATAGCCCTTGCAGGATTCCATACGGCGAAGATAACAAGCGCTACAGCTATCCAGCCAAGACCGTTCACGCTGTTTGCCATCCAAACACCGCCGTTTATTACCATTGAGCAGAACGCTCCGCCTATTCCGCATATTCCTCCGCCGATAAGAACGTTTATGTATTTGTATTTCACAACGTTTATTCCCACTGCGTCCGCAACAGCAGGATTCTCACCAATAGTTCTAAGATTAAGACCCACCTTAGTCTTTTTCAGATAGATAAACATTATCACAGCGATAACAATGCTCAGATATGTGAAAATGTTCTGTGAGAAAAGTACCTCTCCAAGAACAGGTATCTTGCTGAGAAGCGGTATGTCAATGTTTTTCAGACTGCTCATCACTCCGTCAGGCAGTTTGAGGTTGCCTGTAGGTGAAGCGGATATCATCTGTTCGCCTATGAAGTTTGAAAGTCCAGTTCCGAATATAGTCAGTGTAAGACCTGTTACGTTTTGGTTTGCCATCATTGTTATGGTAAGAAAAGCATAGATAAGCGAAACAAGCGCACCCATAAGAAATGCCGCAAGTATGGAAAGCCATAGACTGCCTGTCTTGTATGCTACCATAAAGCCTGCGCAAGCGCCCATTGCCATTGTTCCCTCAACGCCAAGGTTAAGGTGTCCTGCCTTTTCGTTCTGTATCTCTCCTACTGTGCCGAAAAGCAGAGGAGTACCCATATATACCGCATGGGCAAGGAATGAAATAAGTCTAGTCATTTTTCCTGCCTCCTCTTGTTACAAATCTGTATCTGATGAAGAACTCACAGCCAAGCACGAAGAACAGGATTATTCCCTGCAAAACGTTCGAGCAGTAAGGTGAAAGCACAAATTCAGACGATACTACCGTGCTGCCCTTCTCCAAAACTGCAAATAGGAACGACACTACAAGTATGCCGAACGGATTGAGGTTTGCAAGCCATGCAACTATGATAGCCGTGAAGCCTACTCCGCCTGCAACAGATGTGGAAAGTGTGTGTTCTGTTCCGCAAGCCTGTACCATTCCTGCGATACCGCAGATAGCACCGCTCAAAAACATAGTTCTTATCATTATCTTGCTAGGGCTCATGCCTGCATATCTTGCAGTTGCATGGCTGTCTGATACTACAGTTATCTCGTAGCCCTGCTTTGTGTATTTAAGATAGATGAATACCAATACCACAAGCACCAGACCTATCACCCAGCCTATCTGCACACCGCCTAGCGAGTCAAGCCATGCGTTAAGGTCAAATCTTGCTATCTTAGGATATCCCTTTGACTCAGGATCCTGCCATGCTCCCTTCGTGAGCCAATCTATAACGTAAAGTGCGATATAGTTGAGCATAAGGGTGAGCAAAGTTTCGTTTGTGTCGAACTTTGCCTTGAAAAATGCAGGAATAATTCCGTAAAGTCCTCCGCCTATCATCGCCGCAACGAACATTACAATGAAAAGCAGATAGTGAGGCATATCGTAATGATAAAGAGCGAAGTATGAAGCGAAAATTCCGCCCATTATTATCTGACCCTCTGCACCGATATTCCAAAACTTCATCTTAAACGCAAGCGTAATGCCAAGAGAAGATATAAGAAGCGGTATCATTATCTTTATGGTCTCTTTGAACGGCATAAAAGGGCTTGCGGCGTTCTTGCCGATAAAAGCACCCTTTACCATTTTCGCATAGTATGAAAACGGATCTTTGCCAAGAATAAGAATGAATATTCCGCCTGCACAAATAGCCAGAAGCACCGACAGAAGCCTTATGATAAGCTTTTGCTTGTTTGAGCGTTCAGCACGCTTGGCTATTCTTATAAGAGGCTCTTTTTTTATAATATCAGCCAATGCCCAGCACCTCCTCCATTGTCGAGCCTGTCATCATCATGCCTACCTGTTCCTTTGTGACCTTTTTGGCGTCACAAATACCTGTTATCTTGCCGTGACAAAGCACCATTATCCTGTCGCAAAGCTCCAGAAGAACGTCAAGATCCTCGCCTATGAAAAGCACAGCCGTGTTCTTTTTCTTCTGCTCGTTAAGAAGCGAGTATATAAGATATGATGAGTTGATGTCAAGTCCACGAACAGGATATGCGGTTATGAGCAGGTCAGGCTCACTGTGTATCTCTCGTCCAAGCAGGACCTTCTGAACGTTTCCGCCCGAAAGCATTCTTACAGGAAGCTCCGTGGACGGAGTTTTTATTTCAAGCTTTTCTATAAGCTCCTTTGAAAGCGCCTTAGCAGGCTTTCTGTCCACAAAGCAAAGCTTGCCCTGCTTGTATGTTTTAAGAAGCATATTGTCCGTCATACCCACCGAAGCGATAAGACCCATTCCAAGTCTGTCCTCAGGGATAAAGCTCATGCTTATGCCGAGATTTATTATCTCCTTAGGTGTCTTGCCTATGATGTTCTCCTTGTTGTAAAGCACTGCGCCCTTTTCTATCTTCTGAAGTCCTGCGATAGTTTCGCATAGTTCCTTCTGACCGCTTCCTGCAATGCCTGCCACACCGAGTATCTCGCCCCTGTTTATAACAAAGCTTACGTCATCGAGAGCAATACTTCCCTCAGAGTTCTTTACCGTCAGATCGACTACGTTAAGTATCGGCTTTACGTTCACAGGTTCAGGTCTTTCTATTGAAAGCTCCACCGCCTTGCCCACCATAAGCTCAGTGAGCTGTTTTTCACTGCTCTCGGCAGTGTTTACAGTTTCAACGCTCTTGCCCTTTCGCAGTATGGTAACTCTGTCAGATATATCCATTACCTCGCCCAGTTTGTGGGTGATGATAATGATAGCACAGCCCTGAGCTTTCATTTTTCTCAGGATATTGAAAAGCTTTTCAGTTTCCTGCGGAGTAAGAACCGCCGTAGGCTCGTCAAGAATAAGTATTTTAGCACCCCTGTAAAGCACTTTCAGAATCTCAACTGTCTGCTTTTCACTGACGGACATATTGTATACCTTTTTGTCAGGGTCAACTTCAAGACCAAGCTGTTCAGATATCTTTTTTATCTCTTCTCTTACAGCGCCCTTGCTCTTAAGCTTGCCCTTTGTGCCTGCCACAATGTTGTCTGCGGCGGAGAACACCTCCACAAGCTTGAAGTGCTGATGTATCATGCCTATGCCAAGTTCGATAGAATCCATAGGTGAATTTATCGCCTCAGGCTTGCCGGCAATGTAGATATTGCCCTTGTCAGGGTGATAGATACCCGAAAGCATATTCATCAACGTGGTTTTTCCTGATCCGTTTTCGCCCAGCAGTGCAAGTATCTCACCGTATTTTACTTCAAGATCAATGCCGTCGTTTGCAACCACGCTTCCGAAAACTTTTGTTATACCGCTGCATTTTACAGCGATCTCAGCAGATATTTCTTCACTCATACTTTCAGCTCCTTTTTATGAACTTCCTTAGATTTGCTAATGTCATCAGAAACCGACAGCAGAATTACCTGCTGCCGTATGCTCATATCATTAACAAAACAGGCGGCAACCTGCACCGCCCGTATAAATGTTTTGTTAAGCTGTTAAGCCTTATTACTTGACCTCAACGTTCTTGAAGTACCAGTTGATTCCGCCTGTGATAGTAGCGTCGTCAAGAGTTTTGCCCTCTTCGCCAACTGTTTTGCCGTCGTTTGTTTCGATAACGCCGTCAAATACGTTGAATGAGCCGTCCTCAAGCTTAGCCTTAGCCTCGTCAACAGCCTTCTGCATATCCTCTGTGCAGAGATCCTTGTTCAGAGGAGCGATGTCTACAAGACCGTCAGCCATGCCGCCGTAGTAGTTCTCGCACTTCCAGTTGCCATCTACGATCTGCTTTACCTGATATGTGTAGTATGCAGACCAGTTCCAAAGAGTTGAAGTAAGTGTAGCCTTAGGAGCGTCCTTAGACATATCTGTGTTGTAGCCTACGCCCCACTTGCCTGCGCTTTCAGCCTCGAGCTGTGGGTTAGGTGTGTCGCAGTGCTGAGCGATAACGTCGCAGCCCTCAGAAAGAAGAGCCTTTGCAGCGTTTGTTTCCTCTGTTGGTGAATACCAGCTGTTTGTTACCTTTACATAAACCTTAGCGTCAGGGTTTACAGAATAAACGCCCATTGCGAAAGCGTCGATACCGCCTGTGCACTCAGAGTTCTCGCTGCCCATAGCGGAAACGTAACCGATAAGGTTTGACTCTGTTTTCATACCTGCAACGATACCTGTGAGATATCTTGCCTGATAAATTCTTCCGAAATAGTTGTTAAGGTTCTTGCCGTTGTTCTTGTAGCCTGTGCCGTGGCAGAAATAAACGTCAGGATATTCTTCTGCAAGGGATTCCATTTTGTCCATATAGCCCCAGCTTGTGCCGAAGATGATGTTGCAGCCTTCCTCGATGCACTCACGGATAGCTGTTTCTGTAGCAGCAGGGTCGCTGTCTGATACGTTGTTTTTCCTAACGATCTGATCGTCTTTAAGTCCAAGCTCCTTCTGCATACCAACGATACCCTGATCGTGAGCATATGTGTAGCCTGAACCGTCGGCAGGGTTGCCGATGTGTATAACACCGATCTTTACAGTGTCATAGCTGAGAGTTGCCGTCTGATTGTCAGCCGACTTCTGTGATGCTTCGTCCTTAGCAGATGTACAAGCTGTAAGAGCTGTTACAGCAAGAGCCGCAGAAAGAACGAGCGCAAGAATACGTCTTACCTTCATGTTTGATCTTCCTCCATAAAATATTTATTGGTAACGCCTTGTGCGTTAGTCCCTGAAAGTGATAGTGCCGTTGTCCATAGAGTCAACGATAGCAAGAGATTCGAGCTTTACGCCCATGTCACGGATAGTCTTTCCGCCAACCTGGAAGCCCTTTTCGATAACGATACCTGCTCCTGCAAGCTCAGCCCCGGACTGCTTTACGATATCTATAAGCCCCATAAGAGCACAGCCGTTAGCAAGAAAATCGTCTATAATAAGCACCTTGTCGCCCTTGCCGAGATATTTTTCAGATACCATTACGTCATATGTAACGCCCTTTGTGTAGGACTTTACTTGAGTAACGAACATTTCGCCGTCAAGATTTTTGCTGAGAGTTTTCTTTGCGAAAATAACAGGGCAGTTGTTAAAATGCTGTGCCGCAATGCAGGCAATGCCGATACCGGATGACTCGATAGTGAGTATCTTGTTTACGCCTGTTCCTGCAAATCTCTTTGCAAACTCCTCGCCGATATCGTTGAAAAGCTTGACGTCCATTTGGTGGTTAAGGAATTTATCGACTTTGAGAACGTTTCCTTCCTTTACTACTCCGTCCTTAAGAATACGCTGTTTTAAAATTTCCATGATCTTTTCCTCACGATACAAAAAATAGTTAAATATATTATTTTACATCAAAAAGCAACTATATAAGAAAATTATACTACACTTTCGACGATTATTCAATTGCTATGGCACGTTAAAAGTTTAACATTCTATTAATTTTCACGTTCTTTTCTATATTGTGCAATAAAAAAATCCGCCTGAGATCTCAGACGGATAAAAGTTTTATTTTTCTTTTACTTTTCTTGAAGCTATCTTAGCCGTGTTCGGCATACAGAGCATAGCAGCGGAGCTTTCGTAAATTGTGACATATATAGGAGAGTTCGTCAAATTGCAGAAAATAAGGTTTTTCGTGTCACAGTCATAAAACTCCATAAGCTCGCTGTCAATATAATATCTCCCCAGCGTATCCCATGATTCCAGCTTTTCCTCGCTTTCCGCAAGCCCCACAGAATCAATGACCAGCCCAACGGTCACATATGCAAAAACAGGCACTACCATATCTTCTTTTTTGTAGAACATCTTGTTTCCATATGGGTCAGTGCCGTAATAGCATATAACAAGAGTATCTTCAGGTAACTCATTTGCAACGTCAGCCTGTTCATTATCACAAAGCCTCTGGCAGATCGTGAAAAATTTATCAAGCTGTGCCGTGAGCTTTTCTCTCTGCATTTTAGCTGTTTCAGCAAGCTCACTGCTTCCTGTTTTTTGTGCGGCATTTTCAGCGATATCGCAGTCAAAATAATCGCTTGGCGTTTTAAGCTCATAAATGTTGTTTATTGTTTTGGCAAAAAGCTTTCCGTCCTTGGAGTATACCGAGGTCACAGGAGAACTGCGTATGAATTTTCCGTCAGGGAACTTTTGACTGCCATATACAAGACCTTGAACGCAGTAAAACACTGTGTCGTCCGTGATAGGGTCAGGGAAACAGCTTTGAGCCGTGTTTGGATATGAAAAAAGCGAATTTTTCAAATTCCTTATTGCCACACGCCACTTGTCAAGATACATTTTTTCTCCCTCGCTTTCAGCATTCATACCTATATAATATCAGATAGTGTATATTTTGTCAATAAAGCTGACAGCTTAATAATAGAAAAAAGCCCCCGCTTATCGCAGAGGACTTTTTCAGATCATTTCGTCCGGCTAAAATATTTTTCGTTTGCACTGCCTGAAATATTGATCTTTAAAAGATTGTTCGTTCTCAGACGTACCAGCTCATCTATATACGGCTTCATAACAAAGTCTGAAACTCTGTTCTTCAATTTTGTCATGCCTTTAAGTACGCTATGAGCCTGGGTTATAGCAATAACAGGGAGTCTTCTCTCATCAATGTCAAGAGGAAATTCGTCGTCCTTGGAAATAAGCTGTATGTCAAAATAAATAAGGTCGATATCCTCGTTAAGAAGAAGCTTTTTCCCTTCCTGAATGGTTTCTGCCGTGAAAACAGTATTTTCCTGAGAAAGTATCCCCTCGAGCTGACAGCGTGCGTCGCTGTTGTTGCTTACAATAAGGATCTTGTGCTTTCGGTCTATTTCGTTTTGGATATAGTTCTTATAGTCGTTTATGCGTTTATCCGTCAATACCATGTCGGTCACGTCCGTGAAATACGCTATAAGCACAGAGCTTACACCTGTTTCGCTGATAAATCGTAAATGCGTCTTGAACCAGTGCTTCTTGCCGTTTATCTCGTGCATACTGAGAACACATTCTGCTCTGTCCTTGCTCTCTATTGCCTTGTTCACAGTGCTTGTGAACTTCTCTTTGCATTCGCTGTCAATGCAGTTATTAACATTGAGTTTGCCGTACACACTGCTGTCATAGCCGTATTTTTGTGAAAACGCCTTGTTTGAACATACCATTACCACTGTGCCGTCCGGAAAACATTCATATATCATAGCAGGCTGGTCGATGCTGTCGATATATGCCAGCAATCCTCCGCCCTTGCCCCACAGCAGGTCGTTTACTGACGTCCCGTTCTCAGGCACAGGCTGTTCCTCCTGATCTGAAATAAGCTTTTCATACTCTGCCGCAGGCAAAGGCTTTGAATAATAGAAACCCTGAATGTAGTCACAGCCTACGCTTTTCAGAAATTCTACCTGCTCCGCTCTGTCAACGCCTTCCGCTATAACAGGGATATTGAGCCATTTGGCCATTCTGATAACAGAAGAAATTATAGTTTCTGCACGGCCGTCATACTTTGCCTTGAACATGAACATCATGTCCATTTTTAGCATATCCACCTGAACATCTTTGAGTACGTTCAGGGAGGAATAGCCACTGCCAAAATCGTCCATGAGGATAGTAAAGCCATTATTTCTGAGCTGGCTAGTGATATCATCTATCATTACATTGTCGTCAGTATAAACGCTTTCCGTTATCTCGATGTTGAAATACTTAGGGTCAACGTCATACTTTTTCGTAAGTTCGATTATTATTTTTGAAAGATTAGGGTTGTAAAGGTTTACCCTTGAAACGTTTACAGAAACAGGGAAGAGCGGAACTCCGCTGTCTTTCCATTCCTTGAGCTGTTTGCATACGCATTCCCATATGTAGAAATCAAGCTTTGAGATAAAGCCGTTCTTCTCAAATATCGGGATAAACACACCAGGTGAGATAAATCCCTTGGTAGGGTGTATCCACCTTGCAAGAGCCTCCGCACCCACAGGCTTGTTTGTCTTTACATCATACTTAGGCTGATAGTAAGGCACAAACTCGTGGTTTTCAAGAGCGTCGCTCATTTCATTTATTATATTCTGCTCATTTTCGATAGAAAGCCGCATTTTGTCATCATAAAAAGCATAGCTTTTCATATAATGCCCTTTTACAGTTTTAGCGGCAAGAGCGGCACGGTCGCACATGAAGGATATTGGCAGGCTTCTGTCAGTCACCACATAAACGCCGTAAACGATCATGATGTTATAGCTTGCGGACAGTTTTTTCATGTTTTCAACAGCCTGCTCTATCTGCTTTACTGTTTCTTTCTTGCCCTGATAAGGGGTGAAGATACCGAAAACGTCAGCGTCTATCCTACCGAAGGTACAGCATTCCGTTGTTTTTGCAAAATCTCTTATACGTTTTGCAACATGCTTTAGCAGTCTGTCTCCATACGCAGTGCCGAAAAATGAATTTATAAGCTTGAAACGGTCGATATCTAGTCTTAGAAAAGCGAACTGCTTGTCAGGATTAGCCTTAAGAAGTGCCTTTGACGCACTGAAAAATTTATTTTTTGAATATATCTCCGTAAGAGGGTCGTAGTTCATAACGTTATTAAGCTCTTTGAGCAGCGATACCTGACTTCTTGCGATAACGTTTTTGAGCCTTAGCTTTATAATATCAGCGTCATAAGGCTTTGGAACAAAGTCCCACGCACCGCTTTCAAGCACCTTCTTTTCAGTGTCTCTGTCTGATTTTTCTGTTAGAATAATAACAGGTATCTGAGATAAGGTTTTATCATGCTTTATTTTATCCATGAACTCATATCCGTCCATTTCGGGCATTATGATATCCAGTATTATAGCGTCAACTTTTTTATCCTGTTTTTTTAGCTGATGTTCTTTTCGTTCATCTTCTTTAATTCGCT